>JAEIGA010001716.1_pt1 | contig 34637 bp, 33 predicted proteins | sample 9270691 | NCBI WGS metagenome assembly JAEIGA01 (sample SAMN17057246, study PRJNA624740) | gut metagenome | biome: biome; isolation source: fecal sample | host: Bos grunniens | place: China: Xizang | collected 2019
AAATCACAAACAACATGATTATTATCTTATGTGCGCCTAGCGGGTCAGGCAAGTCAACAATGGTCAAACACCTACTTGAGACCTATCCTGGCAAATACGAACTCTCCATCTCTGCCACTACACGCGCTCCACGTGGGCAAGAACAGCATGGCAAAGAGTACTACTTCATTTCACGTGAAGAGTTTGAACAACATATTCAAAACGACGATTTTATCGAATATGAGCAAGTGTATGAGGGACTATACTATGGTACACTAAAAGCAGAAATAGCGCGTATTCAGTCTGCTGGACGTACCATTGTGTTCGATATCGATGTAAAGGGCGGTCTGAACCTCAAACGTATCTTTGGCGATGAGGCGAAGGCTATTTTTATTGCCCCACCATCCGTAGAAGAACTATCGCGCCGCCTGCACGGCCGCGGCGATACCAGCGAAGAGATGATACAAAAACGCCTCGCCAAAGCCGAAATCGAAATGGCCGATGCACCCTACTTCGACCACATCGTAGTAAATGACGATTTGACAAAAGCAAAAGCAGCACTGGATAAGTTGGTTAATATCGGTTAAGCAGTTGGAGGGTTAAGCGGATGAAAATAGGTATTTACGGTGGGTCGTTCAATCCGATACATTTTGGACATATCGGACTCGCGAAATGGGTGATTGAGAACACCGATTTGGATGAGGTATGGCTCATGGTATCCCCCAATAATCCTCTGAAAGACAAAAGCATACTCGCCGATGAGCAACAGCGATTAGCTGCTGCCAAGGAGGCTATAGAGGCAATAACAGAAAATAGGAAACGAACAACGGAAAACGGAAAACAAATTGTAGTATCCGACTTTGAGTTTCATCTTCCTCGCCCTACATACACCGCTAATACATTGCGCGCGCTCGCGCGTGAGTACCCCCAATATGAATTTACGCTAATCGTTGGAGAGGACAACCTACAGATATTCGATCAGTGGCGAGAATATAAATACATACTGGAAAACTATCGAGTCTTTGTATATCCAAGGCGATTAGGCGATGAGGCAATGAGGCGAGACAGTGAAATAGCCCCCGCTGCGAAGACAAAGGGGATAATTTTCTTGAACGAAGCCCCTTATTTTGATATTTCTTCAACAGAATTGCGAAAAAATTTGCATATATAAAATTAATTTTGTAACTTTGCACCCGAAAAGATACGAAAATACAACAACAAAACATATTATTAACTATTAAACAATTAGTTACTATGATTCGCACTACATTCAATCAACTTCGTGAAGTGAAGGACAGTATGCCAAAAGGAAGTTCAGCTGTGATTGCTGAAAAGTTAGGAATTACAGCAGATGAGGTTCGTGCTTACTTCAACGGAACATCCACATCGGGTTATCATATAGAACAAGGTCCAGATGGTGGCATTGTGGTATTGGAAGATACAAAGATATTGGAAACTGCTCTTCTGATTGCTTGGGCTAGCAAGCATGCACTTTAACAAACAGCAGAAAACAAAATGAAATTTAAACAATTATTTATAACACTAGCGCTGATAAGCGTTAGTGTTTTTCCTATAAAATCCTTTGCAACAGAGCCTAACGATGTTGCAGAAGAGAATACGGAAAAAGAGATTGGTCTGTCAATAGAGGTTGGTACAGATGTGGTAAGCGCATATTTGTGGCGCGGTCAGAATTTAGGTGGAATATCAATCCAGCCTTCCGTGACAATAGATTGGAAGGGCTTGTATGTATCAGGCTGGGCGAATATCGGTGCCGATAATTGGACCTTTGAGGACTTGAATCCAGAGTTGGATATCACCATCGGATATGACAACTATGGTGTGCAGGTAGATTTGACTCACCTCTATTATTTTGGAGGCGAAGCATATTTCCCCAAAGGTGGTTTTAAAAACACATTGAGTCCAGACTCTGCAAGTAGCACCATGGAAGCGCATGCGGGTTTTCATTTGGGCGACTTAGTAGAAAAAGTACCACTCTCCATAGACTGGTACACTACTATCTACGGTGGAGACTGCTACGAAGTAGATGGAAAATGGAGACGCGCCTGGTCCACCTATATCGAAGTAGGATATGCCTTTGAATTACCATTGGGCATCATGCTAAACACGAGCGTTGGTTTTACTCCATGGAGAGGTATGTACTCCAACTATGAAGAAGTATGGAAAAATGCTAAGACAGTGGCTATCAATAACATACACCTTCGTGCCGAACGAGATTTTGAGTTTAAAGGCATCTCATTTGGGGCATGGGCAGAATGTATGCTCAACTGCTATGGCATTGACAAAACGAATGTGACAACAGAACTGAGTCGCAAATTTGACCAACGTTTCAACTTTTCTGTAGGTGGCTGCTTGTACTTCACTAGCGAATGGTAAAACCATTTGCGATTGCACAAGGTATCATTCACAATTGATGTAAGAGATGAAGAAATGGATCGCATTGGGATTTGCAATAATAGCAGCAATTTTGCTGCTATTATTGCCTAATAGTCCAAAGAAAACGTATTTTCATCACCAAGGAAATATTTTTGGCACATACTACAATATTCGCTACGAGGCGAGCGAAGATATGCACAAGATAATCAAACAGCGCTTACAAGAGTTTGATAGTTCGTTGAGCATTTTCAATTCTAATTCCGTGATTAGCAGAATCAATCGCAACGACAGTGTGGTAACTGACTCACTATTTGAGCGAATGTATCAAGAGGCTTACGCCGTTAGCAGACTTTCTGGTGGAGCGTTCGACATCACAGTTGCCCCTTTGGTTAATGCGTGGGGATTTGGCACAAAAAGTAAGGAACAAGGGATTCGGAATCAAGATATGAATCTGGATAGTTTGCGTGCTATTGTAGGGTATGAAAAGATACACCTTGACAACCATTATCTAAAAAAAGAAGATGCACGCATCACATTAGATGCCAGCGCAATAGCAAAAGGATACGCCTGTGATGTGATTGCCGATTTGCTGCGTAAAAATGGTAGCAAGAATCTGCTTGTAGATATAGGTGGAGAAGTAGTCTTGCAAGGGGTAAACGACAAAGGCAAGCCATGGCGCGTAGGCATCACTCGTCCAACAATTGATGCTACAGGAGCCGAACAAGAGTTGCAAGAAGTGATCGAAAGCACCGAATTATGCATGGCAACATCAGGAAACTATTTGCAATACTATTTCGTAAATGGGGAACGCCGTAGTCATACTATTGATCCCCGTCTAGGACATCCCGTCCATCACTCATTGCTGAGTGCTACCGTGACGGCCAGCAATTGTATGCGCGCAGATGCATTAGCTACAGCCTGCATGGTATTGGGCAAAGAAGAAGCACTCAACATGATTGAGTGCACTCCAGATGCTGCCTGCTATCTTATTGTAGCTCACGCAGATAGTTTACAAGTGATAACCTCTTCTAGATGGTTAGTCAATTGACAACATTCACTATATCAACTAGATTGGATAGATAGTTTGGTCAAGATTTTTGTGACCGTCTTCGTCACATTACTCATTGCAAAATCACGCTGCATAGCTACCTCCAAAGGAACTTTCTCCTCTAAAATAGGATAAATGCCCGCAAAGCCCATTTGCAATAGACTATCACACATCTCAACACATCCACCGATAGCAATCACAGGGATATGTTGATTATTTGCACGCGCTAGAACTCCTGCAGCAGTCTTGCCTTTAGCGGTTTGGAAGTCAACTTTCCCCTCTCCTGTAATCACGAGGTCAGCACCGCGAAGCGTAGTATCAAAATCAATAGCATCAAGTACCATATCGATACCCTTTTTGAGCGTAGCATGCAAAAAGGCATAAAAAGCCCCTCCCATACCACCAGCAGCCCCTGCCCCCGCTATAGGAGCCACGTTTACAAAGTACTTATCCTCAATAACCTTAGCGAATGACGCCATCCCCGCATCTAATTTGCTGACCATTTCAGCATCGGCACCTTTTTGCGGTGCAAAGACTGGAGCTGCACCCTCTGGACCGCAGAAAGGAGTATCCACATCGCACGCTACAGTAAACACCGCTTGACGTACAGCCTCTGGCACTTGCGAATCGTCTATGCGAACGATATCTGCCAGTCGTCCACCCGCACAACGGTCTATCTCGACACCCTTATCATCATAGAAGCGGAATCCCATCGCTTGCAACATACCTGTACCCGCATCATTGGTAGCACTACCACCGATGCCGACCAAGAAATGACGACAACCACGTGCTATAGCATCCATAATCATCTCACCTGTACCATAAGTAGATGTCAACCAAGGATTTCGCTCTTCTTGTTTGAGTAGCGGCAGACCACTCGCAGCTGCCATCTCTATGATAGCAGTCTCGCCAGCTATACCATAGCAGGCTTCCATCGCTCGATACAAAGGATCACTGACCCTTGCCTTGACAATCTCGCCACCTAGAGCATCAACAATAGCTTCTACGGTACCTTCGCCACCATCGGCTACATTCACCGCTATCACTTGAGCATTGGGATATACTTGATAAATACCTTGTTTGGCAGCTTGTGCCACCTCTATAGAGGTCATAGAACCTTTAAAAGAGTCTGATGCTATAACTATCTTCATTATTTTAGTCTTATAATTCTGAAATTACCCAACAAACATATACATTGCGACACTACCAATAGTCAATACTAATCCCACAATCGATTCATATGGAATGAGCTTGAGTCGATCCTTTACAGAAAAGCCCATAGCTCCACCCGTAGCATGGAAGAAAGAGCCATGTGGCAAATGATCCAAAATAGTGGCACCAGCATTGATCATAGCAGCGCCCCACACGGCAGCGACTCCTGCTGCCATAATAGCTTGAGCAAAGGATGCTGAAGCAATAGTAGCTCCTGCCGTGGTAGAAGCCGATGCGGCAGACATTAATGCACCAGCAATAGGCGCCATAAACGTACCACCATTGCTCCAACCAGCTAATAAAGCGACCAACACATCTTTGATATCCGAAGCTTGAATGACTCCCGCTAACGCTCCCGTTCCAACGAGCAAGATAGCAATACCAGACATTTTCTCCAAGCCATATGAAAGACATGTACCCATATTTTTCCAATTACCTGTTGCTAAGATACCTACAAAGCCTCCGACAGGCAAGGCTATCATAGGGTCAATCTCTATTTTAGCGATTGGACGCAACGCTAGAAGCGCAATAGTGATGATCGGTCCTAACAAGCTACGCCAGAGTGCGGGTAGTTGCTCATCTTCTCCTTGCGCCATATTCCCCTCCATCAATTCTCCTTTGGGCATTAATGGTATAATCACAAATACCGTTACTACCAAACCTATTAATGCTGGCACTATTCCTGCTGCCATCACCGAGGATAAAGGAGCATCGAAATTATCCGCAGCTACAATAGTGTTAGGATTTGGCGATAGGATATTGCCACACTTACCGCCCCCTATCATAGCCAGCAGAAGTTTGAATTTCGGCAAACGCAATTTGCTACCCATGATAATAGCAATCGGCGCAATGGTGATCACAGCTACATCAATAAATACCCCCATAGCGGTAAGCAACAATGCGGACAATGCCAATGCCAAGTAGATATATTTCTCACCTAGCGCCTTGATAATACTCTTGGCAATGGTAGAGGCCGCTCCAGTTTTCACCAGCATACCCGTTAGTACCCCCGCAGCTAAAATACGAATAATCGCTTTGGATATATCCTGCACACCACCTATCATGTGTATAACTGTAGTTTGCATACCCCAGCCCGCCAACAAGCCACCTACAAGTGCTCCCAACATTAAACTATAAACTGGTGACAACTTTTTAAGAATCAATACGATTGACAGGACAAGCCCTATCAAAGCAGCAAGTGCACTACTCATTCTAATTCACGATTTAAGGATTAATCATTCAAATTTACTAATTATCGCGCAAAGGTAGTTATTTTTTTTTAAATGTACAACAATTTTCTAGAAACAACCTTAAAAATTACTGAAAATCCAATTATTATTTGCAAATATGCAAAAAAAGTTGTACCTTTGCAGGCTGATTATGCGATTTTGCGCAAAAAGAACGAAACAATGACGATAGGACTGCATAAAAAATATGTGATAATAGGCTTGGTGGTCAATTTGCTGTGCATTACTAGTTGTGGTGAATACCAGCAAATACTCAAGTCCAAGGATCCTGATATGAAATATCAAAAAGCACTGATGTATTTCGAAGACCAACAGTACGTTAAAGCCCAAACATTGCTGGATGAAGTGACTAGTTACTACAGAGGAACAGATCGATCACAGGACGTACTAATCTACTTATCACGCAGTTACATGGGACAAAAAGACTACAATGCAGCAGCAGAATATTATCAAGCATATATTAGAAATTATCCTAAGGGGCGATATATCATTGAGGCTCGTTTCCAAGTAGGACACTGCTATTATCTCAACTCACCAGATGCCCGATTGGACCAAGCTGACACAAAAAAAGCAATTGATTTTTTCACACAGTTTGTTGAACTATACCCAGAAAGTCCCTATGCAGAGCAGGCATACAATGAGATGAATGAACTCCATGACAAGTTGGCTCAGAAGGAATATTTGAGTGCTAAACTGTATTATAATCTAGGGACATACCTTGGCAATAACTATTTGAGTGCTGAGATAGTAGCCAAAAATGCACTTAAAAACTATCCAACCAACAAATATCAAGAAGAACTAAACTGGTTGATTCTGCAAAGCAAATACCAGCAGATGCTCAACTCTATAGCAGAAAAGAAGGAGGATAGAGCACGTGAAACAGAAGATGAATATTATAGTTTCATTACGGAATATCCTAATTCGAAACACTTACCTGCCGCAGAAAAAATAAACAAAGAAATAAAAAAAATACTACAATAATATTATGATTGATTACAAGAAAACAACTGCTCCCAACACTACCATCACAAGGGACATGAACGAGCTTACTGAAAAAGTGGGCAATGTGTACGAGACTGTAGCCATTCTGGGCAAACGCAGCAACCAAATCAGCACAGCTATGAAGAAAGAATTGGATGCCAAGCTTCAAGACTTCTCTATTCCTCAAGACTCTGCTGATGACACTTTTGAGAACCTTGAGCAAATTGAAATTTCGAAAAGCTATGAGCAATTGCCTAAAGCGACACTCATTGCTACTCAAGAATTTATTGACGAGCAACTGATCTATCGTGGTAGTAACCGCGATGATATCCTGAAATAAGAGGGCTAATAGACTTTACCAATAAAATTGTGACTCTCCAAGGTAAACGTATTTTAGTGGGCATCAGTGGTGGCATTGCAGCCTACAAGATTCCCGAACTAATCCGCCTCTTGAAAAAAGCGGGGGCGGATGTGCAAGTGACAACTACCAAGCACGCCTTGGAGTTTGTCACTTCTCTTACCTTGCAAACCGTGAGCGGTCACAAAGTCTATTCAGATGTATTCGCTGCAATTAATGAACACAGTACAGAACACATATCTCTACCCGATTGGGCTGATTTAATGCTCATCGCACCAGCGACAGCGAATGTAGTATGCAAGCTGGCCCATGGTATTGCTGACGATGCGCTTACTACCACTTTTGCGGCAATGCGAAAGCCAGTTGTGATAGCTCCAGCTATGAATACCAACATGTATAATTCGCCAGCCACTCAACAAGCCATCAGCGAATTAACCAAGTGGGAAAACATCACTATGCTTGATGCTGCTAGTGGCGAACTAGCATGCGGCACATCGGGCAAGGGTAGAATGCAAGAGATTGATGTACTGGTAGCAGCTGCAGAGTACGCACTCACGCCTAAAACTCTAGCAGGCAAGCATATACTTATCACCGCTGGTCCCACTCAAGAGTCAATTGATCCTGTACGCTATATTACCAACGCCTCAACAGGTAAGATGGGTTATGCCCTCGCGCGCGCGTGTTTAAACAGAGGTGCAGCAGTAACCTTAATCAGTGGCCCGTGTCAAGTATCGATAAAGGCATGGCAAGCTTTTTGTCCTTTAAAAATAGTGAATGTAGTATCGAGTGCAGAGATGCATGAAGCAACGACAAAGGCTTTTGAAAATAGTGATATAGCCATTCTATGTGCTGCAGTAGCAGATTTCACCCCACAAGTAACTGCTACACAAAAAATCAAAAAACAACCTGGTCAGACAGAAATGACTATTACGCTTAAGACAACTACCGATATTGCAGCTGCCTTAGGAAAATCAAAACAAGCCCATCAGCAATTGATTGGTTTTGCACTTGAAACGCACAATGAGCAAGTCAATGCAGAACGCAAATTGCGAGATAAAAAATTAGATATGATTGTACTCAATTCCTTGCAAGACAAAGGCGCTGGATTTGGGGTAGATACCAACAAGGTAACTCTTCTCTATGCTGATGGTACAAAAAAAGACCTCCCACTTCGAATGAAGCAGGAGGTAGCAGACGAAATAATCAGCCTAATTATTTAAATTTATTTAAGATACTTCCCAGAAGCGACTTCTCCTCGTTTTTCTCTTCTACAGTATCATTATTTACATCTTCAGCGACAGCTTCAGGAGTCCACTCTTGACGTTCCTCAATAGTACCTAACTGACTCTGTACAAATGCAATCACATCGTTGAGTCCCTCGGTAAAGTGCGCAAAATCTTCTTTGTACAAAAAGACCTTGTGCTTCTCAAATTGCGGAGACTCCATCTCTCCAGTTTGCTTGCGCTTACTCTCTGTAATACACAGATACAAATCCTCATTACGTGCTTTCTTCACATCTAAATAATAGATGCGTTTGCCAGCTTTCACAGAACGTGAATAAACGATTTCTGGCTCACTTTTTCCTTCAAATCTACGATTTTCCATCACTTAAATCTTACTTGTTTGTTAATTTTTTGCAAAGATACTACTTTTTTCTGATATATGCAAGATTTAATTTTATTTTTCGGGATTATATGATTTTTATTTGCAGGATTCAAAAAAAAGCAGTATCTTTGCAGCGTAAAAGCGAACATTGTATATGATAAATCGAACATTAGTTAGAACGAAAGTCGTTCAGACACTTTTTGCCCACTACAGCGGTAGTGATCATACTGCTTTATCAGCACGCAAGACCTTGCTCAACAAGTTCTCCAGCACATATAGTCTGTATATGATGATGTTGAGTTTTGCAGATGAGTTAACCACTTACGCAGAGGAACAAATCGCTGAAAATCAAAAGCGTGCAACCGTACTTCATCAAAATTACAAAGCTAATCGCAACTTTGTCAACAACTGCATAGCACAGCAGTTGTTTAACAATCGTCGCATTCGTAATTATATGGAGAATGAACACTTGAGCTGGGATGTAGGTATGAGCGCCATCGAGAGTACCTATAAAAAGTTATTGGAAACTCCTTTCTACAAAGAGTTTATGGCCTTAGATTCTCCTAACTATGAGGATGAGAAGGCACTTTGGCGTAAAATTTATAGTACACTGCTACTTGAGAACGAGGACCTTATGTCTGCTTTGGAAGAGATGGAGATAGCTCTTGATCATGAGGGATGGACTACCGACATGGATATGGTTATCACCTATGTAATCAAGACTATCAAACGATTTAAAAAAGAGCATGAGGACGAACTCCCTTTGCTTGACATGTTTGGGTCGGAAGAAGAATTGACCTTTGCAAAAAACCTCTTACAATGGAGCATTGAGCAGACAGAAGAAAACAAATCACTGATAGCCAAGGCACTACAAAACTGGGAAGCAGATCGTGTGGCATATATGGATCAAATCATTTTGTTGGTAGCATTGGCAGAAATTCGTCAATGTAATGAGATTGCATTGGAAATTTCGATGAACGAATACATCGAAATAGCGAAAGAATACTCTAGCGACAAAAGTTATGTATTCATCAATGGTGTGCTGAATCGTATAGTCAATGACTTGCGTTCTGAAAATCAATTGTTTAAACTAATTAAATAAAAAAATACATTATGCTAAATTTCATTTTATTACAAGCAGCTAATGCTGCAGAGGGTGCGCCACAACAAAATAGTTGGTCATTCTGGGTTATGATGATTTTGATTTTTGTCGTATTCTACTTCTTCATGATCCGCCCACAACAAAAGAAACAAAAAGAATTACAAAAGCAACGCGATGCACTTACTAAGGGCAGCAAAGTAGTCACTGCTGGTGGTATCTACGGCATCGTAAAAGATGTACAGGAAACCACTTTCCTAATAGAAGTGGCAAAGGATGTGACTATCAAAGTGGATAAAGGCAGTGTGTATGTCGCCGCTGAAGATGCACAACAACAGCAAGCACAAAAATAATTTACTCACAGAGAAGAGTAACCTTATTTTGAACCTAAATACCGACATATTCCGCAAACAATTCAAGTCAATCTGGCTATGGATATTACGCAAAGATGCACTCATCTTTGTATTGTTTGTGGGATTGGCATCAATCTTTTGGTGGGGACGCACCATGTCTTCACCAAGAGATATGGATGTACGTGTAAACATATCTTACACTGACATCTCTGAACAGATTATCTTTACAAAAGAACTGCCCAAAAATCTCACAATAGTTGTGCGAGATAATGGGCAACAGCTTCGTAGAATCAACCAGCAAAACCTTAACCTAGCTATCAATTTAAGTCCCTATCTATCTATGGATCATGGTGCATTTACTTTGACAGCAGACATACTTCGTCCCCGACTGCAAGATATTCTACCTGGTAGTACTATTATTCAACAAATCATACCTGAAACTATTGAGGTGGCATACTATCGACAGCAAAGTAAAATGGTTCCCGTAGTGCTACAATCGCAGGTGAGTGTAGCCCCTCAACACCAATTGGTAGGAGATGCGAAGATCACGCCTGATCACGTGCAGATATTTGGAGATAAAGACAATATTGACACTATCAGCCATATTACCACCGATACAATTCGCATAACTGATTTGCGAGAATCCATCCGCATGAGTGCCCCATTACTGCCACCCTCAGGTATACGAGTACAACCCGCATCCGTACAGATAGAGTGGCAAGCAGAGCTATTCACAGAAAAATCCTTTGTCATACCCATTGAGATAATAGGACTACCTAATGACAAGCAAATACGACTATTTCCCCAACAAGTAGAGGTGAAGATGCGTGTAGGCATATCGCATTTTGCAGAAGTTCAAGAATCTGATTTGCGAGCCATTTGCCACTACCCTACGCAACCTTGCAACGCATTACCCATAGAAATCAAAACGGATAATCCTCATATATCTAACATACGCTTTTCCCCTACTTCAGTGGAATACATCATTCAATTTTGAATTAAAAATGTTGAATTAAGAACTAACATTGAGATTTATGAAGAAAATTCAAATGGTAGATCTGCAGACGCAGTATCAACGCATTAAAGAAGATATTGACCACGGAATCCAAGCCGTAATTGACTCAGCTAGTTTCATCAAAGGTCCTGTTGTATCCGAATTTCAGCAGAACCTAGAGGTTTACACAGGTGCCAAACACGTTATTCCCGTCGGTAACGGTACTGATGCTCTACAAATTGCGCTGATGGCACTGGGTTTAAAGCCAGGAGATGAGGTTATTACCCCCACTTTCACATTTATCGCAACGGCTGAAGTAGTAGCATTGCTGGGGTTAAAACCCGTAGTCGTTGATGTAGATTGGGATACAATGAATATCTCAGTAGAAGCAGTTCGCAAAGCCATCACTCCAAATACCAAAGCGATTGTACCTGTTCATCTATTCGGACAATGCGCTGATATGGAAGCACTTATCCAGATTGCAAAAGAGAATAATTTATTCATCGTTGAGGATGCTTGTCAAGCAATCGGTGCCGTCTATACATTCTCCGATGGGACTCAGAAGCAAGCAGGTACAATGGGTGAGATAGGTTGTACCAGCTTCTTCCCATCGAAAAACTTAGGTTGCTACGGTGATGGAGGCGCCATTTTTACCAATAATGACACATTAGCCGCCAAGATGCGTGCTATTGCCAATCACGGTATGGTAGTGAGGTATTACCATGATTCTGTGGGAGTTAACTCACGTTTGGATAGTATCCAGGCAGCAGTACTCAACGCTAAGCTTCCTCATCTGAATGAATATATAGCAGCCCGTCAAGCCGCAGCGGAATACTATGACACAGCCTTTGCCAACCATCCAAATATCTTAATTCCAACTCGTAGTACACATTCTACCCATGTATTTCATCAATACACCTTGCGTCTTGTAGATGTAGATCGTGAAATGCTACGTAATCGTTTGGCAGAAGCAGGCATACCAGCAATGATATATTACCCAGTACCTTTGCACCTGCAAAAAGCCTATCAAGATGCTCGTTATCAGGCAGGCGAATTTCCAGTAGCAGAGAGATTGGCTGCATGTGTATTGTCCTTGCCAATGCATACGGAATTGGATGAAGAGCAGCTGGCATATATCACCACACACGTATTGGAAGCGCTCAAGAAGTAAATCGACTAATTGTACTTTCTATGGCAACATCATTAGGGTTATCGCAACAACTCAAACAGCAACTCAAACTATCGCCCGCACAAATACAAGTTATGCGCATGCTGGAAATACCCGCATGTGAACTGCAAGCGTGTATCAATGAAGAGTTGCAGAAGAATCCCGCCCTAGAAGAGGGACAAGATTCGTTCGAGGAAACAGAATTTAATGAAGTTGATCCAAGCGAAGATAAATACGAAAATCCTCTGCAAAACGAAGATTTCAATTACGACGACTATGTGCAAGATGATGATATGCACGATTCGCCAGTAGCATCAAGTACTCGTGGACATGAGGAAATTCCATTTTCCATGGGAACCAGTTTTGCTGAATATCTCAAATCACAAATTTACCTAACGAAAATGGATAAGCCAGACCGTCATATTGCCAAATTCGTTGTCGGTAACATTGATGATGATGGTTATTTGCGGCGAACAGTAGAGGAGCTTGTGGATGACTTATGCTTTCGCGAAGGCTTGCAGGTCACGGATGAGAAGATGCGTAGTATTGTAGAGCAAGTTAAAGAGTTTGATCCTGTGGGTGTCGGCGCGTATGACCTACAGGAGTGTCTGCTGATTCAATTGCGCAGAAAGGAAGTGACCAGTTCCACTCAATTGGCGTGCAAAATTATAGAACAACATTTTGAGATATTTTCTCGTCGCAATTTTCAGAAGCTACAACAACGATTGCAAATAACCGAAGACCAATTAACACTAGCTATTGCAGAGATAACTCGCCTAAATCCTCGTCCAGGTAGTGCGTGGATAGGTACTGTAGTAGAGCGCAACCAATCGATCGTTATTCCAGATTTTATTGTAGAACAAATCGATAATGACTTGACCATCACACTAAATCATGGAAATATATCTCCACTGCATATTTCCAAAGAATATCAAACCATGCTTGAAGAGTACTCGCAACCTGTATCCAAGAACAATGCAAGTATTCGTGAAGCCGCACGATTTGTCAAGACCAACATTGATAATGCAAAGTATTTTATTGATGCTATACGCCAACGTAATGAGACGATGATGCGCACCATTGAAGTATTGGTAACTTTGCAGCGTGATTTCTTCCTTCAAGGGGACACCATATACATTAAACCATTGACACTGAAAGATGTAGCTGATCGAACGGGATACGATATTTCTACGATATCTCGCGCATTCGCGAATAAATATGTACAAACTGAGTTTGGTATATTTCCACTCAAATTCTTCTTCTCAGATAAGATTGTCAATAGTCAGGGAGCAGAAGTATCCACCCGAGAGATAAAACAGAAATTGCGTGAAGTTATCGAAGAAGAAGATAAGACCAATCCAATCACAGATGATCAATTGGTAGAGATTATGCATTCGTCAGGTTATCCCATAGCTCGCCGAACCGTAGCCAAATATCGCGAACAGATGAATATCCCAACGGCACGTATGCGCCGACAAATGACAACATAGGTAGGATGTCCAAGCTACTCTACATATTATCTCAGGCATGTAGCATAGTACTCTACCCTATGCTGATGCCGCTATATGGTATGTTGCTCTTCTTCACCTCCACCCAAACATTGCTTCCGCTACTCCCTACCGCATACATCGTCATTGGCATAGTAGGTACAATGGTGTTAACGCTACTCATTCCCATCATCTTATTGCTGTACATGTGGCGCAAAGGATATATTGATTCGCTACATATGCATGACAGCAAACAACGCACTACACCTTATATATATACGCTCATCTGCTATTGTTTCTGGGCATATTTCTTGCACGCGACATTGCAATTACCTATTTTTATGCTTCTGGTAGCAATAGGAGCAATAGTGGCCTTATTGATAGTGACGATTATCAATCACTGGTGGAAGATTTCTGCTCATCTGACTGGTATAGGCGGGTTATTGGGGGGTATATGCAGTTTCGCTCTGAATTACTCCATACTACCTATATATTTGATTATCATAGTATTGCTGCTTTCCTTATTACTCATGTATGCACGTCTATATCTGAATGCGCATACCCCTCTACAGGTTGTTTGCGGCTTCCTATTGGGGCTAATCAGTACCTCCATTCCTACATTAATCTTGACTTATGCGTAAGATTCTACTTGTCATATTGCTGTTCATCTCCATCGTCGCAGGAGCCATCCCTCGCGTGCTTAGCGATAGTGCCCAAATCTATCTGCTAACCTGCACACCAGGCACACAAGTGTGGTCCAAATATGGACATACTGGTATACGAGTGGTGGACAAAACACAGAAATTGGATATTGTTTTCAACTATGGTATCTTTGATTTGACATCCGATGACTTTTATATCAAGTTCGTACATGGCGAGACCTACTACCAATTAGGGATTGAGTCCTACTACTATTTCGATAAATTCTACAGCCGTATCGGACGCGTTACCTACTGGCAAGAACTCAACCTATCTACAGCGTATCTACAGCGCATCTACAGCGCCTTGCTAGTCAATTATCAGCCAGAAAACCGTCGTTATCTATACAATTTTGTATTTGATAACTGCGCAACACGTCCGTATCATTTGATAAAAAATGCGTTAGAAGATACCATCATCTCCTCTTACAAGGGCTATGAAGGAACCACCTTCCGCACAGCAATCACACACTATACAGGCACGCACTCATGGGTTGATTTTGGTATCAATCTTGTGTTTGGGCGCGATGCAGACGCATCTATGACCAATGAGCAACGTCTTTTCTTGCCCGAGGAACTGATGAATTACATCGCTCATGCTACCCTGTCGGACGGAACAGCGTTAGTCAAGAATCAACACATCGGCACCTTCCCTCCCGCACGAGTGCCATGGTATGCCAACTGCTGGTGGGGCATTGGAGTATTTGCCCTACTCCTGCTCATGATATCGCTCTACGACCGGCGACGTGGACGCCTCACATGGGGCGTTGATGTAGCGCTATGTGTCGTGTACTTGCTACTCATTGCGTTGGTTATTTTCCTTACCTGCTTCTCTTGCCACCCATTAGTGGGCTTCAATTGGCGCTTAATTTTATTTCCTCTTATTCACGTATGCACAAGACTTATATACATATTTCGTTAATAGCTATCCTACTCTGTTTCAGCACAATAGTAAAAGCTACTCCCCGTCTGACCATCGTGGTAATGGTAGATGGAATGACTCATGAGAACCTCTCCATGATGCGTCCCTACTGGTCGGCAGGTGGATTGCGATTACTGAGCGAAGAGGCTTTTCAAACCACAACCGTATTTCCTCATCAAGTTTATGGTGGTCAAGAAACAACAGCTACCCTGATGACAGGCACAACTCCTGCTCACCACGGCATAATGGCCGATGCGTATTTCCATCGCAATGAGCGGAAAGCATTGCCAGTATTGCTAGATCAGCAATCATCAGGGATTGGTACCGACTTGCAAATATCTCCGCGCAACATATTCTCCTCGACAGTCACAGATGAGTGGCGTATGCTCCGTGGCAAAGAAGCAAAGATCTACGCCATCGGTTTGCAACCAGAAGCTACTCTCCTCATGGCGGGGCATGCGGCTGACGCTTGTTGCTGGTTGAACGCCGAGACACACAAATGGGTGACTATCTCCTTTTATCCAGAAGGATTACCTACGGCAGCCGATGAAATGAACATGAGCGGGCGCATTGACCTGCTCGCTGAACGCGAGTGGACCCCGCGGATGGACATCACCATGTACAATCGCCCTTCGGATAAAGAACGTAAACGCGGATTTACCTATCTTAACAAGACCTGCCTACTGCAATCCCCCGCAGCCAACACACTCGTCATAGAAATGGCATTGGCATTGCAACAGGCAGAAAAGCTCGGTAGCGATTTGACGCCAGACCTGATGCTCCTACAACTCAACACCCTATCTCCACAAGCCCAATCCGACGCCATTGAGTCCGCCGAGCAGGAAGATATGTACTTGGGTATCAATCAAGACTTAGGATTCTTGATAGAACAATTGAACAAACGTATTGGGAAAGAGAACTACGAAATCCTCGTTGTGGGACGCCCCGTGAAAGGACATTCTACCGCAACCTTGGAGATGGCTAACCTCACGGTGCAACACTTCAACGTGGACCGCGCTGCCGCCCTGACGGGTACTTACCTCATGGCTATCTACGGACATGAGCGCTGGGTAGATGGGGGATATGGTCCGTTTATCTATCTCAACCGAATGTTGATCGAGAAAAAGCGCATGTCACTAGAGACCATCCAACGCCAAGTAGCTAATTTCCTCATGGATTTTGAAGGCGTACAGGTAGCATACCCTATCCACGAAGCGATTACCTCGGATGATAAGCACTCCATTTACCGCAAACATGCGGGAGATGTGTATTTCCGTCTGCAAGACAATTGGTTACTAGACACTAAGGATGGAGAACCCTTTGATGCTGTCATACAAACAGAACCCACCGTACCAGTACTCTATTGGTCTGGAACGATTAGCTCTTTCCCTGAAGGTGAATTGAAAGCTACGGATATCAAAAGGGTGATTTTGAATTAAGAATTAAGAATTATTAAACAAGGAAATATATGATTTTTTACGAACTAAAGATTAGCTACACCCGCCAAACTGGCGAAGATAACCCCAAAGCAGTTAAAGAAACCTACCTCGTCGAGGGTCTTACGGCAGCCGATGTAGAAGAGCACCTTCTTGGCGAGATTCAGAAATACATCTCTGGCGAATGGGAAACCAAGAGTTGCAAACAAGTGCAGTTCTATGACCTCATCCCTAATCCAGAGGGCGACCAATGGTACAAAGCACGCGTAGAAATGATTACTATCGAAGATAGCGGCAAAGAGAAACGTAAAGCCGTAACCATCTATGTACAAGCAGGTAACATCACCGAAGCGAACAAATCTTTGCATCAGTCATTGAGCAATCTTGACTGTGAAGTAATTTCGATTACCCGTTCGCCTATCCTCGAAGTCTTCCGCGCAGTATGATAATAATTTTGAATTTTGAATTTTGAATTAAGAAATATATCTCGGAATATCTCTGCTATTCGCACCACTATCCCAGGGGGTGTGACGCTTGTTTGTGTAAGCAAGTTCCATCCAGTGGAAGCTATCATGGAGGCGTATGGTGGTGGTGAACGGGATTTTGGCGAGAGCCGTGTTCAAGAGCTTCTCCCTAAGTACGAAGCCCTGCCAAAGGATATTCGTTGGCACTTCATCGGACATTTGCAAACGAACAAGGTCAAACAGATAGTACCGTTTGTGCATATGATTCACTCAGTGGATAGCGTGCGACTATTGGAGATTATTAACCGCGAAGCGGAGAAGATTGGACGCCGCGTCAAAGTGTTGCTAGAGGTACATGTGGCAAAAGAAGAAACTAAATCTGGTTTCACGTCAGAGGAGTTTGAATTAAGAATTTTGAATTTAGAATTAAGAGAACGTTTTCCTTGGGTGGAAGTATGTGGCGTGATGGGTATGGCGACAAATACGGATGACCAAGCAGAATGGCGCCGTTGTTTTAGAGAGATAAAAGCCCTCGCCTCTAAACTATCAACTCTAAACACTGAACAGATTTCCATGGGTATGTCGGACGACTACCTCATCGCCATTGAAGAAGGCAGCAATATGGTGCGCATCGGCTCCACTATCTTCGGATCGAGAGGCTCAACACCTGAAAACTCCATTCAGACAAATAACTGATAACTTATCACTCATCGTTTATACATCCTATGACTATCATCCTTGACATGGGCGGCGTGCTGATGAACCACAATATGCCCGAATGTATTGCTCGCTTCACCGATATTCTTGGTGAAGAGCAAATGAAGACCATTCTTGGCTTAGCGACCAACGGCGAAGGCACCGCCGATAGCCTCATGGAGCAATATGAGCGTGGAGATATATCCACCGATGCTTTTATCGAAGGCATTATGCAGCATGCTCAGCGCCCAACCTCTCGCGAGGAAGTGATTGCAGCATGGAACGCCATGCACGGCGGTATTCCTGCAGAGCGATTGCAACACATCCAACAATGGAAAGACGCAGGACATCGCTTGTTTCTGTTGAGCAATAACAACGACCTGCATTGGGAGCATATCCTCTCGCAATACAATATGTCGATGTTCGAACATTGCTTTGCTTCGCACCTCATGCACATGAGCAAACCCGACCCACGCATATACGAATCCGTTGATAATCAACTGCGTAAATGGCAATGCGAGTTACCATTTCACTTCGTAGATGACATCGCTATCAATCGTGAAACAGCCGAAGCATTGGGTTGGAAAACCTACGAAACAATTTACGAAATGAACATCAATCAATAAAAAAAAGGAGGGGGACCTCCTTTTTTTATTTACCATCTATTGTTTCACGCGCAAGCGTGTGGAATGGAGTGCTTCGCCGAGATTAAGAACGGCTTGTTGGCAAGCACCAGAGTCATCGTGAATCTTTGGAGCAAGACGTTGAAGACTCAGGTAGATTTTTTCTGCTTCTGCCAGGGAATTGAGCGATGATTCACCAGTATCTACCGCCTTGCTTAGCAGCAAGTTCATCATATCCACTGCACACCAGAACATCGCCAAACTGGTATATTTACCATGATGTACGCGGTACATGGGCAAGATGGCGTTGTACGCTTCCTCCACCCTGCCCTCACGGCGCAGTTCGAAGATGTCTTTGACGGTCATGGACTTTTAATCGTTTAGAAGTTCAGACGTTCAGGAGTTCATTAGCGGCGGCGGAGGCCTTGCATTTGCTGCATTTTCTTCATCATCTTGCTGGTTTGCTCGAACTGCTTGAGGAAGCGGTTGACCTCTACGATGGAGGTTCCAGAGCCCTTAGCAATACGATTTTTGCGGCTACCATTGAGGAGTGCAGGATTAGCACGCTCTGCTGGAGTCATGGATGAGATGATGGCTTCGATTGGTTTGAAGGCATCGTCGCTAATTTCTACGTCCTTGAGTGCTTTTCCCATGCCAGGTATCATGCCGATGAGGTCTTTCATCGAACCCATCTTCTTGATTTGAGCCAATTGCGAGAGGAAATCGTTGAAATCAAACTGGTTCTTGGCAATCTTCTTGCTGATACGTCGTGCCTCTTCCTCGTCGTATTGCTCTTGCGCACGTTCTACGAGTGACACCACGTCACCCATGCCCAAGATACGATCCGCCATACGCGATGGGTGAAAGACATCCAGCGCGTCCATCTTCTCGCCCGTACCGATAAACTTGATAGGTTTTTGCACCACCGAACGGATACTGAGGGCAGCACCACCACGTGCATCGCCATCGAGTTTGGTGAGTATAACTCCGTCAAAATCAAGTCGATCATTGAATTCCTTGGCAGTATTCACTGCGTCTTGACCCGTCATGGCATCTACGACGAAGAGGGTCTCTTGTGGGTTGATGGCTTGCTTGATAGCAGCAATCTCTTGCATCATCTGCTCATCTACCGCCAGACGACCAGCAGTATCGACAATAACTATGTCATACCCATATACTTTGGCTTCCTGGATGGCCTTTTGCGCTTTGATGACAGGGTTGGTTTCGCCTTCGCCCGTATATACTTTGGCGTTGATTTGCTCGCCGAGTACTCGTAGTTGTTCGATAGCCGCAGGACGATAGACATCGCATGCCACCATCATAACCTTTTTATTTTTCTTGGTTTGGAGATAGTTTGCCAATTTAGCCGAGAAAGTAGTCTTACCCGAACCTTGTAGACCACTCATGAGGATGACAGCAGGGCTTCCCTTGAGGTTGATTTCGGCCGTTTCGCCACCCATGAGGGCAGCCAACTCGTCGTGTGTAATCTTGACCATGAGTTGTCCTGGACGGACAGCAGTCATGACATTTTGTCCGAGGGCTTTGGCTTTTACTTGGTCGGTAAACTGCTTTGCAGTCTTGTAGTTCACATCGGCTTCCAAGAGCGCTTTGCGGATATCCTTGACGGTCTCGGCGATATTGATTTCGGTGATACGACCTTCACCTTTGAGAATCTTAAACGAACGTTCTAATCTTTCAGATAAATTACTAAACATATTTCTCCATTTTAAATTGCGCACAAAAGTACACAAAAAATCTGAATTGTGCAATAGCATATGCCTAAATAATCGGTATATACAGCCGAATAACTAATTAATCACTAACTAATCACTAACTAATCACTAATTATTGATTAACTAAATACATGTAATCCATCAAAAAAAATCCCTCATAAGGTTGCATATATGCAAAAAAAATTGTAACTTTGCGGGCTTTTAATGCGGACCATTAGCAGTAAGTCCCAGATGATATACAAATCAAGTGATAGGATGTACGAATTGATGTGCGGCAATGACCATGGGCATTGTCGTGAGGGTGAGGTATTGCAGTTGCTAAACCGCTTTGGCATCAGCATGGGCGTTGGAGATAAGACCATAGCTACCGTATGCGCAGAGCAAGGCGTGGATTGCAATACGCTATTGACCGTAGTGAACTATGCCCGCACACGCACTATTGATGAAGAGGTGCAGGTAGATGTGGATACTTTGCAACGCTATTTGGAGAATGCACATACGTATTTTTTGGATTTTCAATTGCCACGTATCCGTCAAGAGTTGCTCAGCGCAATCAATTTGGCGAAGGGTGACACTCGCGTTCCCCTGTTGATTATCAAGTACTTCGATGAGTATGTAGATGAGATTCGTGCGCATATTGAGCATGAGAAAGAACACTCGTATGAGCAACACGCTCGCGATGATCAATCGGTAGCGATGAAAGCGCATGAGTTGAAGAGCTTGATTGTGAAATATTATCCAGGAAGAGAAGTAAAAAATGGGAATGAGCAGATGCAATTGCTCTACACAGTACTTCATGATTTACACCATTTTGAGCAGGAATTGGCGTTGCATTGCGCAGTGGAAGACTACATCATGCTCCCCGCTTTGGAGATTAGCAAGGCAGAAGACGATATGCAGACTTCAGAAGTCGGCGACAAGAAATCCAAAAGTGAAGAAGGATTGTCGAGACGCGAGTTAGACATCATCAAACTGATTGCTATAGGACTGAGTAACAAGGAGATAGCGGAGGAATTATGCTTATCAACTCATACCGTCATGTCGCATAGAAAAAATATAGCCCGCAAACTGGACATCCATTCCACAGCAGGTTTGACCATTTATGCGGTCGTGAATGGTATCATTGAGATTAATCAAGAAAATTAAGCAAGATTGCTACGCAGGGTGATGAAATATATACGTGACAAGGAGTTGCTTGCGCAAGGCGACAAGGTGTTGGTATGTGTGAGTGGCGGAGCAGATAGTGTGGCGCTATTGGATGTGTTGCAGCGCGGCGGATTTGAATGCGTAGTAGCCCATTGCAATTTTCATTTGCGTGGCGAAGAGAGCAATCGAGATGAAGCATTTGTAAGGCACGAGGCAAGAGATAAAAGGCTGTGGGTCAAAGAGTTTGACACGATAGGTTACGCAAAAGAGAAGGGATTGAGCATTGAGATGGCAGCTAGGGAATTACGCTATAGTTGGTTTGCCGAAGTGGCAAAAGAAGAAGGTTGTAGAGCTATAGCAGTGGCTCATCACCAAAATGATCAGGCCGAGACCGTATTGCTCAATATGAAACGTGGCACGGGTATCAGGGGGCTGTGTGGTATGCGCCCTAAAAGTGCCAATCCATACGGAGGAGATGTGCCGATAATCAGACCACTGCTGTGTACTACGCATGACTATATCGTACACTACCTGAGCGACATACGAAAATTGGTTTGGATGGAAGATTCCACCAATACCGACACCACCATCAAGCGCAATGCTGTGAGAGAACAACTAAAATTCTACAGCAAAGCGGAGATTGAGCATATTGCTGCCACAGCGGAGTATATGCAAGGATATGTAGATTGGCTCGAGGGACAAGACACACCCGAAGCAGGAAGAGCAAAACTATATGAAGAACTGAAGGATTATAACTTTTCCGAAGTGGACAAGATATATGACGCTATGCGACGCGGCGTCGGTGGCAAAGTGTTTTGCTCCGCCACTCACAAGGCAGAAATCCGCAAAGGGAAAATAGTGGTTGAGAAGTTAGCAGCAAGAGATTAAAGGCACTGTGCAATGACAAAATATGGTATCATAGGTAATCCGCTTGGACATTCGTATTCGGAGGGATACTTTACTCAGAAGTTTGAGAAAGAGGGTATCAACGCCACCTACCGTCCGTATGCGATAGAGAATGTGGAGATGGCACAGGAATTGCTGAAAGAACTAGAGGGCTTTAATGTGACATACCCCTACAAGGAAACAATCATACCATATCTGACCGATATGGACCAGGTTGCACAATCTATAGGAGCTGTCAATGTGGTGCACAAAGGAAAAGGATACAATACGGATTGGATTGGTTTTCGCGATAGTCTATCCAAACTACTCCAGCCTACCGACCAGAGGGCATTGCTACTAGGGTCAGGCGGTGTGAGCAAGGCCATACAATACGCGTTGCGCGAGTTAGGAATCGAATACACAGTGGTAAGCAGAAGTGGGTATCCAACATCGGATATTGGGTATCAAGATGTGGATAAAAAAATGATAGCAGAACATCAGATTGTGGTGAATTGTACACCATTGGGAATGAAACCGTACGAAAATGAGTTGCCCGATTTACCATACAACTATCTGAACCAAAAGCACTTACTATACGATTGCATCTACAACCCAGAGAAAACGCTATTCCTACAGAAAGGCGAGAATCAGGGATGCAGAATCAAGAATGGACTTGAGATGTTACACCTACAAGCGGATGAAGCTTGGAAAATATGGAATAAGATATGAAAAAGACAATGATGATATTGGCTACATTGCTAGCAGCAGGTAACCAGACAATGGCACAAGTGGTGCAAGAAAATGAAGCGGCAGTGGTATATTACATGCCCAAAACTGAGTTGTGCATCACATTAAACTACGATATCGTGGAACAAGAGCCAGGTATATTCTACCAATATGCAGAACGATATTTAGGAACGAAAGATGTCATTCTGGAAGCAAGTACTACGTATCTTCTCAACCACGTGACAATGGCATGTAAAACAAGTGCAGATACGCAACGTGCATACAAAGTAACCTATCAAAAGGGGATTAACAATCAGTTGCTTACTTTGAGCGAAGACGGACGATTATTGGGATTCAACACAGAATACTGCGCGGAAACATACAATACAGATAGCCACTTGTCACAAACCAATACCACGATGCACACTACAGACTTCCCTGTACAGGTGATGCCGTTGTTAGAAGAGCAATTTATGGCTGGATCTATTGCCAAAATGGCCGAAGGAACTGCCAAACAGATTTATCGTCTCCGCGAAACACGCCTCAACCTGCTGGCAGGCGACATGGAGCACGTACCTGCTGATGGACAAGCAATGCAACTAGTTTTAGACGAACTTCAGCAGCAAGAACAAGCACTGGTTGAGTTATTTGTCGGTACACGCAAAGTGCAACATGGACAGTTCTCCATCTCCTATGAACCAAGTAACAACACAGAAAATGAGGTTATTTGTCGATTTTCAAAGCACACAGGTGTAGTCGGAAAGGACGACCTCAGTGGAGAGCCTATCTACCTGACATTGAATGCAGTACGTCAATCCACACAACCTACGTATGAGCCAACAGCCAAAGCTGCTGCACTCTCGCAAATCTACTACAATTTGCCAGGTAGTGCATCTGTCAGCATTGCATACAAGAGTCAAATAATGGCAACAGAACACTTCCAAGTGGCACAATATGGTGTTGCTGTCCCACTAGCACAAGATTTATTTATTAGCCGAAAAACTCCAACCATACATTTTAATCCAGCAACAGGAAATATCCTATCAATCCAATGAAACGACTATTATTCTCTATAGCCATTGTCTTTTTTGGCATAACCACACTGCATGCACAAGAGTTGAAATGCAACGTTACCATTAATCATGACCAAGTAGAAGGTTCTAATCAAGAGGTCTTCAACACATTGAAACAAAGCATAGAGGAATATGTCAATGCTTTGCGATGGACCAACATGACCTTTCTCGAGAAAGAACGAATCGAATGTAGTATGCTATTGGTGGTCAAAAGTATGCAAGACGGAGTATTTAATTGCGAGTTCACGTGCCAAAGTCGCCGTCCCGTATATGGCACAAGTTATTATTCGCCTACGATCAACTTCAAAGATAAGAATTTTGTTTTTACCTATCAAGAGTTTGATCGTTTGGATTATCAACAGAGCACTTTCACAACCAACCTCACTGCATTATTGGCATACTATTGCTACCTCATCATCGGACACGACATGGACTCGTTCTCCAAATTAGGCGGTACACCCTACTTCCAAGCCTGTGAGAGTATTGTGACTGCTGCACAATCAGCTTCGTTAAGCGATGCAGAGGCTGCTGGATGGAAGGCATTTGAGAGCAATCGCAACCGATATGCACTGATCAACAACCTAATGGATGAAGCATTCAAGAAATATCGTATTTTCTACTACGACTACCATCGACACGGACTAGACGAGATGGTAAATAATGTTGCCAATGGTCGAGCACGCATAGCCAAAGATATCAAGGTACTCAAAGAAGCATACAATGCTCGCCCTGCTACCTATGTCATCAATGCGTTCTTAGATGCCAAAGCCGATGAATTGGTGAATATATTCAAGAAAGGTACTAGCGAGGAAAAGCAAATGGTATATGATTTGTTGATGGATATTGATCCTACTCGCCAGAATACATACGATGAGATGAATCGTCAATAAACGCAATAGCATATGACCGATAATCGGAAATCCATCATACGATTCGTGATTACAGTGGCCATACTGGTCACATTATATCTGCTCATACGCCGTTTGAGCGGTGTATTACTTCCTTTTTTGATTAGTTTTGTAGTAGCATACATGCTGGCACCTATCGTGAATTTCTTTCAGCACACATGTCGTCTGAAGAATCGTATGGTGTCGGTCATTGTGACTATTTTGTTGGTTGCAGGATTATTGACTGGTGCAGTGGCAGCTGTCGTACCAGCCATCAGTCGTCAGGCCACATCGCTCTCGCAGAGCATCAAGACCTACGTCAGCAATTGGGATGGTAACGAATACTTCTCGCCTCGCGCCAACGAACGCATCGAACAGCTTATCCAGAGTATGGACATCAAAGCGTTGCTACAATCGGAACAAGTGCAACAAGGTATCAAAAAACTGATCCCTGTATTAGGCGATTGGGTCACAAGCGGAGTCAATGCGGTAATGAGTTTGGCTGTGGTATTCATCTGTTTATTGTATGTAATTTTCCTACTCATTGATTATGAACAGATCACATCCAATTGGCATAAATATCTCCCTGAACGTTTTCGCGATACCATCGTCATGTTGATCAGCGATCTTGATCGCAATATGAATGCCTATTTCCGTGGTCAAGCCCTTGTTGCAAGTATAGTAGGAATATTGTTTGCCATTGGTTTCCAGATTATTGGCTTGCCTATGGGTATCGGTATCGGTTTATTTATCGGTATGCTTAATCTTGTTCCTTATATGCAAGCATTGGGCATTCCTCCATGTATATTGCTCGGCCTTATTCAGGCCGCAGAGACCGCTCGCCCCGTGTGGGTAGTGATGCTGTGCATCGCAGCGGTATTTATCATTGTACAAACGATTCAGGACATGGTGCTTGTGCCTAAGATTATGGGCGATGTCACAGGTATGGGACCCGCATGGATACTGCTTAGTCTGTCGGTTTGGGGGTCGCTGCTCGGATTTGTGGGTATGATCATTGCCCTACCAATCACTACCCTGCTCATATCGTACTACAAGCGATTTGTATTGCACATATCTGACGACATGAGCAACCCACTTCCACGCTCATCGTGGAATATCCCATTCCTCAAACGTAAAAGAAAATAACTAACTATTGATACTAACAGCCGCAGGCGGTCTAACAGCGCAGCGGTCTAACATCTAAAATCAAACAAATGAATAGAAAAGTTCGTGTACGTTTTGCGCCTAGTCCAACAGGCGCATTGCACATCGGCGGAGTTCGTACTGCCTTGTTCAATTACCTTTTTGCTCGCCAACATGGTGGCGACATGTTGCTTCGTATCGAGGATACCGACTCCACACGTTTTGTGCCAGGAGCCGAAGAATATATCACTGAGTCCCTCGCTTGGCTCGGCATTGAGATCGACGAGGGTATCTGCCAAGATGCACCTAACGGCAAGGGCGATCATGGCCCATACCGTCAAAGCGAGCGCCGCGAGATCTACCACAAGTATGTGGATCAACTTCTCGCTTCAGGCAATGCCTATATCGCATTCGACACCCCTGAGCAATTGGAGGCCAAGCGCGCTGAAGTTGCCAATTTCCAGTACGATGCCCGCACTCGCGAACAGATGGTCAACTCCCTCACACTCAGCCATGAGGAGGTAGAAGCTCGTATCGCTGCTGGTGAGAAGTATGTCGTTCGCTTCAAGGTGGAGCCTAACATCGATGTACATGTCCACGACCTTATCCGTGGTGAGGTAGTCATCAATTCCAATATCCTCGATGACAAGGTGCTCTACAAATCCGCAGACGACCTGCCTACCTACCACCTTGCCAATATCGTGGACGACCACCTCATGGAGATTAGCCATGTCATTCGTGGCGAAGAGTGGTTACCTTCTGCCCCACTCCATGTGCTTTTGTACAAGGCCTTCGGCTGGGAAGATACCATGCCTGAGTTTGCCCACTTGCCATTGCTCCTCAAGCCAGACGGCAACGGAAAACTCTCCAAACGCGATGGCGACCGTCTTGGTTTCCCTGTGTTCCCACTCGAGTTCCACAACCAAAAAGATGGATCTGTATCATCGGGTTACCGCGAGGAGGGCTACTATCCAGAGGCAGTGATCAATTTCCTTGCACTTCTCGGCTGGCATGCTACAGGCGACCAAGAGATGTACACCATGCAAGAACTTATTGAGCAGTTTTCTCTTGAGCGCGTGAGCAAATCGGGTGCTAAGTTCGACTATGAGAAGGGCAAATGGTTCAACCACCAATACCTCCAACTCCGCAGCAACGAAGAACTCGCCGAGCAGTTCGTGCCTATTCTCGCCTCTCGCCTTTCGCCTAATAGCCTTATCGCCTGCGGGGTCCCCGAAAAATCTGCTGATTTTTGGGGTGTTCTATCGCCTGACGTAGTCGCAAAAGTGATCGGCCTCACCAAAGACCGTGTGAATTTCGTGAGCGAATTGTGGGAGCAAGTCAACTTCTTCTTCGTAGCTCCTACTGAGTACGACGAGAAGTCCCTCAAGAAGCGTTGGAAAGAGGACTCTCCAAAGCACATGACCGAAATGCTTGCCTTGCTGGAGACGCACGAAGACTGGTCTGCTGAGGGTTTGGACAACCTCATCATGCCTTGGATTGCTGAAAAGGAGTATGGCGTAGGTATTGTGATGAACGCTTTCCGTATCTGCCTCGTAGGTGCCGCTCGCGGTCCACATATCTGGAATATCACCGATGTACTCGGCAAAGAGGAGACTCTCCGCCGCGTTCGCACTGCATTGGAAAAGTTGGGATAAAATACCTATCATAACGTTTGCCAAATGAAAAAAATCATCATATCATTTCTCTTACTCGCTATCTGTATATGCAGTCATGCTATCAACAAGCAAGAGTTAGCGGATAGCCTAACGAGTGTAGTGGCGAAACACGCGTATGCAGGCAAAGTGGTTATAAATCGCATCCGCGTTCGCAATCAGCATATTTTCATCTATACCAACGCTACCTTGAGCCATGTATCACTCGCTCCATCTGAGGTACGCGACCTTCGTCTCCTTGTCAGCCAAATGGTGCTGGGCAACAACCAAGGCAAAGTGAGCATCTACAGCGGTGATCTAGAGTTGGGTGAACTTGTCACTAGCGTACACAAAGCTCGTCCTGCGAACATGCGATATACACTTGACCAAGTACCTGCTTGGGTACGCAATACCTCACTCCCATACGCGGCAACCAATGGTCTCTTGGGCAAACATATCGCCTTGTGGGGTAGCCACGGTCGTTATTACCACCAGACAATGGAGCAATGGCTCTGGCAACGCGCCAAGCTATGGACCACCGTGGAGGATGTGTATACATCTTCTTACACGATGCCCTTCCTCGTACCTATGTTGGAGAATGCAGGTGCCGTAGTGGTGCAGCCCCGCGAACGCGATACACAAAGCGCAGAAGATGTGGTGGATGATACCAGAGCCCTAAGCAATGGCATTTGGACAAAAGGCGAAGGAACGGGCTGGGGCGAAGACAACGACGAAGTGCTGTTGGAAGGCGAAAATCCATTCGAGAAAGGTAGCTACCTCGTAGCGCCAGTCAGCACCAATAACTTGGCTGAATTGCGCTACACGGCTCATCCAATGCCCGTAGGCGAATATGCCGTCTATGTATCTTACAAGACTCTGTCCAACAGTACAAACGCAGCCAGATATACCGTCATGCACTGCGGACAAAAGACCGAGTTCGAGGTTAACCAGCAGATGGGAGGTGGTACATGGGTCTATCTCGGCAGTTTCACCTTCGACTTCTCCGATACCGAGCGCAACTATGTGGCACTTAGCAACAAAGGCAAAGGCAAATTTCTCGTCACCTCCGATGCAGTCAAGTTCGGTGGCGGTTTTGGCAGCGTCGCTCGCTATCCACAACCTGACAAAATAGAAAACACACCGTCCTCACAGACCATCACGCTGCGCGAGACAGAGGTAGATAGCATCCAGCTCTTGCAAAACCAAACTTGGGCTGAAACTAGCGGTATGCCTCGCTATTTAGAGGCTGCACGCTACTGGATGCAATATGCGGGCATCCCCGATAGTATCTACAACTATACCGATAGCCGCAACGACTACACCGACGATTATTGCTGTCGTGGTCAGTGGGTGAACTACCTCGCTGGTGGTAGTCAGGCTAATCCTAAGCAAGAGGGATTGAATGTCCCCTTGCATTTGAGCCTCGCTTTCCACTCCGATGCAGGTGTCAAACGCCATGACTCCATCATCGGCACACTGATGATCTACACCGACTTCGACAACGACAAGGCTAGGATCTATCCTATTAGCTGTAGTCGTCAAGTAGCACGAGATTTCGGCGATTACATGCAGACGCAGATCGTGGAGGATATGCGTGCATTATATGCGCCTAACTGGCAACGCCGCCAACTGCAAAACTCCTCCTACGCCGAAGCACGCTACCCCAAAGTGCCAGCAGTATTGCTAGAACTGCTTTCCCATCAGAACTACAACGACATGCGCTACGGACTTGACCCACGCGTCAAGTTCACCATATCGCGTGCGATATACAAAGGTATGCTGCGCTTTATCCACGCACAATATGGCACGGATTTCGTGGTCCAACCACTGCCTGTACAAGCCATGCAGATGAGCCGCAGCCAGCAGCAAGTCACGCTCCAATGGCAACCCACCAACGACCCTCTTGAGCCTACGGCAACACCTACCTACTATGTCGTGTACACGCGCGAGAATGACGGCGACTGGGATAACGGCAAACGACTATCCAAACCCAACTATACGTTCACTGCCACACCAGGCATTCGCTACGACCTACGCGTTGTAGCAGGCAACACTGGCGGCATAAGTATGCCTAGCGAGGTGCTGTCTGCCTATATCGCACCCGAGGAGAAGGGGCGCATCTTGGTCCTCAATGCTTTCACCCGCGTGAGCGGACCAGACTGGTTTGAGGATAGTACCTACGTGGGCATCCGTTCAAAAGGTCATGGCGTAAGTTACGGTAAGGATATCTCCTATATCGGCGAACAGTTTGATTTCGACACCCGCCACCCATGGATTACCGACGACGAGTGCGGTTGGGGATCATGCTATTGCGACCAGCAAGCCGACTTGACCATGGGCAATACCTTTGACTATCCTGTCATGCACGGCAAGGCCCTAGCTCAAATGGGCTATTCATACATCAGCGCCAACGCATATGCCATCGACACCATTGCCGATGTGGATGCGGTGGACTTGATCATGGGTAAGCAAAAGCTCACCGCCCTCGGCAACGACACTACGTTCAAAACTTTCACCCCCGAACTGAAAAAACTGCTGACCGATTACCTGACTACAGGAGGCAACCTGCTGGTTTCTGGCGCACACATCGCCAGCGACATGCAATCCAAAGAAGATCAATCGTTTATACAGAACCAACTGCACTACACTTTCCGCTGCGACCATGCCAGCGAGCAGGGCGGTTTAGTTGTCAATCGCCGTGTCTTGTCACCAGCGGCATATACTTTCCACACTGCGCCTAACGCCGACCGCATCCATACCGAGAACCCCGATTGTATCCTCCCAGCCAACGGCGCACAAGCGGTCGCTAAATATGCCGACACCCAGCTCAATGCAGCCGTGGCATACGACGGCACAGAGAACAACAGTGGCAAGACACTCGCCTGGGGATTCATGCTCGAGAGCACTAAGGATTTCAACACACTATACAAAGATTGTATCAATTGGTTAATGCAATGAAAAAGAAGAACTTACCACTACTGCAAAACATAGAGATCACGGGCATTGCTGCCGAAGGCAAAGCCCTCACCCGCGTGGACGACATGGTGCTTTTCGTACCTTACTGCGTGCCTGGCGACATCGTTGATATACAAGTCACCCGCAAGAAACACTCCTTCATGGAGGGACGTGTGGAGCGTATCGTCACCCCCTCCCCTACCCGTTGCGAGCCTCGTTGCAAGCACTATGGCGAGTGTGGAGGATGCAAATGGCAGATCCTACCTTACGAGGAGCAACTCCGCCACAAGCAGCAGCAGATCCTCGACAACCTCACCCGTATTGGTAAGGTCGAACTACCAGAGATCTCTCCTATCCTCGGAAGCAAAGACATCTACGAATACCGCAACAAACTCGAGTTCACTTTCTCCGACCGCAAATGGCTCAGTTGGGACACCATCCGCGCTGCGGGCGGACTAGAGAACCTCGACAACACCCACGGACTCGGCTTCCACATCCCCAACTGCTTCGACAAGGTGCTTGACATCACCGAGTGCCACCTCATGCCCGACATCAACAACCGCATACGCAACGGCATACGCGACTTCGCACGCCAACTCGGTATCACTTTCTACAACGAACACGCGCACGAGGGACAACTCCGCACCCTCATCCTCCGTTCCAACCACCAGGGCGAGATCATGCTCATCGTCGTTTGGGCGGACGAACCAGACATGCGCCTCATGGAGTATATCCGCGACACGTTTCCTGAGATCATCATCCTGCTCTATGTCGTCAATCGCAAGTTCAACGACACCATCGGAGACCAACACGTACACGTCTTCCACGGTCAAGACCATATCATCGAGCAGATGGAGAACCTGCAGTTCAAAGTCGGACCTAAGTCCTTCTACCAGACCAACACACTGCAGGCATACGAACTCTACAAGGTAGCGCGCAACTTCGCAGGGCTGACGGGCAACGAACTCGTCTTCGACCTCTATACTGGTACAGGTACCATTGCCAATTTCGTGGCACACCAAGCACGCCAAGTGATTGGTATCGAGTACGTACCAGAAGCGATTGAAGATGCAAAAGTAAATGCGAAGATTAATAACCTTGATAATACTCTCTTCTTCGCGGGTGATATGAAGGATATCCTCAACGAGGACTTCATTGCGCAGTACGGCCGCCCAGATGTGATTATCACCGACCCACCTCGCGCGGGTATGCACGAGGATGTCATCAACACCATCCTCTTTGCCGAACCCAAGCGTATCGTTTATGTGAGTTGCAACCCTGCCACACAGGCACGCGACCTCAACATGCTCGACAGCAAGTACCGTGTCATTAAGGTGCAACCCGTGGACATGTTCCCTCACACCCACCACGTGGAGAACGTCGTGTTGCTTGAGAAACGATAAACCAACCAACAGCACTTTTTCCCTCATCACTATCTTACCAATCCGCGGTAGATGCGCTGATGATACGCTGTAGATAGAGGCACACAAAAGGCTGCCAAATAGGTATCTTCGTTGAGTCTAAATGGTCTAAATAGTCTATATGGTTTAGTTTAGACTGTTTAGATTGTTGAGATTAGATAGTTTTGTTTAGATAGTTTAGATTTCTGCCGCAGGCAAGGAGAATTGTTGCGACCTCGGCGATTGCGGGGGCCCTGATGACGCCTGCGTCATGGGGTGCTTTTCCCGCCGAGCCATCTCCCCTGCAAGTTTCGCGACCACTAGAGCACATCTAGCGGACATCTCTAAGACTTATAGTGGCTGTCCTACTGGCACACTGGACGGACACAAAACCCAGAGTACCGATTGAAGATGAACCCAATCACTCCATTCGAAGTGAAGAACAAGTTGCACGCGCAGGACGGGATGTCCATGAAGAGCGAACTCGACCAGTAGAAGCCGCCGCCGCTGCCTGCGTCGTCGAGCGAACTGTCGTCGCGGCAGCTCGCTGCGGGGAGGAAGATACTCTTACCGTTGCTCTTGCTGGTCACTTTGTAACCGTTTACTCCATTCTGAGTAGTCCATGTCCAAGTACATTTTTCACGCAATTCGTCTTGCTCTAGATCGGTCGGCATACGCCAACTACCACCCCAATTAGCACGAGCTGCATCGTCAGCCGCTTCAAGAACGGTTTTATTATCTACTGTGCCGTAACTACTACTTGTGCAATATTTGGTTTGACTCTCCTCGCTACCCCTACACCATTTATACGTACTCAAATCATACTTGCTCTTTGGTTGCGTTTCACCCCAAGCAAAGTAATCACCAGCGTCCTCTGGTCTTGTGGCACCCACATTGCACGTCGCCCATTTCACACTCAACCCCAGATCCACATACTCATGTCCATTATGCATCATTGGCTGTGAAGAGGCTACCACAGATTGAGATGGGGCAGGAGTACTTTCCGAGACAACTGACTGAGTAGAGACGGCTGTCTCTTTCGACGTAACCAACTGATTACCACCCACATTACTTTGTTCCTTCAGCATACCAGCAAGCTCTGCCAAGAGTTCTTGCTTAAGTTGCTCTCTATCTACTTTCTCCTCCGTTCTCTCTTCTCGATAGGGTACAAAATGCACACTACCCGAATACACCGCATTCGACTCCAAGCAAGGCAAATCCAAGATCCGCACTTTCGAGCAACCATCGCCGCAGGTCAGCGATACACGCGCTGCCGAGGAGGAAACCAGAAAGAGAAGCATATTATCCTTGTCCGTCACACGCTCTTGCACCTTTGCCATTCCCATCTCCACCGACAACGTGCGCTTCGCAGCCGCCACCTCGCCGCCGTCACCTTCCAGATTCACGCAGATGGCAGCATAGGGGAAACGCTCACCAGGAGCCATATCGGGCATCTCGTGTTCACGAAACTCATTCGTAAACTTCACCAGCACAGAGGAATAGGGTTCTTTCGTAAACTCTTTTTTGATCTCCAGACTCTGCGCCCATACCGCTACACAGCTGAGCAGACAAACCACCAATAGATTTATTTTTCGCATAGAAACTATATTTTGCATTTTTCGTATAGAAACACGATTTTACACATCAAGCATGCAAAGTTACAACATTTTTTCGACCTATGCAACACCACATAAAAAAAATCGCACTTTCAGGTGCGATTTTTTTATTCTTGCCTATAATTCTCTAAAGTTCATTTTGCTATTACATCATTCCGCCCATGCCGCCAGCAGGCATAGCTGGCGCAGGATGTTCCTCCTTAATATCGGTGATCACACACTCGGTGGTGAGGAACATACCAGCAATACTAGCTGCATTCTCCAATGCTACGCGGGTCACCTTAGCAGGGTCCACTACTCCAGCCTCTTTCAAGTTCTCATAGACATCCTTGCGAGCGTTGTAGCCGAAATCAGCTTTACCTTGGCGCACTTTGTCCACTACTACAGCACCCTCTTTGCCTGCATTAGCCACGATTTGGCGAAGTGGCTCCTCTATAGCACGACGGATAATCTCGATACCTGTTTGCTCATCCTCGTTCTCGCCTTTGAGACCTTCGAGAGCTTCTTGGGCACGGATATATGCCACGCCACCACCGGCTACGATACCCTCTTCAATAGCAGCACGAGTAGCGCTGAGGGCATCATCCACACGGTCTTTCTTCTCCTTCATCTCTACCTCAGAGGCAGCACCCACATTCAGTTGGGCTACGCCGCCTG
>JAEIGA010001717.1_pt1 | contig 34633 bp, 34 predicted proteins | sample 9270691 | NCBI WGS metagenome assembly JAEIGA01 (sample SAMN17057246, study PRJNA624740) | gut metagenome | biome: biome; isolation source: fecal sample | host: Bos grunniens | place: China: Xizang | collected 2019
AAGACAGGCGATATGCCCCTCGTTCTTCACGGCGGTACAGGTATCCCCGAGGATATGATAAAGAAGGCAATTTCCCTTGGTGTTGCAAAGATAAACGTAAATACCGAGTGCCAGCTCGCATTTGCTGCTGCTACAAGAAAATATATTGAGGATGGTAAGGATCTTCAGGGTAAGGGCTTTGACCCCAGAAAGGTTCTCGCTCCCGGCTTCGAAGCTATCAAGGCAACTGTTAAGGAGAAGATGGAGCTTTTCGGCTCTGTTGGCAAGGCTTAATCCAATAATGTCAAACAAGGGTTGCGGCTTTATGGCGGCAACCTTTGTTGCATAAGATACGTTACATTATTTAATTTATTGATTTGAGGTGATTTTGGTGACAAAAATAGATATTATTTCGGGATTTCTGGGAGCGGGAAAGACGACTCTCATAAACAGACTTATACATGAAGCGTATAAAGGGGAAAAAATAGTTCTTATCGAAAATGAATTCGGAGAAATAGGCATTGACGGCGGATTTCTTAAGGATGCGGGTATTGAAATCTCCGAGATGAATTCGGGTTGCATATGCTGTTCCTTGGTTGGAGATTTCAGTCAGGCTCTTGTTAAGGTGGTAGAGGAGTATTCCCCTGACCGTATTCTTATCGAGCCATCTGGGGTTGGAAAGCTCAGCGATGTTACGCAGGCTGTGTTATCCTCAAAAATCCATGATGCGGAGCTTAATAGTTCTGTGGTTGTTGTGGACGTAAACAAATGCAAAATGTATATGAAAAATTTTGGAGAATTTTTTAACGACCAAATTTCAAACGCAGGCTGTATTTTGTTCAGTCATACCGATAAAACTACCGATTCGAAGCTCGCGGAGGCTTTGACACTTGTAAGAGAGAAGAATCCCGACGCTACTATAATAACGACACCGGCAGATAAATTGGATATCAATTCAATTATTGATGCCATTGAGAAAAGATCTACGCTTGAGGCTCACGTTAAAGAGTTGATGGCCGAGGAGGCTTGTCCCGTTTGCGGTCACCACCATCACAATGAGCACTGCTGCGATGAGCATCACGAGCATCACCATCATCACGATGAACACTGCTGCGACGAACATCACGAGCATCACCATCATCATGACGAGCACTGCTGCGAGGATCACCACGAACATCACCACCATCACCATGCCGATGATGTATTTACAAGCTGGGGAAGAGAAACGGTAAAGAAATATACAAAGGAAGATATAACTAATATTCTCCGCGCATTTGACAACGAAGAAAAATATGGAATGATTTTACGTGCAAAGGGAATGGTCGCGTGTCCTTGCGGAAAATGGATATACTTTGATTACGTCCCCGGTGAGCCCGATGTAAGAGAAGGAAGTCCCGCATCCATCGGAAAGCTTTGTGTTATAGGCTCTAAAATTGATGAGAAAGCAATTTCGGATTTGTTTGGAGTATAATATATGAAACAGTTACCCGTATATCTTTTTACAGGTTTTTTGGAAGGCGGAAAAACCTCTATCATTCAGGAATCCATGAATGACCAAAATTTTAACAGTGGAGAGAAAACTCTTATAATTCTTTGTGAGGAGGGAATTGAGGAGCTTGATATTTCGAAATTTTGGGGAAAGAACGTTTCAATAATATCTATCGAAAGCGAAGATATGCTTACCCAAGAATATCTTATCGGACTTACAAAAAATAAAATAATAGATAGAATTATTATAGAGTATAATGGTATGTGGAAATTGCAAACGTTATACGATAACATTCCCGACAATTGGGGATTTTATCAGAATATGATGTTTGCCGATGCAAATACTTTCATTGCGTACAATAACAATATGCGTCAGCTCGTATTTGATAAAGTCAAGGACGCGGAAATGGTTGTGCTGAACCGTACTCCTGATAATATTGATAAAGAAGAAATACACAAAATAATAAGAGGAATTTCCCGTAGGGCAGCCATTGTTTATGATTATCCCGATGGACACGTAGAATACGACGATATAGAGGATCCTCTGCCTTTTGATGTTGACGCCCCCATTATAGAGCTTGCCGATGATGATTACGCGCTTTGGTACAGAGATATGACCGAGGACCTGACAAAGTATCACGGTAAGGCTATGAAATTCAAAGGAATAATTGCTAACGACCCCAGATTGCCCAAAAATTCGGCAATAATAGGAAGGCACGTTATGACCTGTTGTGTAGATGATATCCAATATAGCGGTATGATATGTATATTCAAAAATAACGTAAAGCTCAATACGCGAGATTGGATAACAGTAAAGGGAACACTGAAAATAGAACCGCATAAGCTGTACCGAAACAAGGGTCCCGTTCTTTATGTGGAGTCCACTGAATTTGCAGTTCCTCCAAAGCAAGAGGTCGCAACCTTTTATTAAAATGAAAATACCGTAGGTTTTATCCTACGGTATTTTTTAATTCAGTTTGCCGCTTATTTTCGGTTCTCCAAGCTCTACGGTTTCCTTTAACAGATAGGTAGGCTCAGCCTTTTTCGTTACGCATTCTGGTGTAATCAAAAGACCTGCAACGTCTGCTCGCGAAGGAATTTTATACATCAGCGGCATCATCAGCATTTCCATTATGGAACGTAAACCTCTTGCACCGGTGTTCCGTTCTATTGCCATTGCGGCAATTTCTTCAAGCGCCGCACCCTCAAAATGGAGTTCAACGCCGTCGAGTGCGAAAAGCTTTTCGTATTGCTTTACTATAGAATTTTTAGGTTCTTTAAGAATTCTTACAAGCGCCTCCTTGTCAAGATCATCCAAGGTAACGATGACAGGAATTCTTCCGACAAGCTCGGGAATAAGTCCAAATTTTACAATATCGTGGGGAAGAGCGTCCCTGAAAATGCCTTTAGCCTTGCGCTCTACCTTTTTCTTTATCTCACTTGAAAATCCTATGCTCTGATTGCCCTGGCGCTTTTCTATGAGCTTTTCAAGCCCATCAAACGCACCGCCGCAAATGAAAAGGATATTCTTTGTATTTATCTGGATAAATTCCTGATTAGGATGCTTTCTTCCTCCTTGAGGAGGAACGTTAGCTACGGTGCCCTCAAGAATTTTTAATAGTGCCTGCTGAACGCCTTCACCCGATACGTCACGGGTAATAGAGCGATTCTCACTTTTTCTTGCGATCTTGTCTATCTCGTCGATATAAATTATTCCTCTTTCAGCAAGCTCGACATCATAGTCAGCAGCCTGAATAAGACGGAGAAGTATATTCTCGACGTCTTCACCCACATATCCCGCCTCTGTAAGAGTGGTAGCGTCGGCAATTGCAAAGGGAACCTTTAACGCCTTGGCAAGAGTCTGCGCAAGATAGGTCTTTCCCACACCCGTTGGACCAATAAGCAGCACGTTGCTTTTTTGAAGATCGACAGTATCGTCATCCTCAAGCGCGCCCTTATTCTTTTTCTCAACCTTTGCGTCTTGGTAAAGAATGCGCTTGTAATGGTTATAGACTGCTACTGCCAAAGCAACCTTTGCGTCGTCCTGACCTATTACGTACTCATCAAGCATCTCCTTGATCTGGATAGGCTTTGAAAGTGTGTCAAACGACAAATCGTCTATATTATTAGCTGCAACTGTGTTTTCGTAAATGAGCTTTTGACACTCGTCTACGCAATAGTTGCAAATATAAGCACCGGTCGTGGAGGGAATTAAAAAATTAACCTGATTTTCCATTCTTCCGCAAAAGGAGCAAAAACGGAGTCCGGACTGTGAATTGTTTGAAGCCATTATCTATCCTTTCAGCTTAAGCTCTTTTTGCAAAGATCTTGTCTATAAGACCGTACTCAAGAGCCTGCTGAGCGGTCATAAAATTATCTCTTTCTGTGTCACGTGCTATTTCTTCAATAGAACGTCCTGTATTTTCAGCCAGAATTCTGTTAAGATTATCTCTTGTACGCAGTATAAGGTCGGCTTGTATCTTTATATCGGTTGCCTGACCCTTTGCACCGCCAAGAGGCTGGTGTATCATTATTTCACTGTTAGGCAGAGCGATACGCTTTCCCTTGGCGCCTGCCGAAAGGAGAAAAGCTCCCATACTTGCGGCCATACCGATACAAATGGTAGAAACGTCACATTTAACGTAATTCATTGTATCATATATTGCCATTCCTGCTGTTACAGAACCACCGGGGCTATTGATATAAAAGTATATATCCTTGTCGGGGTCTTCTGCCTCAAGAAAGAGAAGCTGAGCAACAACTAAGGAGGCTGTGGTATCGTTTACTTCATCGGACAGAAATATAATTCTGTCGTTCAGCAGACGCGAGAAAATGTCGTAAGAGCGTTCACCCTTTCCGGTTTGCTCAATTACCATAGGTACAAGAGCATTATACATTTTGTTTTCTTTATCAAACATAGTTCCAAACCTCCAAATTTGTTGCGCAGTATTTTATGTTGGTTAAATCACTTAACGGTAACAACCGCCTTTTCCTTAACGAATTCCATAGCCTTCTGAACCTTCATATCGGCTGCGATTGCATCAGAATCAATGCTGGATTTTACCTGCTCAAGCTCAATGCCGTAAGCGGAAGCTATTTTTTCGTATTCAGCGTTTATATCTTCCTCGGTAGCTTCGATATTTTCAAGCGCAGCTATCTTTTCAAGAGCAAGTCTTGCCTTTACCTGACGCTCTGCTTGAGGTCTCATCTGCTCACGGAGAGAATCAAGGGTAAGACCGGTGTACTTGAAGTAGGTGTTAAGATCAAGTCCCTGAGAGCGAAGTCTTGTGTCGTAGTCACGAACGAAGTTTTCGGTTTCAGCTACGAACATGGGCTCGGGAATATCAGCCTCGAGCTTTTCGATGAGAGCCTCTACGAGCTTCTCCTCAACAGCGTTATCTGCCGCGCTTTCGTTTCTCTTTTCGAGTTTTGCCTTCAAATCTGCTTTATATTCATCAAAAGTGTCAAATTCAGAAACATCCTTAGCAAAATCATCGTCAAGCTCAGGAAGCTCTACTTTAGTGATAGCGTGGATCTTTACCTTGAAAGTAGCATCCTTGCCCGCAAGATCAGCTGCGTGATACTCAGCGGGGAAAGTAACGTTAACGTCAAATTCCTCGTCTATGCTCTTGCCAACGATCTGCTCCTCAAAACCGGGAATAAAGGATCCCGAGCCGAGCTTAAGAGCGTAGTCGGTACCCTTGCCGCCCTCAAATGCAACTCCGTCGCAGAAACCTTCGAAATCGATAACGGTGGTATCACCCATCTCAGCTGCTCTGTCGGTTACTTCGATCTCTCTGGAGTTTCTCTCGCGGATCATAGAGATCTCGCGGTCGATAGCTTCGTCGTCAACGGGAGCAACTTCTTTTTCTACTTCGATTCCAACGTAATCCTTAATCTCTACCTCGGGCTTTACGTATACCTTTGCGGAGAGAACAAGACCGTTCTCGTCGATGGATACAACGTCAAATTCGGGCTGACCTACAGCATCGATTTTTGCCTCAGCAAGAGCCTCAGCGTATGCTGAGGGGATAAGGTCGTTTATAGCGTCCTCGTAGAAAACGCCTGTTCCGTACATCTTTTCGATGATAGAACGGGGAGCCTTGCCTTTTCTGAAGCCGGGAACTGTGATGTTCTTTACCTGCTTGCGATATACGCTGCTTACGGCTGCATCAAAGGTAGCTTTGTCGACAGAAATTTGTAATTCATATCTGTTCTTTTCAATTACTTCAGACTTTGTTAAACTCATTATAGTTTAAACCTCCGGATGAATAAAATATTTTTTTACATACATTGTATATTGTACGTTTTTTTGCCTCATTTGTCAATAGTTTTCTTAAAATTAAACTATTATCTGCGGTATAAAATCTATAAAATCAGCCGAAATCATCCTGAATTCAATATTATCCCAGTTAAACACGTCACTTTGCGTATAGCAACCGTGTATGTGACCGAAATAACATCTGCTGATATTATATTGTTTTAGCAGTTCCAATATTTCCTTACATTCAAAATCTCTCCAAACAGGAGGGAAGTGAAAAAACACAATTATTTCCTTCTTGGTAGTTTCCTGCATTGCTTTTGCGCATTCCAAGGAAAGCTTAAGACGGATCACTTCTCGATTTATTATCTTTTCAAAGTCGGCAGTAACCGATTTGGACGGCTGTACCGATTTATCAACAAACCAACCTCTTGACCCAGCAACTATAAAATTTTCGACTTCGATAGCATTATTATGCAAAATATCAATGGTGGTTATATTATTTTCAGCAAAGAATCGCTTGAGCTTTGATACCGTTGACCACCAAAAATCGTGGTTTCCCTTCATAATTATTTTCTTTCCAGGAAGAGAATCGATCCATTTTAGGTCGGCAATGCTGTCTTCGGTAGCAAGTGCCCATGAAATATCCCCGGGAATGATTACGGTGTCATTATCACCAACCACACGCATCCAATTGTTTTTTATTTTTTTTAGATACCCTTGCCATTTGTTGCCAAATATCTCCATGGATTTTTCATTGGTTACGGTATCAAGATGGAGATCGGCGATAACAAAAACAGACATCCTTGCTCCTTTCTTATGCGGAAAGTTATCGCATAAAAATTTTTATTGTGCAAATAATATAAGTATCACCCTATAAGGAGGATTGAAAAATGAATCAAAATGGAAATTGCGGCACTTCAAAAAAGTGCGGAACCAAAGAGCATATCAAGGGTATATGCTGTAACGTAAAAAACTGTGTACACCATGATTGTGACACCTACTGCACCGCGGAGCAGATAGCTGTAGGTCCCAGCAGCGCTACTACCAGCTCCGAAACAGTTTGTGCTACTTTTAAGGAAAGAAAATAAGGAATAGCTTTTTTAGAAAGGGTTGCCTATCGAACACGGTTGGCAACCCTTTCTGTTTTTACATAAACTTGTAGACCTCGTTAAGCATATCTTCCTTAACTATTACCTTGTCGAAGTTTACTTTTCTCTTATCTAAATCTTTAAGAGGATACGATATTTCCGTATTGGTAAGAGCAGAGAGCTCATCAAGTGCGGCGGTTCCGTCGGAAGCCTCTTTACCTGTCAAGGACTTGTAAACGTCTGCCGCAAATTTATAAGGGCTGGCGGTAGATGCTACTATCATCTTCTTATTGTCGTTTGTTTCAGCGATATATTTATCGGCACAGTTTAGCGCAACCGAAGTATGAGTGTCAGCGAGATATCCATACTCCTCATAGAATTTACGAAGTGTATCTGCGGTTTCTGCTTCGTCAGCAAAATATCCCGCAAAATTTTCATCAATCACAGCCTTTGTTTTCGCGTTTATCTTGTAGCAACCCTTAGTGTTAAGCTGACGCATATATTCTGCTGTTTCCTCTGTTCCCGCTATGAAATAGAGAAGTCTCTCGAGATTACTTGATATGAGGATATCCATAGAGGGTGACATAGTGAGATGGAAATCACGGTTTCTATCGTAGATTCCCGTTCTTATGAAATCGGTGAGAATGTTGTTTGAGTTGGAAGCACATACGAGCTTGTCAATGGGTAATCCCATTTGCTTTGCAAGGTAAGCGGCAAAAATATTACCGAAATTACCCGTAGGTACACAGACATTTACCTTTTCTCCCAATGCTATCTCGTTACTCTTTAAAAGCTCACAGTATGCGTGAAAATAATATACTATCTGCGGTGCAAGACGCCCCCAGTTGATTGAATTAGCGCTGGAGAGAATATAAGAATTTTCAAGCAATTTAGCCTTTGCCTCGGTATCCGAGAAAATTTTCTTGACACCTGTCTGAGCATCATCGAAATTACCTTCGATAGCGCAGACATTTACGTTGCTGCCCGTCTGAGTTACCATTTGAAGCTTTTGTACTTTGCTTACGCCGTCAACGGGATAGAATACCATAATCTTGACCTTGTCAACATCCTTGTGACCTTCAAGGGCAGCCTTACCGGTATCACCTGATGTAGCTACAAGAATGAGGGCGGTATTTGTTTCTCCTGTCTTTACGAGCGCGCGTGAAAGAAGGCGGGGCATTATCTGAAGTGCCATATCCTTAAACGCGGCAGTAGGACCTCTCCAAAGCTCTAAAGAGTACATATTGTCCGTTACTTTTTTAAGGGGTGCGGCACCGTCGGGGAAAGAGCTTTGACAATATGCCTTCTCGGCATCTTCAAGTAATTCATCATATGTATAATCAGATAAAAACTTTGAAAGTATATCAGCAGCTATCTCGGGATAACTCTTTTTTGTGAGCTCCTGTATCTCCTCTAAGGATACAGAGGGTATACTTTCGGGAACGAAAAGTCCGCCGTCGGAAGCAAGACCTTGCTTTATGACCTCCGAGGCTTTAAACATTTTCTTTTCGGAATCTCTTGTGCTGAAAAACATCATAATAGTGGTACCTCTTTTTGATAAGTTATTTATACGCCGAAAGCGTTTTCTATGTGATTGATATTCAAGAGCTTTTTGTTATCTCTTTGAAGATATATCTCTATAACATCTAAACGCGGTTGAAGCGCCTTGAATTTTTTGCTTTGTGCAAGATAAGCTCTTGTGGCTGTTATTGTTCTTTCTTGCTTTGCCTTAGTTACCGAAGACGAGGGAGTGCCAAATTTTGAATACATATCCTCATCAACGCTTCTCGTTTTGACCTCGACAAAAGCAATTATTCCGCTTCTTTTTTTTACGGCGATTATATCGAGCTCATTACGCGAAATATGTAAGTTTCTGGCAACTATCTTGTACTTGTTGCTTTTCAGATATTTAGCCGCAATTTTTTCTCCTAAAGCACCTATATCCTTAGTTTTCATAGTTAATTATCCAGAAAACGAATGAATTTGGTTCTGTATATTTCGGGAGCTGCTCCGTGTTTCCTCAACGCATCCATATGCTCCTTTGTGCCGTATCCCTTGTGCTTTGCTATGCCATACATAGGAAATCGCTTGTCCATTTCAATACATAATCTATCACGCGTTACCTTTGCTAAAATTGAAGCGGCGGCAATAGACGGAGATATTGCATCTCCGTGTATCACGGGACTTGCGGGAATAGGGAAGTCTTTGGCAACATTTCCGTCAACCAAAGCATAATCTGCCGATATGCTAAGCGATTTTATTGCTTTCTTCATAGCATTCATAGTAGCGGCAAGAATGTTGGTAGCATTTATTTCTTCCACCGAGCCTTCCGCGATCGAATAAGCCACAGCCGATTCCTTGATTATGTCAAAAAGCTGCTCACGCTTTTTCTCGCTTATTTTTTTTGAATCGTTCAATCCCTCGATTATAAGTCCGCGCGGAAGTATTACCGCTGCCGCGACAACAGGACCGCATAAAGGACCTCTGCCAGCCTCATCAACTCCACACACGTGCTCATAACCCTTGTCCCAGAATTCTTGTTCTATATTATACTCAAGCATATTGTCACCTTTAAAAATTCGGTATATCCAGGGATATCCTGCCTATTTTACCCATACGAAATTCATCAATGAGCATATTGGCTGTTCTTTCGGTATCTATTTCTCCACCTGAGATACAAAATCCGCGTTTCTTGCCTATGAGAGACAGCAGGTCATAGTTATCCATATCCTCAGGAGAGGGAAGTGTATCGATCTTGTATCTGGCACATAGCTCCTTGGGATAATATTGGCGAAGTCTGCCGCAGAGCGCCATTGCAATGCTTTCGATGTCAAGAATATCATCCTTTATAGCGCCCGTAATGGCAAGATTTTCTCCTACGGTTGCGTCCTCGAATTTTGGCCAAAGAACGCCTGGCATATCAAGAAGCATAATACCTATATTAGTATCTACCCATTGCTTATTAAGCGTTACGCCTGGGCGATTTTCTACCTTTGCCTTCTTATTTCCAGCTATTTTGTTTATAAGGGAGGATTTTCCCACGTTTGGAATTCCTACCACCATAGCCTTAAGCGAGCGTCCTGACATACCTTTTTCTTCGTATCTATTGAGCTTTTCCTCACATAAAGCTCGTATTGCGGGAGCTATTTTTTGCAACCCATATCCACTGATACAGTCTGTTTCTATGCAGACAGTATTTTTGTTGGTGTAGTGCTCCGAAAAAGCCTTGGTTACTCTTTGGTCAGCCAAGGATGCTTTATTTAAGAGAATTATAAAAGGCTTTCCTTCACAAAGACGTCTTATTTCGGGATTTTGGGAGCTGTACGGTATTCTTGCGTCAAGAATTTCTATAACAGCATCTACGTTTTTTAGATTTTCTGAGATAAGGCGTCTGGTCTTTGCCATATGACCGGGAAACCACTGTATCGTTTGTGATGGCATATAAAACCTCTTAATTTATTTTTCCGAATTTTGAAAAGGGAGTCAGTCTGACAACAACCCTTCCGAGAATCCTTCGGGTATCTACAAGACCTATGTCCTCAGACCTACTGTCAGCGGAAATTCTTCGGTTATCTCCCATAACAAATACGGTATCTTCTTCTACGTACGTTACAGAGTTCGTATAATAACCGCGGTCTTCATATTTGATGTAGTCCTCGTTTAACACAGTTGATTCACCGTTGGAATCGGTAACTGTTACTTTCATAGAGCTTTCAAAATATTCTATTTTCACCGTATCTCCCGGAAGACCTATGACTCTTTTTACAATAGGCTCGTTATATTTGCCTGTTTGATGGAAAACTATGATATCATTCCTTTTAGGAGAATAAAATACGTTTGATATAAGAACGGTTTCAGTGTCATAAAGTGTATTTTCCATAGATGCTCCGCTGACCTCGCAGGTTCGGAACATAAACGAAAATACGACTATTATTATGGCAAAAGCGACTACGATCAGCTCGATCTGCTCTACCAGTCCTTTGATAAATCCGGACTTTTTCTTAGGGGAAGCGGTAGGAGTTTCAGGGATGTCAGCAGTGGTATCTGCACCGTTTTCGACGGGCTCTTTATCAATTTTATCAACATCAAATTCCGACATTAAGAAGCCCTTCCTTTCTTGTATCTTGATTATTTTACAAGGATATTCATAAGTGTATATCCGTCAGAGATGTAGTTCCCGATCTCTTTGGCGGAGAATTCGTTAAATCCGTCAACACCGCTCTGCTCGTTATCAGAAGAGTAAATGAAGAAGGGAACAGGTGTCATTGTATGAGTTCTTAAGCGTAAGGGGGTTGGGTGGTCGGGAAGAACCATTATTTTGAACTCCTCACCGCAGGAAGATAAATACTCATATACAGGCTTAAGTATTTTTTCGTCTATAAGCTCAATAGAGAGAACCTTGTTGTCTGTTTCGGCACGGTGACCGCACTCATCGGGAGCTTCAACGTGTATGTATACGTAATCGGAGCCGTTTTTAAATGCGTCTATTGCGGCATTAGCTTTTCCCGTATAATTCGTGTGAACGTTGGCTGTAACACCTTCAACGTCAATTGAATTCATACCCGCACATATAGCAATGCCCTTGATAAGGTCGGTTGCCGAGATTACAGAAGCGTTAAGTCCCCATTTTTCTTTAAAGGAGGGAAGCTGAGGCTTTTTGCCTGGACCCCACAGCCAAAGAGAGTTGCCCGGCTTCAAGCCCCTCGCTCTGCGCGCTATATTTACAGGGTGATTGTTGAGTATATCATAGCTTGCCTTCATTACCTCAAGGAAGGCAACGCCGCCGTCGGATTCCTTGGGAAGATAGTCTCCAATACGTTGGTTTATTATGTCGTGAGGGCGTGTGAAATTATAACGGTCCTTATCGGTCTTCCACATAAAGCAATGCTTATAGCTCATTCCCGTATAAAGGCGTCTTATGTCATTAGCCATTTTTTCGTTTATCGCCTTTACAAGCTCATCTGCTTCCTCGGTGGATATCTCATCAGCACTGTTATCAAGAAGAATTTTATCCTCGTAAGCCTCCTGCTCCTCGGATACTGTAATAATGTTGCATCTTATTGCCACATCGTCATCTGCCATATCAAGTCCCATGCTAAGTGCTTCAAGAGGGGAACGCCCCTTAGAATACACCTTGGGGTCGAAGGAGAGAATAGCCATATTAGCGGTATCGCTCTCGGGTATCATCCCCTGCGGTACGTTTGATGCGGTCCCTACAAATGCCTTTTTGGCAAGCATATCCATATAGGGCTTTTTTGCTTTTTCCATCGGCGATAGATTGCCAAGCTCTGCTATTTTTTCATCAGCCATTCCGTCGGGGACGAGTACAAGATATTTCATAAAATAACCTCGCATAAATTATTAAAGGATGTTTATTATACAAAATCGAATTTGCGATTTTAACATACATATAATTATAACACAATTATTGAAATTTTACAATATTATTTGTAAAAAAAACGATAAATCGTGATAGTTTAGGTTGAAAAAAACTTACATTTGTGGTATATTATTTGTATAGGTTTCAGTGAGGTGATTGACGTGGAAAAAAATGGTAATGCCACAAGCAGAAAAAAATTACTAATAATACTTTTTATTGTTTTGGGTGTACTTTTGCTTATGTACGGATTAACGCTTATAATTCCAAAGCTTTTTGTTGAGAGTGAGCCCGAAAGCACAAAGGAAATCATAGCAGATTTCAGCTTTTATCCCGCTGATTATGATGAGGATATATTTGAAGATGAGGACTATCTTTCGCTGATTTTTGAAGGTATTATTGAGTATGATGACAATATAAATTCCATAACCGTATTAGATAAGGACACGGCGGCATCCAGCGGCAAACCTGTAAAGCTTATGGTGGATATGATATATTCTATAATTAACGGTAACGCGGAGGAATATAACTCATATTTCAGTGAACTGTATTATAGGACCAATAAGCCGAAGGAAACTTTTACCAAGCAGAAGATATACGATGCAAGGCTTACATATTTTTCTACCGAAAGTGTTACAAAGGATAAAGTTACGTATACAGAGTATACCTATAAATTGAGATATAGAATATATGAGAATAACGGAACCTTCAGAAAAGATATCGGAGACGGGTACAGAGTTCAGTACATTACGGTTTCTGACCGAGAAGGCGATCTCAAAATAGATTCTATTATAAATCCCACATATAAATAAAAAATAGCTATATCCAGTAATAGATATAGCTAAAACTATTCTCCTAATTATACAAAATTTGCATTTTGTATAATTTATTATATTTCTGTATATGAGGTTAAAAATGTTGACTTCCCTTGGATTTGATACAGTAATTATAAATAATTGTGATTATGACTCTCAAAGTCTCACTTTCCTTTTTGAGCTTCTTTCTAAGTCGGATGTGAAGAATTTTGTATTTGCTTCCGATTTTGATTTTGCCCAAAATTCTTTTTCTTTAGAAAATCAAAAAATCGATAATTTTAAATCCTACTTAAAAAATATATCATTCAGAGGCATACACCAAAAAGTTTTCTATAATTTAATTCTTTCTCAAGGTTCTATATTCAATGATGAATTCAAACGTGTGTATGCGGTAAAAAAATATAATTCACTTTTTATTACGCTACCTTTGTTCACGCATACTTATTACGAGAGCTTGGCTACGGATATAAATCATATGATTTATCGTCATAAAGCTTTTCCTGTGATCATGAATTTTGACAAGATACTTGATACGGCATCTGAGGATTTCTGTGATATGCTTATCAATACTTCCCAGATGGGGTTTGGCTTGGATGTAAATTATATTTTCGCCCCCGCAAAGCTTACACATATTGAAAAGCTTTTGCGCAAGGGTTCTTTGATATTTCCAACTATTTCCCACCACGCATCAAATTATGTCGGAATTATGAACGAAGCGGAAGCCTTTATGGAAAATATAGGAAAAAGAAATTATTATCAGCTTTGCACACAGATAAGACGCTGTGCCGCAAAATTCAATTGTTGATTTACCCTAGGATATATTTTCTTCGTGTTGCTTCCCCGCCCCTTATGTGTCTCTCTTTTTTATTTATCTCAAGAACTTCTTTGGCTTGTTCGTATAGGCCGATGTCTACTTTTTTTAGAGCCTGAGTTATATCCTTGTGAACAGTGCTTTTGCTTATGTTGAAATCCGCAGCGACAGCTCTTACCGTGGATTTGTTATCAATTAAATGTCTGGCAAATATTACGCATCTTTCCTTGATTGAGTCTTTATGTACAGTTTTCACGTTACACTCCATTTATATTTTTATTAAAATCTATGTTTGTGACGCAAAAAATATTATCATTTTGGAGATTTTTATGATTAAAGAAGCAGAAAAAATGAATAATTCAGATATTATGGAGGGCATGCCTTCGATTTCTTCTGTAATTAAGGCTATTGAAAACAGGTCGACCGACAGAAAAATAATAACAGTTTTTGTTGATTCGGATAAAAAACGTTCAAAGAGCCGAGAAATATCATTTTTAAAAAGAAAATCAGAAGCTTTGGGATTCTCACTTGAATTTGTTCATAGCTCACAGATAGAAGAATTTGCCGTTGGAAATTCTCATGGCGGAATAATAGCATTTTGCTCTGCACGAAATATTAAAGAGCTCTCAGATGAAAGCATAAAGGACAATGGAATATACTATATGCTTGAAGGTGTGGAGGACCCGTATAATTTTGGATATGCGGTGCGCTCAATTTACGCTTCGGGCGGAGATGGAATCATTCTTACTCCCCGAAATTGGATGGGAGTAGCGGGCGTGGTGGCACGCTCATCCGCGGGAAGCTCGGAGATTATCGATATGTATGTCAGTGACGCTGAGAAAGCCATAGAGCTTTTCAAACAACGTGGATACAGGATAGTGTGCGCGGGGATAAGAGACTCAATTTCACTATTTGATGCCGATTTGAAAAAACCGTTGTTCGTTGTACTCGGTGGCGAGAAACGAGGAATTTCCAGAAGTGTACTTGACAGCGCCGATACCATAGTCCGTATTGATTACGGAAACGACTTTAACGGTTCCCTTTCGACAGCCGCGGCAACTGCTGTTTTTGCCTTTGAGATACTAAGAAAAAATAAATAAAATTATTTATTACTTTACTTTCTGTCTAAATTATGTTAGAATATATGTGTTAAAATTATCCTATAATTGTGATTTTGGAGGCTTTTATGAATCGTAAGCTCGCCGTTATCGGTGTAGGAAATATGGCAAGAGCTATAATAAACGGAATAATTTTTTCTGATATAAGTGTTGAAAAAATATTCCTTTATGATAAGAATAAGGATTGTTGCAACAGCTTTTTACAAAATCCTAAATTCTATGTGTCTGATAGCATAGAGGATGCCATTGTAAATGCTGATTGTATTTTAATATCGGTAAAACCTCAAAATTATGCGGAGGTGCTTGATTGTATATCCTCTGCTCCCTCCCATGAGAAGAAGCTTTACATCTCCATAGGCGCGGGCGTAACGGTTAAGAGTGTTTCAGATGCTTTGAACGGAGCCGGTGTGGTACGAGTATTGCCCAATCTCCCTATGACGATTGGCAAGGGCGTATCTGCAATATGCAGGAATGATTCCATATGTGAAAAAGATCTGCAATTTGTTGAGTCGGTATTCGCCTGTGCGGGAAGCACCTTTCTGATAGACGAATGCGAAATGAATAGGATAATCGGTGTGACGTCATCTTCCCCCGCATATGTTTTTAAGTTTATTGATGCTATATGCAAAGGCGCAAAAAGCCAAGGTCTTGACGAAAAAAATTTACTTAATGCGGTATGCGACATGGTAATTGGAGCCGCCGAATTACTGAAAAATTCTTCCGATTCCCCTTCCGAGCTTATAGCTAAAGTGGCATCAAAAGGCGGAACTACCGAAAGGGCGCTTTTGAGGTTAGACGAATTTGATTTTGACAGCTCCATAGAGTCCGCTATGATAGCATGCACGGAGCGTGCAGATGAGCTTGGAAAGCAATAATAACTTGAAAGGTAACCGTTATTTTGGAAAACAAGAATAATAAAAAGAAAAAATTTAAGCTTTTTGATATGAACAGAGACGGTAAAGGAGCGGTTGAGGAAAATAGGAAGCCGACCTTTGCGTTCTTCTTCAAATCAATATTCAGAAAATTCCCTCAGCTTCTGCGTCTTAATATTTTGATGCTCTTACAGGTAATCCCACTAATAGTTACTTTAGCGGTCATAATTCCAGAAATATCCACTATGCTGGTGTATTTTTTCGGTGATCTTATAGGAGAAACATCTCCTACTGTGACCGATGTTGCCTTTGCACCCTTATACGGAATGAGTCAAATATCAAATATACCCGATATAGTACCGTTGTTTGATATGTCTTCGCTTTTGATGGGTGTTCCCGTATTCAGTCCTACGGTAATATACATAGCTATTGCACTGTTGATATTTTACGCAATTACCTGGGGATGGCAAAACGTTGGAGCTACGTATGTTCTTCGCGGTTTAGTAAGAGGAGATGCCGTATTTGTGTTCTCGGATTTCTTTTATGCTGTTAAAAGGAATTTTAAGCAAGGCTTTTTACTCGGTATTTTAGATTTCGCGATTTGTGTGATCCTTGGAGTTGATTATTCTTTCTTTCTTGCTCAAACGGGAACATCTTTTGGAACCAACTTTATGTTCTTTATGACCCTCGCTTTAATGATAATATATTTCGTTATGAGGTTTTATCTCTACCTGCTGTTAGTGACATTTGATTTGAAAACTTTTAAGATAATCAAAAATGCGTTTATATTTTCTATATTGGGAATAAAGCGAAATATTTTGGCTGTATTAGGCATCTTCCTTCTGGTAGGACTACACTTAGCTCTTATCTTTGCGTTGGTGCCCGCGGGTATTTCTCTACCGATAATTCTTCCTGTGGTTTACATTATGGCTGCAACTGCTTTTATGAGCGCATACGCTGCATATCCTGTCATAGATAGATATATGATAGAGCCTTACGCAAAGGAACAGGATAGTAATACGGAAGAATTTCTTTACCTTAAGGATCCCGAGGAAGAATCGGAAGAAAATACAGTTGAAGCGACTGATGATAATTTTAGAGAGGACGTATAAGTATGAAAAGAATAATTGTTTTTGTAATAACAGTTTGCCTTTTTACCGCTATATGCGCCAATCTGACCGCCTGCGATAACGTTTTGGGAGAGACCGAAGGCTCCTCGAGCACAACGACTATCGTTTCAACGACCAAAGGTAGTACAGGCACCAGTAACAAGAATAGCTCTGTCGGAAATAACGAAAACAACAGCAATAACCAAAACAATAATTCGAATAACGATAATGAGGAGAATAATTCAGTGAACGGAGACGATCATAACCAAGTAAATGAATTGGATCTTATTAGATATGATCTTCAAAAATTTGTATATCCCATTTGGAAATCTGATGTTTGCTTTGCTGAGGCATCCTTTGTAAGAGAAAATGCGGATGGTGTTGTGGAGCCGCTTCGGTTGCTCTACCCAATAAAAAGCATAGTTTCTGTACGCAGTGCTGATCTTAAAACTCTCTATAAAGAAGGTGTTGACTATAATATAACATCAGATGGAAATATTGAGATTATAAGAACAGGCTCTATTCCTGTTCTGTCGTACAGTGATTACCATTTCCCAAATTACAGTGCGGTTGCGGACAAGCTGAAAACCAAGTTCCCTGCCGCTGATAATTCGGGCTGGGGATATATACGTGCAGAGATTGATACCAACAATCCCGGAATGTCCCGTTGGACCATAGCTGTTACCTATGAACATGAGGGAGAAAGCGTTGTAAATGTACCTGCCGATAAGAGTGCCAAATTCTCTAAGCTCATAACAAAGCTTGAGTCAGGTGAAGATATTACGGTGGTTTCAATGGGTGACAGTATAACCTACGGTTGGTCTTCATCCTCATTGGTTGATATTGCTCCCTTCTCTCCTTCATATAATAGAATGGTGTGTAAATTTATTGAAAAGAAATATAACGTAGACGTAACTCATAAAAATATAGCTGTAAGCGGATCTGCGTCGGGCGCTGGTGAAAATGGAGGCTTAACGAAAGTAAATGCGGCTTGTGAGGCTTCGCCTGACCTTGTTATTGTAGCATACGGCATGAACGACGGTACCTCTGTGGAGCCTGCTACGTATATAAATAATATCAATACAATAGTAAGTACCATAGAGCAAAGATGTCCTGACGCTTGTATTGTAGTTGTAGGTACTTGCCTTCCAAATGCTGAGGTGGGATACAGTGCGGGAGTAACCCTATTGAGGCATCATATTACCTATGCTGAGTATCTTGCCGAGGCTGAGAAAAACACTTGGGGAAATGCGGCGTTTGCTGATGTTACCACCGCGAATGTTGAACTGTTCGAACGGAAGGTATATCAAGATGTTGCGGGCTCTAATTCCAACCACCCCAACGATTATATGCATAGAATCTATGCGCAGGTCGTCCTTCAAACTATGTTCGGAGATTATGTGGACTGATAGAAAAGTCACCCCGTGACGGGGTGACTTTTCTATCTTTTTAGTAGCTCTGATACCGTTACAAATTCATAGCCTTTTTCTTGAAGAGCGGGTATAATAATCTCAAGAGCATCACACGTTGTGTTTTTTCCTGAAACATAGTCATGCATCAAGATAATATCTCCCCCGCTTATATTTTTAATAACCGTTTCTGCTATATTGCTTGGAGAAGCGTGTTCCCAGTCGCGTGTATCAATGCTCCAAAGTATAACCGAATATCCTTTTTTGGCGGTTATTTGGGTTAGCATTTCATCAAATTTTCCTTGTGGAGGTCTGAATAGTGTGGGTTTTGTTCCAATACTGTTATAAATAAGCTCCTCACACGTTTCTATTTCTTTACAGAGTTCTTCTTTATTTAGACCCAACGTGCTGTGGTGGTCATAGGAATGATTTCCTATTTCATGCCCCGACTCATATATTTTTTTAAGCTCCTGCGGATAATTTTGAATATTAACTCCTATAACAAAAAATGTCGCTTTAATATTATATTTTTCAAGAATACTCAAAATTTTTTTGGTATATCTCGGATGCGGTCCGTCATCAAAGGTAAGCGCAATCTTTTTTTCTGCTGCCGAGCCTTTTGAAAATACACTGTTTGCCTCTTCGCTGCTTATAGAATTTGAAAAGAAGGAAAAGCAAAGCAGTACACTCACAACACATAATAATTTTTTTATCATTTTGTTAATCCATCTAATGTCCCGAAAGAATAGCCATCCGACTTTGCTTTGCGGATGATATCCTTCATAATGGCAGCGTTGGTTGATGATGTTGGATGAAGTAACATTATTTCTCCGTTGTGAATGTTATCAAATATTTTTTTCTTGGCGGCTTCCTCTGACATTTGTGCATTGTTGTCCCAATCAGCGTAAGCAAAGCTCCAGAAAATTGTTTTATAACCAAGTTCATTTAAATATATCATGCTTTGCTCATTGAATTTTCCTTCAGGAGGTCTGAAATATTTTGCCATAGGCTTTCCCGTTATTTCAAAATAGAGCTTTTCAAGAGTAGCTAATTCCGACTTCAATTCCTCGATGCTTTTAAATTTCGTTATATCGGGATGTTTGCTTGTGTGATTGCATACGGTGTGTCCCTCTTTTTCCATTCGCTGTATCAGCTCAGGATTTTTTTCTAAAAGGTTGCTCAGAACAAAGAACGCGGCTTTTACGTTTTCTTCTTTCAAAACATTTAAAATTTTTTCAATATTTCCGTTTTCATATCCTGCGTCAAAGGTAAGGTAGATAACCTTACTCTCGCTGCTATCTGAGTGCTTGTGGTCAATATAATAGCCGTTATAATTTTCGACAAATCTCATATTTGAGTCTGCAATAGGTTGCTTGTGTTCTTTGTTTCGAGTGCAGTACCAGCTAAAAGATTCAGCAAAAACGCTTATCGGACACAGAGAGATGATACAAATACAAGCCGTTAAAATTAGTATAATTTTTTTCATAAATTCACCTCCCAAATATATTTTGCATTAGTTATTTGCTCAATAAACATTGTATAGTTTTACGGTTATGGTGAAAAATGAAAATAAAAAAATGCCAAGTTTTAACTTGAAATTTTTTATTTGCGATTATTCGTAATCAACAACATTAGTCCAAGAAAGAAGGAATTCTCTCTCTTCAGGCCTTCCCTTTACAGACTGAGAAGCTGATAAAGAAGCACCGTCTTTGCGGTGCTTCTTTATTTTCATTTTGCCATGCATTTTACAAGGACAGCCTTTTGTGCGTGAAGTCTGTTCTCTGCTTCATCAAATATTTCGTTTGCGTGAGCTTCAAGAACGTCTTCTGTTATTTCTTCTCCTCTGTGCGCGGGTAAACAGTGCATTACCATAGCGTCCGAATGTGCAACTGCCATAACTTCGGAGTTTATCTGGTAGGATTTGAATATTTTCTTTCTTGCCTCAGCCTCTGCTTCCTGTCCCATTGATGCCCATACATCTGTATAAAGAACATCAGCATCCTTGGCAGCCTCAAATACATTGTCCGTACAAATAAACGTGCCATTCTCATTAGCCCATTTCATAAGCTCCGCATCAGGCTCATATCCCTTAGGACATGCCACGGATACGGTCATACCCATTTTTATGCCTCCTACTATCAGTGAGTTTGTCATGTTATTTCCGTCACCTATGTAGCAGAGCTTCTTACCTGCAAGTATGCCTTTATGCTCTCTTATTGTCATAAGGTCTGCGAGAACCTGACAAGGATGGCAATAATCGGTAAGTCCGTTTATTATCGGTATACTTCCGTATTTTGCGAGATCCTCGACCTCTTCTTGAGCAAACGTACGAATCATAATTCCGTCAAGATATCTTGAAAGAACTCGCGCTGTATCCTGAACAGGTTCTCCTCTGCCTATCTGGAGGTCACGAGAACTGAGGAATAGAGCGTTTCCGCCAAGGTCATACATACCTACCTCGAAGGAAACACGTGTTCTGGTAGAAGATTTCTCGAATATAAGACCAAGAGTCTTTCCTTTTAATATATGATGCTCTATACCGTTTTTCTTTTCGTATTTTAATTGGTCAGCGAGATTTAGTATTTCGATTATCTCCTGCTGAGAAAGGTCCATAAGCTTTAAAAGATGTTTCATTTTGCACAAGCCTCCAAAATTACATTTATTGCTTTTTCTAACAAATTCATATCAATATTAAGCGCGGGCAAAAGTCTGATTTTATTTTTTGCTTTGATTACGAGAACACCATTTTTAATACATTCATTGATGATATCTCCCGTGGGGCGTACAGTTTCAATACCTATCATAAGTCCCATACCGCTCACGCTTATAACGCCCTTTGAATTCTTAAATGACGAAAATATAAATTCGCTTCGTTCCGTTACACCTGCTAAAAGCTTATCATCTATTCTTGAGATGATATTCAAAGCTCCTGCTGCGCACACCGGGTTTCCACCAAAGGTGGAGCCGTGCATTCCCGCACCGAGAATGTTTTGTACCTTTTCTCCAAGTATGGTAGCTCCCATAGGAAGTCCGCCCGCCAATCCCTTTGCTGTGCTTATGATGTCAGGAGTAATGCCGTAATTCATATATCCGTAAAGCTCTCCTGTACGTCCGTTGCCTGTTTGTACCTCGTCCACAATGAGCAGGATATCCTCTTTCTTTGCGAGCTCTGCGAGAGCTAAGACGAAATCCTTGTCGAGCGGAAGAACTCCACCTTCGCCTTGGACCACCTCAAACATAACGGCACAGCATTTGTTTTCTTTAAGAAGCTCTTTTACACTGTCAATATCATTAGCCGTGGCATATACGAAGCCCTCGGTCAAGGGTAGAAAATCCTTATGAAATACATCCTGCCCAGTTGCGGCGAGTGTAGTAAGCGTTCTTCCGTGAAAGCTGTTTTTTAGAGTTATGATTGTCGTATAATCTGCGCCCTTATTGTTCTCCCCGTACTTTCTGGCAACCTTTATGGCACATTCATTTGCCTCAGCGCCTGAGTTTGAGAAAAACACCTTTTTCATATTCGTTCTTTCACAGAGCATCTGGGCAAGCTTAGCGCATGGTTCACTGTAATAAAGATTGGAAGTATGCTGTATTACAGAAAGCTGCTGTTGTACGGCGGTTACCCATTCTTCGTCAGCATATCCAAAGGTATTGACTGCGATTCCCGTGCTAAGATCTATATATTCTTTTCCGTTTTCATCATAAACGAGAGATCCCTTACCATGAGTAAGGCAGACAGGAAATCTTGCATATGTATTTGCTATATATTGATTATCGATCTCTTTGATAGTCATTATAATTATCTCCGGTTACAAACATAGTACCGATTCCTTCATCGGTAAGAGTTTCTATAAGTATTGCGTGAGGAATACGTCCGTCAATGACGAACACCTTTTTTACTCCGCGTCTGATAGCTTCAATACAGCATTCTATCTTGGGTATCATTCCGCCTGAAATAATGCCCTCCGAAATAAGCTGAGGCGCTTCGCTTACGTATATCTTTGGAATAAGCGTAGAAGGATCGTCCTTGTCACGAAGAATACCCGCTATATCTGTCATAGATATAAGGCTTTCACACTTAAGCTGACCCGCAATCTTTGCTGCCGCGGTGTCCGCGTTGATATTGTAGCTATTTCCATCCTCGTCGTATCCAATGGTCGATATAACGGGGATATATCCCTTTTCAAGCACGTCGAGTATTGGTTCAACGTTTACGTCGGTTATCTCACCAACGTAGCCAAGCTCCTTCTTCTTAGGCTCAGCCTTTATCATATTTCCGTCAATTCCGCAAAGACCAATAGCCTTTCCGCCCTTGCTCTGGAGGAGATTTACGAGATTCTTGTTTACCTTTCCCGCAAGAACCATCTGCACTATTTCCACGGTTTCCTTGTCTGTCACACGAAGACCGTCTACAAACTCGCTTTTTTTGCCAACCTTCTGGAGCATATCTGTAATTTCGGGACCGCCTCCGTGAACGAGAACTACCTTTATTCCAATAAGTGAAAGGAGTACGATATCGCCCATCACGGCTTCCTTGAGCTCCTCGTTTATCATAGCGTTTCCGCCGTATTTTACAACGATTATTTTATTGTAATATTTTTGAATATAAGGGAGTGCCTGAATAAGTACGTTAGCTCTTTGAGCATTGCTTAATTCCATAATATCCTCCTTGCATTAAGTGCGATAATCGCCGTTTATCTTTACGTAATCGTAGGTAAGATCACAGCCCCACGCCACGGCAGTACCGACACCGTCTCCTACCTTAATGAGTATCTGTATTTCTTTTTCGAGTAATATCTCCTTGGCAAGCTCTTCAGAAAAAGGAATTCCCGCACCGTTTTTGCAAACGTGGATTGTTCCCTTGTTAGATTTAAACGAAACGTCAACCGCGCTTACATCTACATTGGCGCCGCTATATCCGATAGCGCAGAGTACTCTGCCCCAGTTTGCGTCAGCACCAAACATTGCCGCCTTGAAAAGCGAAGAGCATATTACCGATTTAGCAATTATTCTCGCGTTGAGTTCATCAACAGCTCCGTTTACACAACACTCAAGAAGCTTAGTGGCGCCCTCACCGTCACCTGCGATCATTTTGCACAAATAGGAAGTAACTCCGTGTAAAGCCTCGCAGAAAGCGATAAATTCAGCTCCCTCGGAAGCTATTTCTTTATTTCCTGCCATTCCGTTGGCAAGTATAGATACCATATCGTTTGTTGAGGTATCCCCGTCAACGCTTACCATATTAAAGGATGTTTCTACATCTGTTTTGAGGGCTTTTTGAAGCATCTCCGAGCTTATGGCACAGTCTGTGGTGACAAAAACAAGCATAGTGGCCATGTTGGGATGAATCATACCGCTTCCCTTTGCAATGCCGCCGATTTTACACTTTGTTCCGCCAATCTCAAATTCAAAAGCTATTTCCTTAGGCTTGGTGTCGGTAGTCATAATCGCCTCGCAAGCGAGAGCGCTGTTGTTACCTAATCCGTCAACCAAATCACCTATTTTGTTTGCTATGGGAGAGATATCCAAGGGTTGACCTATTACGCCCGTTGATGCCACAATAACATCTTTTTGGGATATCCCAGCTTTATTAGCGAGAAGCTCACACATTTGTTCAGCTATCTCTATTCCGTTGGCATTACACGTATTTGCGTTTCCGCTATTACAAATAACCGCCTGCGCTTTGCCGTCGGAGATATTGTTTTTTGTAACGGTTAAAGGTGCTCCTTTAACAAGATTTTTGGTATAAACCGCTGCGGCTGAAGCTTGAACTTCACTAAAGATTACCGCAAGATCTCTTTTGGTTCTGTTTTTACGAATACCGCAAAGAACTCCGTTTGCACTAAAGCCTTTGGGGGCGCATACTCCGCCTTTGATTTCTTTTAACATAAAATTCTCCATTATTTTAAATATCCAAAGCGCATGTTTTGTCAGCGCCAAGAACTATGTTCATACATTCCACAGCAGCACCCGAAGCGCCTTTGCCCAGATTGTCATATACGGCAATAAGTAATATGCGCTCGTCGTTACCTGCTACTGTAATGGTCATAGAGTCCTTCGTCTTTAATTTTGCTGCGGAAATCAGTCCTCCGTCATCACAAGCCTCGACATATTTTACTATCTCTGAGGTGTACTTTTCAGAGTAAAGCTTTTTGATATCCTCAGCTGTCTTCCCTGCTGTAAGTTGAGCGGAAAATATCGGCACTGTAACCATCATTCCGCTGTAAAAATCAGACACGATAGGACAGAAGACAGGAGCGTTATTCAAGCCCGTTATAGCCTGCATTTCTTTGAGATGCTTATGCTGCTGAGTTATGCCGTACTGTCTCGGAGCGTCCAGTAATTCATCTCTGTCATCGCTCTCGTAATCGGCTATCATCTTTTTTCCGCCACCGCTGTATCCTGTTATGGAGTGGCAGGTCAAAAGCTCCTCTGCACTGATATAGCCACTGTCAATCAAAGGCTTTACCAATGCTATAAACCCGCTGGCATGGCATCCGGGAACGGCTATTCTCTTGGATGTCTTTAATTTGTCATTGATATCTGCCGACAGCTCAGGAAAACCGTAACACCATCCCTCGAGTGTTCGGTGAGCGGTGGAAGTATCTATGACTACTACATTTTCATTTTCTATCATAGATACAGATTCTCTCGCGGCATCGTCAGGCAGACATAAAAATGCGATATCGCAGCTGTTAAGCGCTTTCTTTCTTGCTTCGGGGTCTTTTCTTTCTTCTTCAGACAAAAGCAGAATTTCTACATCTTTTCTTGCTTCCAATCTTTCATAGATACGAAGCCCCGTTGTTCCCGCTTTTCCGTCAATAAAAATCTTCTTCATATTTCAAGCTCCTTTCGAACCAAAGCTATCTGCTTTTCTACGGAAGCTACCGACGTTCCGCCCTCGGATATCCTCTTTTCAACACACGCCTCTAAGGATATTTCCGAATAAAGGTCTTCTTCAAATATGTCAGAATGCTTTTTGTATTTCTCAAGCGTTAAGCTGTCAAGCACGGTTTTTTTGTCTATGCACTCTGCAACTATCTGACCTACTATCTTGTATGCCGAACGGAAAGGAAGTCCCTTCTTTGTGAGATAGTCTGCCAAGTCGGTTGCGTTTATAAAACCTTCCTGCGCTGCTTTGTACATATTTGAGGGTATAAGCTTCATTGTACGTATCATAGGAGCGAAGATATCAAGGCACATTTCTACCGTTTCGAGTGAATCGAAAATAGCCTCTTTGTCCTCTTGCATATCTTTGTTATATGCCAAAGGAAGTCCTTTGAGTGTTGTGAGTAAAGCGAAAAGGTCGCCGTAAACACGTCCTGTTTTTCCGCGCACAAGCTCTGCCATATCCGAGTTTTTCTTTTGAGGCATTATAGACGAGCCCGTTGTATAAGCATCGTCAAGCTCTACAAATTTGAATTCCCAGCTGGACCAAAGTATTATTTCCTCTGAAAATCTGGAAAGGTGCATCATTATGAGTGAAAAAGCGCTCATAAGCTCAACACAAAAATCTCTATCCGAAACACCGTCTATGCTATTCTGGGTTATTCCGCTAAATCCCAACTGCTCAGCTTCAAAAAAACGGTCGGTTTTATAGGTAGTTCCCGCAAGCGCGCACGAACCGATAGGGGAATAATTCATTCTTGCAACGGCATCTTTTATTCTTGATATATCACGCAAAAACATCTGGGCATATGCCATAAGGTGATGACCAAAGGTAATGGGCTGAGCTCTTTGAAGATGAGTGTATCCGGGAACGATTGCGGCTTTTCCTTCTTCCGCCTTATCGGTTATGGCACCTATAAGCTCTCTGAGAAGACCGATTATGTCCTCAGATCTGTCCCTGAGATACATCCTTATATCAAGTGCTACCTGGTCGTTGCGGCTTCTTGCGGTATGAAGACGCTTTCCTGCCTCTCCTATACGCTTTGTGAGCTCCGCTTCTACGAACATATGTATATCCTCGCAGGACATATCAAAATCCAGATTTCCGTTGTTAAGGTCTTCAAGGATTTCGGTAAGACCGCTTATTATTTTTTCACAGTCCTCCGCACTGATAATGCTTTGCTTTTCAAGCATTTTTGCGTGCGCAATTGAACCTAAAATATCCTGCTTGTACATTTTACAGTCAAAACGTATTGAAGAATTAAAGTCATCTGCTTTACTGTCAAGGCTTTTCGCAAACCTTCCTGCCCACATTTTTTCCATTCTTATTTAACACTTTTTGCCCGCCGCAAAATACGGCAGGCAAAAATTCTCCTTAAAAGTTAGTTCTTTTTATTCTTAGCGTTTACCTGAGCCTGAACCTTTATGGGAAGTCCAAAGAGGTTTATAAATCCTGCGGAATCCGCTTGATTGTAAACGTTGTCCTCGCCAAAGGTAGCTATCTCCTCGGAGTAGAGCGAATAGTCGCTCCATACGCCCGCCTTGATAATGTTGCCCTTGTAAAGCTTAAGCTTTACGGTTCCCGTTACATTTTCCTGGGTCTTGTCAACGAATGCGGAAAGTGCTTCGCGAAGAGGTGTAAACCACTGACCGTTGTAAACGAGATCGGCAAAGGTTACGGACAGCTCCGCCTTCTTGTGCGCAGTATATTTGTCAAGACAAACGGTTTCAAGATAATTGTGCGCGGCGTAAAGTATCTCTCCACCGGGAGTTTCGTACACACCGCGGCACTTCATACCTACAAGGCGGTTCTCAACTATGTCAAGAAGTCCAATTCCGTTTTCTCCACCAACCTTGTTGAGATTGAGGATGATATCCTTTGCGCTCATCTTTTCTCCGTTGAACGCAACGGGACGACCCTGCTCAAAAGCAAGTGTGATATATGTAGGAGCATCGGGAGCCATTATAGGAGAAACGCCCATTTCAAGGAAACCGGGCTTTTCATACAAGGGCTCGTTGCCCGCATCCTCAAGATCGAGTCCCTCGTGGCTGAGGTGCCAAAGGTTCTTGTCCTTGGAGTAATTGGTCTCGCGATTTATCTTAAGAGGAACGTTGTGCGCCTCTGCGTACTCAATCTCTTCCTCACGGGACTTTATGCTCCACTCACGCCAAGGAGCGATTATGGGCATATCGGGAGCGAAAGCCTTGATAGTAAGCTCAAAACGAACCTGGTCGTTTCCCTTACCCGTACAGCCGTGACAGATAGCGTCTGCGCCCTCTGCAAGTGCGATCTCAACTATTCTCTTTGCGATTACGGGACGTGCGAAGGATGTTCCAAGAAGATATTCCTCGTACTTTGCGCCCGCCATTACCGTAGGGATAACGTAATCGTCAACGAATTCTTCGGTAAGGTCCTCAATGTAAAGTTTGGATGCGCCAGTCTTGAGCGCCTTTTCCTCGAGTCCCTCGAGCTCGTCGCTCTGACCTACGTTGCCGCTTACGGCTATAACCTCACAGTTGTTATAGTTTTCTTTAAGCCACGGAATTATAATGGACGTATCAAGTCCTCCCGAGTATGCTAAAACTACCTTTTTGATTTTGCTTTTATCCATTTTTTGTTACCTCCTTGCCGTTTTAGGCTAATTTGCATATATATTCAAATTTACATGTATATTATACAACCACCGACAGCGTTTGTCAATGGTTAATATAAATATATTTTTATTGTGTCACGGGACAATATTTGACGTTTGTCACAAATACAAGCATTTGTGTCCGTGAACACGGAGCTTTGTTGCTGTATAATTATGCATTTTCAGTGCATAACAATACAAAAGATTAAAACGCCAATATAGGGTTGACACGATCGTGTCAACCCTATAAATTCAATAAAACCTTACTGTACAATCGAATTTATTGAAATTTATCAATTCTTTACGCTATCAACTATTCTTGATATTGTAGGCGCAAGAATGACATTTATTAAAAACTCGACCAAGAAGTTAAGTCCTGCAAGCCCAAAAATGATATACGTTACGAGATTGGTACCACCCGCCCATGCGTTTAATGTATCCATAAAAAACAACAACATTCCACAGACAAAAAGACCGGTATTTACTATTGGAGCCGAGAGCGCAGCAACCAAAGCGGAAACGTATTTTTTTGCCGAGGAAGCAGAAGCATCAGATTTCTTTCCTTTGAAAACACGGTAGAGACACGCAGGAACAATTCCTGCAGAGATACCTTTTATAAAGCATATAGCTGCAGTTAAAAACGGGTTGGCGATCCAAAGAATATAGCCGCCCATATCGAGTCCGGTTATACAATTTATCAAAACGATAAGTCCAAAGAAAAAGCCGAGGATAGCTCCTCCCTTGATACCAAACAGTATTGCCCCTACCACGACAGGAACTAAAGTTAAGGTAATGGAAACGCCACCTATTGGTGGAATTACAGCGCTGACAAGCTGTAGGACCACTACCAGTGCTACAAGCAACGCAAGCTCAACCGTTTCAAGCGTTTTTTTGCTTTTCATATTTAGTGAAATTCTCCATTCTTGCTTTTTAAAAAATACACTAAAATAATACTATTTTTTTCATGCAAAGTCAAGAGCTTTTTGAAATTTTCTCAAATATTTATCAAAGGCATTCGTATGGTAAAATATATTTGTAGTTTTATATTCAAATTTTTATTTAAATGAGAAAGATTATGAAAACATTAAGATTTATCGCGTTGATCTTGGTGTTGTGTACGTTCGCTACACTTCTTCTGGCTTGTAACCGGGAAGAAAATCTCGACACAAGCACATCAGGAACGACCAGCGGAACCACCGCGTCCTCGAGCTCAAGCAACAACTCAAACTCGGGAGATAACAACACGGAAAACGACGGTGAAAATAACAACCAGCAGCCCTCCACACCCAATGTTGACACTTCTAAGCTGGCAGAAAGTGTAAATATCAAAAATTATAACGGCAAGAGGTTTGATGAAAAGTATATAGACCTTGGTCAGGGTTCATATATGAACATCGTAAAGAAAACTACACCCGAAGAATTCAAGGAGTTTAAGGCTAATCTTGAGGCTGACGGATTGGTTCTATACACATCTAACAAGATAGGTGACAACGAGTTTTACACCTACATTTCAAAAAAACAGATAGTTAACGTAATGTTCCTTGTGTACGACTATGACGAAAGAGATTCTGATTATCCTACGGTTACCTCCGTTGACCATAATGAGGTAAGAGTAATCGAAGATGACCCCTCCATGTTCAGTCTTCCCCTGCTCAAAGAGGATAACGTGTACACTGCAGACAGCACTGTAGAACCTAAGCTCATCATGCTATCCGATGATGCTATTTCTTGGCCCGGAAGAATGGGTTACCTCTATCAGCTCGCTGACGGAAGCTTCTTTATCATCGACGGCGGATATTGGGGCGCAGGCAGCAATCCCGATTCGCCCAAGCCCACCTCAAAGACTTCTATGTCCCATACAGTGATGGAGGTTATGAAGGCTCACGCTCCCGACCCCAACAACATAGTAGTTGCAGGATGGCTCTTTACTCATATCCACTCTGACCATATCGGAGCTTTTCTCGATATTTCTACGCAGGCTAAGTACAAGGATATAGTTACAATCGAGCAGATAATATACAATATGCCCAGTGATGAAGAGGTTCTTGGACAGGATGACAATCCTGAAAGGCTTTTAAAGTGGATGAGACTTTTTGATAAAGCGGTTGGCGTATTCCAGGAACAGCAAAAGAACACCAATACTCCCCTTCGTCTCATAAAGGCTCATGCGGGTCAGAAGTTCTTTTTCAGAGACCTTACGATGACTATATATACCTCTCAGGATAACCTTCTTTATTCTACTAACGTTAATACAGGTAATAATCTCGAAAGCATTGACTGGCACAACAATACCTCTATTCTCTCCGTAGTCGAGTACCAAGGCACAAAGGCACTTTATCTTGGTGATACCCACGTGCTCGCAAACAAACTTGTTAACAACCCCCTGTACAGAAATAATCTTGATTGCGACATCCTTCAGGTCGCTCATCACGGCTACAGCGACACAGCTGCATACCACGTATACAAGCACTTGACTTCTGATCTCAAGATGGTTTTGTGGCCTGACTGTAAACAACACTTTGACGGTAAAAACATCGATGGATCGATCTACTCCGAAGATAAAGTCAATAATACCCCCTACGGTGGTGTGTGGGATGTCAAGTTTAGCGGCACTTCTTACACTAACAAGCAGTACCTTGACAAAGAGGGCGTAACTCAGGTATATCTGAAGGATAACACCTGTGCTGTTATTACCGACTTTAAGAACCTGAACTCCTTCAAGATGGTAGACTACGTTAAGTAATCAATATCTTACAGCACCCGCTCAGCGGGTGCTGTTTTTTTGCAAAATAATGACACTTTTGGTTGACATAAATATGTGTTTATGATACAATGTTATCAGTAAATTTTTAAGGAGTTTTTTATGAAGACGCTTAGAACTTTAGCTCTTATTATTACTCTATGTCTTCTCTTCTCTTTCCTGATTGGCTGTAACGCAGAGCCTGAGGAACCCTCAAGCGAAAGCACAAGTCAATCATCAACGAAAAAGACGACGGCACAAAAAGCTACTATCCCTGCTAAGACGTATGACGAGGAAAGACCTAAAAATCCCGCGGTGCTCCCCAAATATGGCGATGATGATTTTGAAATTCCGAATATGCCCTTAGGTCAACAATCCGAAATGCATATTGCCATAGAGACCAATAAAACCGAATACAATGATTACCTCAATGCCCTTGAGGCAGACGGCTACAGCTTTTACGCCGATAACGAGATAGGAGATAATTTATATGCTACTTATATAAATGACACTCACATCTTAAACGTTATGTACATAAACGCTTTTAAGCAGACAAGAGTCATAATAGATGATAGGACGGTATTTGCTCTTCCGGGACTTGAGAAAGAAAACGTGTATGAGGAAACTTCAGATTGCTCCCTTACGTTGCTCTCTGATGACGCGGTAGGCTGGCCGGGAAGAATGGGGTATATTTACAAGTTGGCTGATGGAAGCTTCTTTATTATAGATGGTGGATATACAAAATCAGGAGACGGCGGCAATTCCTCAGAGCCTTACATTATGTCCGTGCTTGAAAAATACGCTGATGACCCCAATAATATCACCATAGCAGCTTGGCTCATATCTCACGTGCACTCCGACCACCTCGGCGGTTTCCTGGATATGTCCTCAAACACGGAAATAAAGGAACGTATTCACATAGAAAAGGTAATATATAATATGCCCTGCGAAGCCGATCTCTCCGAGCAGGACCTTAATTCAAACGGCACTACGACCATGACCAAATGGGGTGAAAAGCTTGAAAACGCGATCATACGCTGGTCGCCCGACGCGATAATAAAGGCGCACCCGGGACAGGTATTCCACATCAGAAATCTTAAACTTACTATTTATCATTCCCAGGATCTTATGCTGGGTACTCCCCTTACTTCCTCAAATCCTAAACTTGTATACAAATCAATAAAAGTACACAACAACACCTCCATTGTAAGCAAGGTTGAGTTTATGGGCAAAACAGCTCTTTATCTTGCAGACAGCTCCGCTCAGGCTAACAAAAGTGTCCTTGACCCTGTATATAACACTTCCCTTCAAGCTGATATAGTTCAAGTAGCGCACCACGGCTACAGAGATACAAGCGCGGGTAACGTATATAAGCATATTACTCCGTCAATGGTATTCTGGCCCGTATGCAAGCAGCACTACGATGGGCTCAATCACGACGGCTCGATATATTATGAAAAAGGTTCGGCATATTCGGGTGTTAGCAGCGTAGGCTTTAACGTTGAATATTTGTTTAAGGAAGGCATCAAGCATTATTACCACGGCGGAGATTGCATTACCTTCAGCGATTTTGAAACCTGGGAGGGTGTGCGCTGGGATGCTGTACCAAATTAAAATGAAAGGCTATTAAGGTTATGAAAATTCCAAACTACGTTACAGATTTCTACTTCAGAAATATCGATCTCGGCGAAGGCTCCTTTATGAGTATCGCAAAGGAAACCTCCCCTGAAGAATATTCGGCATATTTAAAAATACTTGAAGAAAATGGATTTGTATTTTACACGGATAACAAGATTGGCAACAATCTCTACGCAACCTATACTAACGGTGATCTGATAGTAAACGTTATGTACATTGATGCTTTCAAGGAAACCAGAGTTATAACCGACGATAGGGAAATCTTTTCTCTTCCCGGACTTGCCGAGGAGAATGTTTACGAGGACCTTGGTGATAATTCCCTCACTCTCCTTTCAGATGCCGCGGTAGGTTGGCCAGGAAGAATGGGTTATATTTATAAGCTTGCTGACGGCAGCTTCTTTATTATCGACGGCGGATATTGGAAGGTCGAATGGAACTCCATATCATCGGCTGCGTATATAATGGCTGTTCTGGAAAAATTTGCTGATGACATCAATAATATCAGGATTGCGGGATGGCTTATTACTCATATTCACGAGGACCACTTCGGCGGATTTATGGATATGGCTAACGACGAAAGCATCCGCAATAGAATTACCATTGAAAAGCTTATATATAACGAGCCCTGCGATATAGAATTACTCTCTCATACCAAGGGTTCCACCCATTTAATTGATTACGCAAGACGATTTGAAGCCGCTGCAAAGCTTTGGGCGCCCAAGGAACGCATAAAAGCGCACCCCGGTCAGAAGTTCTTTATCCGTAATTTGACTATGACTGTATATTCCTCTCAGGACTTGATTCTCTGCGCTAAGAACGTAGCTACCGAAAAATATATCACCACGCTCCCCGAGCATAATGATACGTCGGTAGTAACCAAAATAGATTTTATGGGAAAGACCGCTCTTTATCTTGGAGACTCCAGCTTCTGTGCTCACCGTGACGTTCTTGACCCCGTTTATAATACCGAGCTTAAGGCTGACATATTGCAGGTTGCGCACCATGGTTACGGAAACACCGGAGGAAATTTCATATACCAATATATCGAACCATCTATCGTATTTTGGCCCGTTTGCAGAAATCACTTTTGGGGACAAGATGTAGGATATAAGGAAAGAGGGCTTGTATATATAGGAACTAAAGACGTAGGATTTAATAAAATCCTGTTTAAGAAAGGTATTGAGCATTATATCCATGAGGAGGAATGCATAACCTTCAGCGATTTTGAAACATGGGAAGGCGTCAGATGGGATGCCATTCCTTGATACCACTTAGGAATAGCTCCCTGCCATGGGAGCTATTCCCTTAAGAAATTTATTATAAAATTATAACAAAACTGAAAAAAGCTATTGCATTTTTTTATTTTGTGTGATATAATATCAGCGTTGCTCCAAAAGGAGCAGATAAAAATCAATATGGAGAGATATCGAAGTGGTCATAACGGGGCTGACTCGAAATCAGTTTGTGCGCAAGCACACGAGGGTTCGAATCCCTCTCTCTCCGCCACACCGAGCCTGCAAAGTCAATTTGCAGGCTCATTTTTTTCGCCCTTTTTTGACTTACGAAACCGTGGTCAGAGCCGCCCTCATTCCCGTCACCATAGCTTCGGCGGAGTTGAGTTTGGAGTTATAATCTAAGTGTGCATCCTCGTCATCCCTCACTTGAAAAGGGTGCTCGGCAAAATCGTCGATCAGACTTATAGGAACGGTGCATACCGTTTCTTGACTTTTAACATCAAACTTTATCACTCCTTCTTACATATAAATTGGCATAGAAAAAGCCGACCTTTTGGTGAAAGGTCGGCTAATCGTGCCGTATGTAATGTTTACAAAATCCTCTTTACTTTTAGTGGCTTGTATGATATAATTAACTCACCGATAAATAAGAATTTATCGACCAGAACAGCGTTGAATGTTGGTGTGATTTTGGTGCAAATTTGGTGCAACACTTTATCAAACGATACTCACGATATTCACGATATCAAACGGTGTTCTTAAAACTCCAAGAGATAATCGGTGCGGCATATCGTGCGGTACGAACAACTCTTGCCGCACGCCGAGAATTGCTCTGCAATTCTCCAAAGTTCAGATGTATTTCGATACACAAAAAGCTCTGCTACTGCAGAGCTTTTTGTGTTTTATAGGATGGTTCAATTTGTAAAGAAAAGAGCCGTCCTTTTTACATTTTTATTATTTTGTGGTATGACACAGAAATAATATTTATTTTATCTAAGACTCTTTCGCATAGATATAAACCCTATTAAAACTGTCCACACATAAGCACATGTTTTAGGCATCATTAAGAATCCAATTGCAGGCACTGAATCTGCCCATAAAACAACAGGAATATAAAAAGCAAAACTTAAAACAATTGTTAACCACATGAACCGATATTCTTTATCCTG
>JAEIGA010001718.1_pt1 | contig 34609 bp, 59 predicted proteins | sample 9270691 | NCBI WGS metagenome assembly JAEIGA01 (sample SAMN17057246, study PRJNA624740) | gut metagenome | biome: biome; isolation source: fecal sample | host: Bos grunniens | place: China: Xizang | collected 2019
GCTTTGTATATATAAGAGCAATTTTTCAGAAAACCTTAAAAATCGGGGAAGGTTTCAGTTCAAACACGGATAAGTGTTATATAAAACTCTGTTTCCTAGAGGCAGCAATCTGGAATAAAACTTTGAAAGGAAAAAGGGCCGAAAAAGGGGTAAACAAATATGCAAAAAAAGAATAATCCCAAAAAGCAGACAAGTAAGAAGCCGCAAAGCCCTTACTGGAAAAGAAAAATAAATAAATGCTGCAAAGATGCCGGGACCTACCGGCCAGACATTGAACCTATCATAGATCAGCTGGCCGATGTAATGCGAAGGCGTGATAAAGCTGTAAAACAATTCAAGGATGAAGGCGAGCAGTTCATCGTTGAATACGAAAATACAAAAGGTGCTGTGAACCCTAGTAAAAATCCACTTGTGCAACAGATAAATGATCTTGATGCGCTTGCTTTAAGTTTCTGGCGGGAGCTTGGCATAACGCCCAGAGCTTTAAAGGGCCTTGGCGAAGATGCAGTAAAGAAAAATGGCAAAAAGAGTCTTAGCGAAATGCTGGAAGAGCTGTAAAAGGTATGGGCAAGAAGAAAACACATTTTGAAGTTGCCAAGCAATACGCTGCAGATGTTATTGCCGGGAAGATAATTGCATCTGATGATGTGATAAATGCTTGCAAGAGATTTGAAGCTGATTTAAAGCGTAAGGATTTAGAAGTTAGATGTTCACAGGCCGATCTAGTAATAAATATTATCGAGAAGTTTTTTGTACATAAGCAGGGCGAATCAATCGAAGGAATACCGCTGCAGGGCAAGCCGCTACGACTTGAACCTTGGCAGGTGTTCATTGAGTATAATTTGTTCGGGTTCTGGTATAAGGGGACTGAACAACGAAAATATGTTGAATCCTTTATCATGCTGGGCCGTAAAAATGGAAAAACTTCTCTTGTCGCTTGCACAGCATTTGCGGCTGCGCTGCTACAAAGAAAATCAGGATCCAAAATATATGTTGTGGCTGCAGCTCTTAAGCAGGCCCTTGAAAGTTTTGATTTTATTGTTTATTCCCTGAGAAGTTCCGGAATAATAAGTGAATTTAAAATTAAAAATTCATATGTTGAACACAGCATAAAAGCTGAATTTTTTACACCGGACGGAAGCCCGGATGGAAGTATTGAAATACAGATCATGGCCAGCAACCCGGATGCACAGGATTCATTTAACTGTAACTTTGCCATAGCAGACGAAATTGCTGCATATAAGAAACCGGCACAGTACAATCGTTTTAAAGAAGCCATGAAGGCTTACACAAACAAAATGATGATTGGTATTACAACTGCCGGTGACAACATGAACAGCTTCGGTTATGACCGAATGCAATATGCCGTAAAAGTGGCAGCCGGCATTATTGATGATGATAGCTTTTTTTCATTCGTGGCCAGAGCTGACGTTGACGAAAAAGGCAACTGTGATTACACGAACCCGATCCAGCACCAGAAGGCCAACCCAAATTACGGGATAACAATAAGACCACAGGATATTTTGAACGATTCCCTGCAGGCGCAGAATGATCCAAGACAGAGAAAAGACTTCCTGAGCCGATCGCTTAACGTTTACACGTCGGCGATGAAGGCATGGTTCGATATTGAAGAGTTCCGGGCTTCTGACAGGAAATACAACTGGAAGCTGCAGGACCTTGCAAAGCTAAATATCAACTGGTATGGCGGAGCCGATCTGTCACGCTTGCACGACCTTACAGCGGCAGCGTTGTTCGGTACATATAACGGCGTGGATATCATCATAACACACGCATTCTGCCCGGTAGTAATGGCACAGTTCAAAGCTGATGAAGATAATATCCCGTTGTATCAATGGCTTGACGACGGATGGCTTACAATGAGCAATTCGCCGACGATAAATGCAGCTGATGTTGTCAACTGGTTTATCGAAATGCGGAAGATGGGCTTTAAGATCCGGCAGGTGGGGCATGACCGTAAATTTGCCGGGGAAGAATACTTCCCGCTTATGAAGAAGGCCGGATTCAATATTATTGACCAGCCGCAGTATTATTACAAAAAATCACAAGGATTCAGGCACATCGAGAAGGCCGCGAAGGATGGCAATTTATACTATCTGCATTCAGAGGCATATGAGTATTGCGTATCTAACGTGGCGGCAGTCGAAAAGACCGATGATGCCGTTCAATACGAGAAGGTAGAACAGACACAACGAATTGACTTATTCGATGCGTCTGTTTTTGCTTGTATACGTTCAATCGAGGATGAAGTAAAAGCTAAAGCAGCACAATCGTGGTGGGGCACATGAGCAAAAAGAGAAAACACAACAATCAGATTCCGACAAAGAGAGATAACAAAGTGGTTATCGGTTACTGGCCTACCGACGGCGACAGCTTAAGCTGTCCGGGGTACACCAATCTGGCCGACAACCCGGAAATTATGACAGCCTGCCATAAGATCGCAGAGCTTATCGGATCCTTGACCATTCACTTAATGGCCAACACCGAAAAAGGCGATCAGAGGATCATAAACGAGCTGTCCCGGAAGATTGATATCGAGCCGGAAATGCACATGACACGTTCGACGTGGGTGCAGGCAATCGTTATGAACCTGATGCTTTACGGAAAAGGCAACAGCATCGTGGTACCACACACTTATAACGGGTTTATCCAGAACCTTGAGCCGATAAGTGCTGGGCGTGTTGGTTTTACAGCCATCGGGTACCGGGATTACAAAGTTACGATTGACGGAACAGCTAAAAACCCCGACAACCTGCTTCATTTTGTCTTTAATCCAGATAAGACATATCTCTGGAAGGGCAAGGGCCTGCAGGTATGTTTAAAAGACTTGGCCGAAAACTTAAAGCAGGCGACAAGGACAGAAAAAGGCTTTATGGAAAGTAAGTGGAAGCCGTCTGTAATTGTTAAAGTTGACGCCTTAGTTGATGAGTTTGCAAGCCCGGAAGGGCGACAGAAGCTGCTTGACAGTTACGTTAAGAGCGCAAATGTCGGCGAACCTTGGCTTATTCCTGCAGATCAGTTTCAGGTGGAACAGATAAGACCGTTATCGCTGGCCGATCTGGCCATTGCAGATACAGTTCAGCTGAATAAAAGAACGGTGGCAGCCATATTAGGCGTGCCGCCGTTTTTGTTAGGCGTCGGCGAGTATAACCAAGCTGCATGGAACAACTTTATTTTGAACACGATCAAGCCCATCTGTATTTCGATACAGCAGGAGCTGACAAAGAAGCTGATTGTTAGCGAAAAGATGTACTTAAAATTCAACGTCCTTTCGCTTCTTGACTGGGATCTTAAGACAATTTACGAGGTATTCGGCGGCCTTGCCGATAAGGGCATTGTTACACCGAACGAAGTGCGCGACAGAATCGGCATGAACCAGCTTGATGGCCTTGATACCTTAAGGATCTTAGAGAATTACATACCTGTGGATGATATCGGAAACCAGAAGAAACTGAACAACAAAGGGGGCAGTGATGAATAGAGAAAAAAGGCAGATGCGCACAGCATCAACAGAATTTGCAACCCGTGATGATAACGGGGCACTGGCAATCGAAGGGTACTTTGCCGTATTTAATTCAAATTACGACATAGCACCGGGCTTATCTGAATCAATCGCGCCGGGCGCGTTTGATAATACACTTTCAGGCGATATTCGGGCACTTATAAACCATGATACCACGTTAGTGCTGGGAAGAACGAAGGCCAACACACTGCAGCTGCGTACTGATAACCACGGCTTATGGGGGCACATCGATATCAATCCGAACGATACCGATGCGATGAACCTGTATAACCGTGTACAGCGTGGCGATGTAGACCAGTGCAGTTTCGGCTTCGACATTATCAGCGAGGAAACCGACTTCCGCGAAGATGGCAGCATTCACTGGACAATCAAAGAGGTTGAATTGTACGAAGTTTCGCCTTGCACGTTCCCTGCTTATGAAGAAACCAACATAGCAGCGAGAACAAAAGAGCGTGACGAGCTTATCAGGCGTAAAAATGAGGCTTGGAAGCAGTCAATGCTTAAGAAGTTGAAAGGAGAATCAGAAGATGCTTAAGGTTTTACTACTTCGTAAGAAGATCGATAACGCCAAGAAGGCCCTTGAAGCACTTAGAGCTAAAGACGCCGAATTTGACAAGAGGCAGGAAGAGCTTGAAGGAGCTATCGAGGAAGCAGCTGCAGCAGAAGGCGAAGAAGCTGCAGAGGCCCAGAAGGCAGTCGAGGAAGAAGCTGAGAAGTTCGACGCTGATAAAAAAGAGCATGAAGATGCCAAGAAAACTCTTAGCGACGAAATCGCAGAAATGGAAAGCGATCTTGCTGAGGCTGAGAAGGAACAGGAAACAGAGCCACAGCCTGAGGCAGCACCAGCAGCAACAGAAACAGAAGAAAGGAAGGTTGTTAAAATGCCTACTCTTAGAAACAGATTTTTTGCAAACGTAGATACAAATGTTATGTTCGCACGTGACGATGTTAAGGCTTATCTTGCTGAGATAAGATCCTGCATCGCTAACAAGAGAGAACTTACAAACGTTGGCCTTACAATCCCGGAAGTTTTCGTTGGACTTATCAAGGAAAACGTTGAGAATTATTCGAAGTTATACAAGCACGTTAATGTGCAGGCAATCGCCGGCAAGGGCCGCGAGATCGTTCAGGGCACTGTTGCAGAAGCTATCTGGACAGAGTGCTGCGCAGCTCTTAACGAGCTTTCACTTGCATTTAACGACGTAGAGATCGACTGCTACAAAGTAGCCGGCTATTACAAGGTATGCAACGCTGTTCTTGAGGATAACGACGTTGACCTTGCAACAAAGCTTCTTGAAGCACTTTCACAGGCAATCGGCCTTGCAGTTGATAAGGCTATCCTTTACGGACGTAACAGCGTATCAGCTCAGAAGATGCCTCTTGGTATTCTGTCAAGACTTGCTCAGACTTCTGAGCCCGGCAATTACAGCCCAACAGCTAGACCTTGGGTAGATCTTCACACATCAAATATCATTAAACTTTCCGCTGGACTTACCGGCGCAGCTCTTTTCAAGCAGATCGTGCTTGCATCAGGAGCAGCTAAGTCAAATTACAGCCGCGGCAGCAAGGTATGGGTTATGAATGAAACCACATACACAAAGCTGATGGCTGAAACGGTATCAGTTGATGCTAACGGCCAGATCGTAACCGGCGTTGCTGGAACAATGCCTGTTGTTGGTGGAGTTATCGAAGTTCTTAACTTCATCCCTGACAACACAATCATCGGTGGATATTTCGACCTCTATCTTCTTGGAGAGAGAGAAGGCGCGAAGTTCGCACAGTCAGAGCACGTATTCTTCATTCAGGATCAGACAGCATTCAAGGGCACAGCAAGATACGACGGACAGCCTGTTATTGCTGAGGCATTCGTTGCCATCGGTCTTGAAGGAACAACACCTGATGCAACACTTGTTGCTTTTGCACCAGACGAAGCAAACGTTGTAAAGGGAATCATCCTTTCAGCATCAGCTGTAACAGTTGAAGAGAACGAGGATGTAACAGTAACAGCAACAACAATCCCTGTTGACGGACCTATCACTTGGAGTTCATCAGACGATACAGTTGCAACTGTTGATGGCGGCGTTATCACTGGCGTTGCAACCGGCACAGCAACAATTACTGCAGTAAGCGGTTCTGCATCTGCTTCCGTAGCTGTAACAGTTACTACTTGATGGAATACACAGTTGTAAAAACTTTCATTGACCGCGACAGCTTAAAGACATTCAGGGCAGGCGATATATTCGCCTGCCTTGATGATAAAAGGGCAGCTTATCTTGCCGGCAAAGGTTATCTTGATGTACCGATAAAGGATCCTGTGCCGGTACCAAAAACCGCAAAGCCTAAGACTGCAGCCAAGCGGCCAGCGAAGAAGGGAAATGCGAAAAAATGACAGATGAACAGATTACAAACGTTCTTGCCAGCTTAAAGGTTGACCTTGGCATACTTCGAACAACTGCATACGACGAGAGGCTTAAAGAGATCATCAGAAGCAGCTGTGAAATGATCGAGCGGGAAGGCGTAACACTTAACCTTAACAGCCCGGAAGATAGTCAGCTGGTAGTCATGTATTCCGCATGGACTTGGCGCAAGCGTGACACCGGCGAAGGTATGCCACGGATGATACGATATGCGCTGAACAATCGTGTATTTAGCGAGAAAATCAATGAATGATGTTTTAAAACTTTTAAAAACAACATATACCACAGATAAGTATGGCCAGCAGATCCCGACGCAGGAAGCACACGAAGTTTTTTGCGAACGCCACAGCATATCCCGGAATGAATTTTTTAATGCCGGGCGAAACGGCTTAAATCCGCAATTTGAATTTACCGTTTTTAAGGGCGATTACATGGGGGAAACTGTGTGCAAGTACGACGGACAGTCGTATTCAATTTATAGGACCTACGAAACGGACAGTGATTATATAGAGCTGTACGTCGAGAGAAAAGGCGGCACCAATGGCGAAAAAGACAACAGTTGATAATTTGGCTGATGCGATAAACGACATTCTGGCCGAATACGAAGGCGAGATCTATGAAAATCTTGACAGGATTACGCAGGAGATCGGCAAGAAGGGCGTTGAAGCTCTTAAAAATTCGTCAAAGGATAAATTTGCCGGAAAGACCTATGCAAGCGGTTGGGCGATGCTGACAGAGAAGCACAGACTTTACACTTCTGTGATTATCTACAACAAAAAGCAGGCAGGGCTTGCACATCTTCTTGAAAATGGCTATGTAAAAGCAAACGGCACAGGCCGGTATGGATTCTGGGAAGGCAAGCAGCATATCCTTCCTGTCGAGGAACAACTTGTGGAAGAGTACGAAAGCGAGGTTAGCCAGCACATATTATGAAACGTGAAGAAATACATACGATGATTGTTAGTATGGGGCTGCCTTGTGCTTATTACCAGTTCCCGGATGATACGCCACAGGTGCCACCATTTATCTGTTGGTTTTTCTCAGTCAATACTGACGTAATGGCCGACGATTCAAACTATGTTGACAAGGAAGTGTTAAACATAGAGCTATACACGAAGATAAGAGATTTTGAAAAAGAAAAAGCCATCGAGCAGATACTTAATGCCGGTGGCTTTACTTATGCCAAAGAAGCAAGCTACGTCGATGATGAAAAGATGTGGCAGGTAAGTTACGAAAGCGAGGTAATAATCGATGTCTAAGAACAAGGTTAAATTCGGCTTGAAGGCTGTGCATTTTGCTGTGGCCACTGTAGATCCTATTACAAACACAGCAACATATGCAACACCAAAGCCTTGGCCGGGCGGCGTAAGTATGTCGTTTGACGCACAGGGCGATATCACCAAGTTCCGTGCTGACAATATCGATTACTGGGTTGGAAATGCGAACAACGGATATCAGGGCGATCTTGAAACAGCTCTTATCCCAGAGGACTTCCGCGTTGACGTACTCGGAGATATTGAAGATTCAAACGGCGTTCTTGTAGAGGATGCAGGAGCAAAGACAGTTCAGTTCGCTCTTTTGTTCCAGTTTGAAGGCGATGTAAAAGCAGTAAGACACGTCCTTTACAACTGCACAGCCACAAGGCCGTCAATTTCAGGATCCACAACAGAAGAAACTATCGAGCCACAGACAGAAACAGTTACGATCACAGCTGTTTCAATCCACAATGCTGGACTTGATAAGGATATCGTTAAGGGCCGCGCAAAACAGGGCGATCCTCAGTACGATACATGGTTCGACGCTGTATATCAGTCAACAGCAAAGGCAACATATGCAACAGTTACCTTCGACGTTGACGGCGGCAGCGCAGTTCCTAGCCAGACTGTAAGAGTTGGCGGTTTTGCAGAAAAGCCTGCAGATCCTACAAAGAGCGGTTACGAATTTAAAGGCTGGTATGAGGACGATGAATTTACAACACCGTTTGACTTCGACGATGCGATCACAGTTGACACAACTGTATATGCAAAGTTTGACGAAGTAACACCGTAATGAAGGGGGTATTCAATGAAGCGCGATATTCAGTTGGGGGACAAAACAGTTTCTTTTTTATCGAACGGCGTTACGCCGCTTTTTTATAAGCAGCTGTTTAAGAAGGATCTTTTGCAGACGCTTAAAGGTAATGGCGAATGGGATATAGTCGGCGACCACATCCCAGAGCTTGCTTTTATCATGGCCATGCAGGCCAAAGAAGGCATGACAGCTGCAGATATGATGAAGCTGACGTATGAAGCATATATCGAATGGCTTTCACAGTTCGAGGCCCTTGATATCACAATGCACGGCGGCGAGATCACTGCAGTTTATATTGCAGATTCGATTCCTTCTGCAGAACCCAAAAAAAAAGGAAAAGGCAAAGCGAGCGCGTAACGACGACACCACTTTATATGCTCAGATGCTTCCAGATCGGATTGCACATATCTGATCTGGAAGCCTTAAGCATTGGTACTGTGTACGACCTGTTTACCGAAAGCGAGAATGACAGCTTCGAGTACAAGGAACTGGCGACACAGGATGATTTTGACAGATTTTAGCGAGGTAATATTTTATGGCATCAGGCAGAATCAAGGGAATTACAATAGAAATCGGCGGCGATACCACCAGTTTGACAAAATCCCTGTCAGAAGTTGACCGTGCCGTAAAAGACACACAAGCTAATTTACGAGATATAAACAAGGCCCTGAGATTCGATTCTGGGAACGTGGAGCTGTTAAAGCTAAAGCAGGATAACCTTAACGATTCAGTGTCAGAAGCTAAGAAGCGTCTTGATGCTGAAAAAGAAGCCCTTGAGCAGATGAAGAACACTGACGGCTTCGATGAAAATTCGAAAGCAGCAAAGGACCTGCAGACACAGATTGCACTGGATGAAGTCGAGCTCAAGAAGGCAGAAGATGCTTTAAAAGACTTTGGCAGCGTTGGCCAGCAGCAGATGAAGCTTGTCGGCGATAAGGTAAAGGAAGTCGGCGAGAAGATAAGCGGCATCGGCGAAGGTATGACAAAATTTGTTACTGGGCCGATAGTTGCTATCGGTGCCGGATCCGTTGCAGCTTGGCAGGAAGTTGACGGGGCGATGGATATTGTTATCCAGAAAACCGGGGCAACAGGTGATGCACTTGCCGATATGCAGAGCCGCGTTACTTCGATAGCTGAAACAATCCCGACTTCGTTCGAAGAAGCCGGCACGGCCATCGGAGAAGTCAATACACGTTTTGGCCTTACCGGCGATGCTCTTGAAGAGCTAAGTACGCAATTTATTGAATTTGCGAACCTTAACGGCACCGATGTAAACAGTTCAATCGATACTGTACAGAAAACACTGGCAGCATTCGGATTATCTGCAGAAGATGCCGGGGCACTTCTTGATACACTGAATAAGGCAGGGCAGGATTCCGGCGTCAGCATGGACAAGCTTGCGCAGCTTATGACTTCCAATGCGACAGCATTTAGGAGCATGGGCCTTAACGCTGCAGATGCTGCAAACCTTCTGGGAACACTTGAAAAGTCGGGCGTTGATACTTCTGTTGTTATCACTGGCCTGTCAAAAGTGCAAAAAGAAGCTGCAGAAGAAGGCGTTTCGATGCAGGAAGCTCTTAACACAGCACTGACCGATGTTAACAGCGCAATCGAAGTGTTTGGCAGCAAGGCAGGCGTCAAATTATATGAATCATTCCAGAACGGAACCTTATCCGTTCAGGATTTTACGACTTCAACAGCAAGCCTTACAGATGCACTGGGAAGCGTATCTGAAACATACAATGCCACTTTGGATCCTCTGGATCAAATGACAACAACAATGAATACGCTTAAATCCACCGGGGCAGAAATAGTCAATTCTGCAGCCCCGATGCTGGAAGAGGCGATGAAGGTCCTTGCTGACGTAGTAAAGCAGTTATCCGATGCTTGGAACAGCTTAAGCCCACAGCAGCAGGAAATGATTATCCAGCTTGCAGCGGTTGCTGCAGCTGTCGGCCCTGTTCTTATTGTTGTCGGTAAAGTTGTAACAGCTGTCGGCGGCATAATCAGCACGCTGGCACCTTTGGGAACACTGATAACAGGAACGATCATTCCGGCAATAACGGCAGTCGGTGCGCCGGTCCTTGCGATCGTGGCGGCAGTAACAGCTGTAATTGCTGTAATTGTTCTGTGCATTAAGCACTGGGATGAGATAAAGGCCAAGGCAGAAGAAGTCGGGCAGGCAATATCCCAGAAGTGGGAAGAAGTCAAAACGAATTTAACTAATGCCGTGACAAACATTATGAACACGGTTAAAGAGAAGTTCGAAACCATCAAGAATGATGCGATTACTAAGGTAACAAACCTTAAAGAAAAAATAGTAACTGCCTTTACAAACCTGAAAACATCGATTGCAACAACAGTCGGTAATATCAAGGATTCTATCGTCAGGGGCTTTCAGAACGCTATCGATTTTATTACATCGATTCCGAGTAAAGCACTTGGCTGGGGCCGCGATATCATAAACGGCATTGTTGACGGTATAAGGAACGCAATCGGCAGGATCCGGGACGTAATGAGCGACGTTGCGGACACAATCGCGTCATTTATTCACTTCTCGGAACCTGATCAGGGAAGCCTCGCGAATTTCCATACGTTTATGCCGGATATGATGAAGCAGCTTGCTCAGGGCATCAAGAACGGCATCCCGACGATTGAAAATGCTATGGATGCCATGACACGTTCAATGGTTCCTAGTCTTGGCGATATGGCTGCAAATGGCGGCACGACAAACAATAACAACAGCACCAACACTGTTACGCTTAATGTTTACGGAGCGCAGGGGCAGGATGTAACACAGCTTGCAAATGAGATCCAGAACATTATCAACGAACAGGTATACAGCAAGGGGGCTGTATTCGCATGAGGAATTTTATTATTTTTAATGGAAAATCCTTCATGGATTATGGTGTATTCATTTCCGGGGATGGGACTTTTAATGCCCCGGAAAGGGACACCACAAATATAGAGATTCCGGGCAGGAACGGTACCCTTACTGTTGACAAGGGAAGATATAAAAATCTGCCGGTCAAATATCCGGCATTTATCGTCCATGATTTTAACACGAACATTGAAGGGCTGCGAAACTTCCTGCTTACGCAAAGCGGTTACGGACGTCTGGAAGATACTTACCACCCGGAAGAGTTTAGAAAAGCCAAAATAAGCGGCGGCTTTACAACAAAGCCCATTGCGGAACTGTATGCAGGTGAGTTCGATCTTGAATTTGACTGTTACCCGCAGCGGTTTTTAAAATCCGGGGAGCTTCCAGTATCTTTTACAGCTGCAGGAAACCTTATTAACAAATATCTGACAGAAGCAAAGCCGCTTATCAGAGCTTATGGAACAGGATCCTTTACAATCGGCAATAGGTCCGTTCAGATCACTTCTGCAAATAATTACACAGATATTGATTGCGAATTGATGGAAGCGTACAAAGACACGCTGGCCACAAATTGCAACGACAATATAATCCTTACTGATGGCGAATTTCCAAGCCTTATGCCCGGCGATAATTTGATTACATTATCCGGGCTGTCAGGCATTGAGATAATGCCTAGATGGTGGGTGCTTTAATGAATCCAATTTTATTCGCTAAAGATGCGACGCAATTTAATACAAACGGCATCGGAAGGCTTGAAGCTATAAGCTGCATCGTGACAGAAGAGCGGAACGGCATTTTTGAACTTGAAATGACGATCGCGGAAACAGCTCTTCATGCTGCGGAAATCGAAATGCAGTCTATCATCATGGCAAAGGTCCCGGATAAACAGAACCTGCAGGCATTCCGTGTCTATAAGCTGACAAAACCTATAAATGGCATATTTAAGGTGCTTGCGCAGCACATATCTTATCAGCTGTCATTTATCCCGGTTATGCCTTTTTCAGTTTTGGCCGGAACAGGGGCTTGCGCATCGACACTTGCCGGGCTTAAGACAAATGCCGTTGAGGATTGCCCATTTACATTTACAACAGACGTTACAACAATAAACAGCTATTCCCAGACGGCCCCGGCATCACTTCGAAGCCGACTTGGCGGCGTTGAAGGAAGCGTGCTGGATCAGTTCGGCGGGGAGTTCTCATGGGATAACTACAATGTAAGCCTTTTAAACCACAGGGGCATTGTAAACCCGACTGTAACACTTAGATATGGCAAGAACATAATAGATCTTAACCAAGAAGAGAACATCGCCGACACGATAACCGGCATTGTTCCTTTCTGGGAAGCATCTGACGGCGATGCGCTTGTAACACTTCCTGAAAAGGTAATAGAAAGCAGCCATGCCAGTGCTTATCCATTTAAGCGCACGGTACCGTATGACTTTTCACAAGCGTTTCAGGAAGAGCCAACACAGGCGCAGCTTCGTGCCAAAGCACAGGCATATATGAACGCCGCCGGCGTGGGAGTGCCTAAGGTATCAATCAAGGTTTCTTTTGTAAGCCTTGCTGATACAGAAGAGTTTAAGGATATAGCAGCCCTGCAGAACGTTAACCTTTGCGATAATGTGGGCGTGTACTTTGAAAAACTGGGCATAAGCACAACAGCTGAAATCGTGAAGGTTGTTTATGATGTGCTGCTTGAAAAATACGATTCTGTTGAAATCGGCAGCCTCAGGAACAATCTTGCCGGGGCGATCAATGCCAACAGTCAGGGCATAACAGCACTGGCCAACAATACCCGCCGGATGTTTAAAGAGTATTCCGGGACCGTAACAGAGCTTGTGGATGAAGCAACAGCTTGGCTTACAAGCGGCGACGGTTACGTGGTGGCCACAAAAGACGACGACGGAAACTGGAAAGAGATCCTTTTCATGGACACCGACGACATGGAAACGGCCACAAATGTGCTGCGAATCAATGAAAATGGAATCGGCTTTTCAAGTACCGGGGTTGCCGGGCCATATACGCAGGCATGGACACTTGATGGCAAAATGGTCATTGGCGGTACAAATGCGCCGAGTATTACTGTTTACGACAATTCGACACCACCTAAGATCCTGTTCCAGATAAATGCCAGTGGTATGCAATGGGCTGCAGCAAATAGTTCAATGGCTGTAGATGGTACACTAACCGCAAATAATGCAAACTTGCAAGGTTCGCTTATAGCTAGGGCGGCGATTCCGAGAACAAATTATTACAGTGCGACGCAAGTTGACAGTGGTTCAATAAAGTTTAAAGTACAATCATTAAGCGGCGGCAGTTACCAAGATGTATACGATATGGGATCCTTATCGGCAAAGTATTCATCTTCCGGGCGTTATTATTATCTTGATTTTGACGCGGATAAAGACCTACATCTTAATATTGGCGATTATTTATACCTTAATGCTGATAATGGGCAAATATTTATTTATGCAAGGGATGGCGTCACAATCAGTTCTGTAGAAGATTCTGTCATTGGACCCGTTGAATTTGCCGGGGGAATAAAAGTAGGTGGAGACGAAGGGCAATCAAGAACAATTTCGTTCGCAGATGGTTTCGGGAACACGCAGTATTTTACCTTTAGAGAAGGAATCTTAACCGATTACTGGGAGCAATATTAATTTATGACAACACAATCATTTTATCTGCAGATGGTACCTAAGGGGGTTCGCCCGGTGATCCGGGTGTCACAGAATGATACCGGCCAGACTTGGCTTATACATTTACTTTTTGGCAAGGATCCTTTTGTTGTTCCTGATGGGGCATCTGTTTATATCCAAGGCACAAAGCCCGACAGCTCGACTTTTAAAGAATCATGCAGCGTTTCGGGTAATATCGTAACAGCTGTTGAAACGCAGCAAATGACAGATGTATGCGGCGATGTAAGGGCTGAAATAAGCGTTATATTCGGCGAACAGATATTAAATTCAATAAACTTTGTTATCCAAGTCGAAAAAAGGGCTTAGTTATGCAAATAGCTTAGAAAGGGCAAAGCATGACAACACAATCATTTAATCTTGAACTTATCCCGCAGGGAATAGCACCGCAGGTATATGTGTCGCAGTATGATACCGGGCAGACTTGGCTTATAAGCCTGTTTGAAAATAATATGCCTTTTAATATTCCATCCGGGGCGGCAGTAACAATTCAGGGTACTAAACCGGATAACACCGGCTTCCAGTATGGCTGCACATTTTCTGGAAACGTAGTAACGGCGACAGAAGAACAGCAAATGACAATTGTAGCAGGTAAGGTTTCCTGCGAAATAGTAGTAAGCCAGAGCGGTGCGATCATTGCATCGCTTAATTTTTACCTTATCGTGGAGCCGTCAGCTCTTGCAGATGATACTGCCATTTCAGAGACTGAGCTGCCACTTGTCGAGCAGGCCGTGGAAGCTGTCGCGCAGATCCCGGCACTTATCGTAGCGGTGGAAGGGTATGCTGATGCGGCCGAGCAGTCAGCTGATAGGGCGGCCGAAGCATCTGCAAACCCGCCGATCATAGGTAACAATGGAAACTGGTATATATACAATGCTGCATCGGAAGAATATGTCGATACTGGCCTACCTTCAAAGGGTGCAGACGGAATAACGCCGGTAATAGCAGCCACGGCTTCTGTGGATGCAAATGTCGGGACCCCGGATGTTACTGTTACAAAATCGGGGACAGCTGCAGCACCTTCTTTTGCCTTTGGTTTCAGTAACATAAAAGGCGCAAAGGGAGATACCGGCGACACCGGGGCGACAGGGAACGGCATTGCAAGCATTGCCAAAACCGGAACGGCAGGGCTTGTTGATACTTATACAATCACATTTACAAACGGCACCACAACGACCTTTACCGTTACAAACGGACGGGATGGGCAGGGGGCCGGGGATATGACAAAGGCTGTTTATGACAGCGATGATGCTGTAAGCAATGCTGGCGGCATCCCTGCATATGTTCACGACGACCTTATAACAGATGCCCAGTGGAATACAATTGTTGCATTGTACACTTAACGAAAGGGGAAAATAAAGATGATTACACTTAGCAAGGACGATACCACCAACGAACTGAGCTTTAAGGGCCTTTCGACGGACGCCAAGCCGACAGGCGAGTATGACAGCCTGAAGATAACAAACGGGTCCACGTTCTTCGAAATGGACACTCAGGAAGTCTTTTTTTACGATGGCGATACAGATACATGGCTTGACCAGCCATAAAGGGGGCTTATATGAAGGACGTTGAAATCATTGGAATGCTAAAAAGCTATATAGGCAAGACGCTTGTCGGCATGGGCGCACTTAAAGGCGCACCGTGTACCGTAAAAAGCGTTGAGGATTCAGGCAGTGACCATATTATTACACTTGAATGGACCGACAACACCGGTGTGAAAAGGACGACTGAATTTACTGTTTCTGACGGAGCAGCAGGGGCTCAGGGTCCTGCAGGACCAACTGGCGCGACTGGTGCAGACGGAGAAGATGGCGCAGATGGATTCAGCCCGAAAATTACAGTTAAGACCAGTACCGGGGACACTTATATCCTGACAATTGAAACTGCAGACGGATCCTTTGACACGCCAAACCTTAAAGGCAGCGGCGGGGGCGGTGGAGCTTCTGCTTTATCTGATCTGTCCGACGTAGATCTGACTGGCCTTGCAGCTGGCGACATACTCATATATCAGGTTGAAACTGTAGATGATGAGGAAGTCGGCTTTTGGGTTGTTGGCAAGCCTTTAAGCCAGATCAGTGTTAACGGCGTTTCGCAGACCATATCGGCCGGGGCCGTTGACCTTAACGTTGCAGACAATCTTATCACTGAAACCCAGTGGACGGCCATAAACGGGCTGTACGCTTAAAGAAGGGGGATAAAATGAAAAACATAGTTAATTATGCAAAACTGGTCAAGGAAAGGCACGCTTTAAATGAAACCATCGCGCCGGTCGAAGTCGATCAGACCGATGCAAGTAGGGCTTATGCTGTCGGAGATCAGCTGATTTATGATAGCATTTTGTACGATGTAATTGACGACATAGCTCAGCATGGGATCATTACAGCAGAAGGGGCAGGGGCCAACATTAGGACAGCCGATACCATCGTAGAGCAGATCAAAAACAAGACCATTACAACAGATGCAGTTCCGACTCATGGAAGCACCAATCCGGTGCAGAGCGGTGGAACCTTTGATGCTATACTTGATGAGGCAAAAACGAGAGGCGAGCTTGGAGCTAAGAATATTTTGCCCTTTGATTTAGCTGAAATCAAAGCTTTAAACACTAATGGAACATGGGCAGGCAATGTTTATACATATCGTGGCGTTGCTTTTACCGTTAATTCAGATGGCACTATAAGCGCAACAGGAACAGCCACAGGCGGCAATGCCAGTATTAAACTTTTTGCTGCCAGTTCAAATTATGAAATGCTTGGCAAAGAGGTAATTCTCACTGGCTGTCCGAGCAACGGCAGCGCAAGCACATATAGAATACAGGCTTATAGGATGGCATCAGCTGATGGCTCAACTGGAACATATTTTGATGATGGAGCAGGCACAGATGCTTTCACTGTTCTGAATGATGCTAGCGAAACAGTAGGTTCTTTTGCTGTTGCAGTATATGAAAATGCAACAGTAACAAACCTCTTATTTAAGCCGATGGTGCGCCTTGCATCTGATCCAGATGCTACATACCAGCCTTATGCTAAGACAAACAGAGAACTTACTGCGGAAAATCAGAATTTAACGAACTTAATCGGAGAAACAACCGTTAAAACATTGGCTGCAAATGCTACCACGGTAGAGTTTGATGTGCCAACAACTGGCAACTATTTAATTGATTTTTTCAGTTCAGACCTCTCGAATTATACGTCAATAGATACAAGTGTATCGGGAAAAGTCACATTAACTTATGCCGGAAAACCAAATTCGAGAACAATTGCATGTAGAATTGCAATTGCATAGGTGGTGCGATTATGGCGAATATGTATAAATCTATTCTTGAAAGAGCAATTGTAACCATATATTCAGCGGCATCCGATACCGTAAAGATATATAATTTAGATACTTCGAACTGGGAAAACCTTTGTACAACAGATTCGACCGGGGCAAGTAGTGAAAAAATACACTTAAAGCCGGGAACTTATCAATTAAAATCAAGTATTGCAAAAGATCCCGATAATTTAAGTAATGATTTTACCAAAACAATAACGGTTCATTTATCAGACACCTCGGTTTATTTAATGCCTGATGGTTCTGTTGGTTATTGGTATGGGTATATTGATAATACACTTATTGAAAATATTACTTCTGAAAATGGATGGCGAAGAAGTGAAAGTGGTACTGACTATACTAAAATTCTACCAACATATAACACTAATAACCTTATAGTTGAATCAGGATTTCAAGAAGAATCTGGAATCGGTTCAAAAAATAGCGTATTTTCAAATAATGTGTATGCAATAGTAGAAGGAATTACTTCGAGAAGTGGTACATATATACAAATGACTTGCGCTGATTCTAAAATAACAAATAGTTCAAGTGAAACCAGCTCCACATCAGATATATTTAAATTGGTTTTACAAACTAATAAAACCGGGTATCCTGCAGTGGGTACTGTTAATCAAAGAAAAAGTAACGTTTATGCTTTTTGGTGGGATTAGTTCACAAAATAAGATTTTGCAAAAAAAGGCATGAGAATGAAAAAACTAGCATACACGATTTTGACAATCTACATCCTGTTAGTTTTATTAGTAACTTTTATTTTTTGGTAAAAAAGGAGAGCTTTTAAAGCTCTCCTTTTTGCAAGGGGGATATATGGCCAACAGTATATCAGAGTTTTTGAAACTGATCTTACAGATCGCTAACCTTGTAATCATATGTTACGGTGGCTATAAATTCCTTCATAAACCACATGACACATTAGAAAGCGAGGTGAAACAGATAAAAGAAAAACAGGTCCAGCAGGACCTGCAGATCAAAGATATTCAACGGTCACTTGACAACAGCCACGAGAAGCACCGGGACCAGAAACAAATGAACACAGTTTTTGTTAATTGTATGCTGGCCTTTATTGACTTCGAAATGGCTTATTGTCAGCACACCGGGTATGAATACTCTGAGGATCTGGAAAAGGCAAAAACTTCTCTTCAAAATTATCTCGCTGGAAAGTAGGTGATTATATGGAAAAATTAAAAAGCCGCAAATTTTGGATCTGCGTCGCAGCAATGCTGGCCAGCTTGGGGACGTCAATAAGTGGCCTTGCGACAAAAAACGAGACTGTAACTGTTATCGGTTCCGTCTGTGTAATTGCATCTTCAGCAATATACGCATTTTGTGAAGCATGGGTTGATAGCAGCGCGATATCTAAAAAAGACGAGGATTACGAAGATGGCAAGTAAAAACGAGTTCATCAGAATGATTGCTCCTATTGCAATGACTCAGGCAAAAAAGCACGACTTCAAAATATTTGCTTCTGTCTGCATTGCGCAGGCCATCCATGAAAGTGGATGGGGTACCAGCGCAAAAATGGTCAGGGCAAATGCGTTGTTTGGGATCAAGGTCGGGAAATCTGCATATAAATTCGGCACGGCTTGGAAGGGCGAAGCTTATAAGACCGGAACCACGGAATATTACGATGGGAAAAATCCCACGAAGATCGTGGACTTTTTCAGAGCTTATGACAGCGTCGCTGATGCAACGGAAGATTACTTCGATATGCTGTGCCATTGCCAGAGATATCGCCCGGCACTTAATCAGGACAGCCCGCAAAAATGCATTGAAAAGATCGTGGCCGGGGGTTATGCAACCGGGCCAAGCTATGCAAACGCAATAATAAATCTTATAAAGGCAAACGATCTTACAAGGTTTGATACAAAAGAAGTGGTCAAAATAAACCCATATACACTAAAAAGTTCGCTGATGAAGATAGGATCAAAAGGCGAATCTGTTAAATGGCTTCAGTGGGAACTTAACCAGAGAGAAGCAAACCTCAAGGAAGATGGCATTTACGGAAATCTCACTAAGTTAAGTGTCATTTTATATCAAAAAGATAATGGTCTGGTGGCTGATGGCATATGTGGCCAAAAGACCATCGCATCAATCAAAAACAGTGAGAAATAAGACGGCAAGGAATAATACAGATAATGAAATATTAGAAACTGACTCAGGGCATCGATTTATCGACTTCAGAGTGGGAGTGGCTGATTGATGAGAGGTTATTCTCAGAAAGGGACCGTTATATCATGAAGAGGCTACTTCTGGACGATGCCAAATATGAGGCGATAAGTGAAGAAGTGGGCCTTTCCACCAGATACACAAAAGCGGTTGCCTCAAAACTGATCAAGACACTGGTCCGGTATATCAATAAAGAGCACTAAAAAAGCACTCAGACAGCCCTTGAACATCATTGTTCAGGGGCTTCTTTTATATTAATCTGATTTTATGAAATCCCAAAACATTCAACAATACACCAGCAGGCTGCAGAGCTGCGGATTATCATCGCCGGAAGCAATAAGAACTGTCTGCTCATTTCTAAAAGAGTTCACCGAAAAGGATCTTTTGTCTTTTATTGAATCTCTTGAAAAGGACATTTTTAAAGATGTGGATTAAATACAACGCAAACCCAGTTGCAAATAGAGTTGAGGACTGCGCCATCAGAGCGGTGGCCGTGGTCCTTGGTATCTCTTGGGATGATGCTTTTGACCTGATCGCGGACAGTGCGAAGCTCATGGGCGGCGTGATGCATCAGAATGCAGCGTTTGGGGCTGTCCTTAGGCAGCATGGATTTATAAGAAAAATAATCCCGAACACCTGCCCGGACTGTTACACGATTAAAGATTTTTGCCGGGATAATCCGGAAGGTGTTTTTACAGTAGGAACCGGTTCGCACATTGTTGCCGTTATAAACGGCGATTATATAGATACTTGGGACTCAGGAGAAGAGATTCCGATTTATTACTGGAAGGAGAATTAAAAGATGGCGTACAATAACGGGTTTCCGGTGGGATACAATCAGGTGTTCCCGCAGATAAATCCATATATTCCACCGTAGGCACCGCAGATGCAACAGCAGATGATGCTGCAGTCATAAAAGCAGACCGGCCCGATCTGGGTGCAGGGCGAAGCAGGAGCTAAAAAGTTTTTTAGTAGGACCGGGTGAGACAGTTCCATTATGGGACTCAGAAGCACAGGTCATTTACATGAAAACTGCAGATCAGTCGGGAATGCCTTCGATGAAGATCCTTGATTATACGATAAGGGACGGCTCGAACCTTCCGGCTAAGAAGGAAAATACACCTGAATACGCAACGAAAAACGAAGTTGAAACCATAAAAGACGACTTAAAGCACGAGATTGACGCTATAAAGGAGAGCTTGGGCATTGAATAAACTTTACGAAGAAATGAAACCTCAAAACCCATATCAGGATTTTATAAAGCAGTTTGAACAGTTCAAAAAGACCATAAGCGGAAACCCAAAAGAGCAGGTTCAGCAGCTTCTTAATTCCGGGAAGATCACACAGCAGCAATACAACGCTGCAGTTCAACAGGCAAATATGATTAAATCCTTATTTGGTATGTAGGCTTTGGCCTTCATATATAACTATTAACCGACTGCTCACAAGAGCAGCCGCTGACCGCAAACAATAAGCGGTAGAAAGGACACAAGATGGGACTTACAGATGAAAATGGCATGAACACAACAATGCTGGTCAGCCCAACATCAGCACCTTATGGTCAGGGTGGCGGATTCGGTAACGGGATGGGTGGCGACGGCTGGTGGATCCTTCTTCTCTTTTTGCTTCTCGGCAACAGGGGATGGGGTAACGGCGGCTTTGGCGGTGGAAGCAATGGAACCGACGGGCTTTATCCTTGGATGAATCAGTCAAACCAGATCAACGACGGTTTCCGTGACCAGATGATTAACGGCAACATAAACGAGATCAGGTCAGGCGTCACAGGCCTTCAGACTCAGCTCTGCAATTGTTGCGGCGATATCCAGATGGCCCTTGCAAATGGCTTTGCAGGAGTGGAACAGGGTGCCAACGCAAGACAGATCGCAAATATGCAGCAGTCTTTTGCGAACCAGATGGCCACAAGTCAGGGATTTAATCAGCTTGGCTCACAGTTTGCAGATTGCTGTTGTGAAAACAGGGCAGGCATTGCCGACCTTAAGTACACAGTTGCAACAGAAAACTGTGCAGACAGGGCAGCACTCGCAGATGCAGCAAGAGATATCATTGCATCCCAGACGTCAAGTACACAGAGAATCCTCGATCAGCTCTGTCAGGACAAGATCGATGCGAAAAACGACACAATTAACCAGCTCAGGCAGGAGCTTCTTTACTCAAGAGGACAGGCTTCACAGGATGTTCAGACAGCTGCCCTTCGTCAGAGTATGCTTGCAAACGACGCAGCCCTTCTTAACGAGCTTCGTTCCTGTCCGATCCCAAGTATGCCGGTTTATGGCCAGACTCCGATCTTTACCTGCAATCAGAACCAGTGCGGCTGCGGTTGCAATAACGGATGCGGTTGCGGTATGTAAGGGGGTGTTAAAATGGGAGCCGAGTATTCAGCTAATGCTGCACAATTGGTGCAGCCCGGCGGCAGCGTGATCTTCACAGAATCCCCAGTGCCGTGCAATCGTGGCCTTGTGTACCACAGGGATGGTTCCGGGATTTTCCGACTCGCCAATAAGTTCTTCAGGCAAAACGTTATGAATTGCTGGAGACGTAACACCAACTACGAAGTGGCATTTCATGCCAATATTGCAATTCCGGAAGGACAGACAGCACCGGAAGAAGGAATCCAGTTATCAATTGCGATTGATGGCGAAGTGGATCCTTCCAGCACAATGATATCTGACGTAACGACGGTCGAGACATACGACAATGTCGGGGCCGATGTAATCGTTACTGTGCCGTGCGTCTGTGGATGTTCTTCAGTTTCCGTAAGGAATACGAGCAGCATCCCTGTTCTGGTACAGAATGCAAATATTATATTTGACAACTAAGGAAAGGAGATAAAAAGGATGCACAAGCTTATTGAATACGTCTGCGACGAGCTCGAAAAGTTAGAGCAGCAGGTATCTGACAACAAAAAGCTGTCACTTGCCGAAGTAGAATATGCTGACAAACTGGCACATCTTAAGAAAAATCTCCTCAGGTCGGATGAAATCATGGACAAGGGTTATTCCGGGGAAATGCGAAGAAGCCCTTCGACATATAGAGACGGGAGATCTTATGCCAGAGACGGCAGCTCTTACGGCAGGGAATCAAGAGACGGCAGCTCTTATGAAAGAGGCGGCTCATCATACGACGACAGAGGAAGAGATTCAAGAGGCCGTTACTCAACAGGCAGAGGTTACTCACGCTATGTGAGAGACGATTATTCTCTGGCGCCGGATGAGATCATAATGGATCTTAGGAACCTGATGAGTCAGGCACCGGATGATAGGATGCGTCAGGAAATTCAGAGAATTGTAACAAAAGCTGAAAAAATGGACGACTGATGTGATATAATTAGTTGCCAGCTCAGATCTATCTATTAGGTGCCGCGGCATATCTCCTTTGTGGGGTATGCCGCATTTTTTATTGCTGCGAAATCGCAGCATCATCTTCCGGATCCGCTGCGATAAATAAATAAACTTATTTATTTAATAAAACGCCAGTGCAGAAGATGCACTGGCGTTTCATGAAATGAGTAGTTATAGGGGTAAATTCACATATCGCTGTATTAATTATAAATAATACCCAAGCTGTGCGCAAGGACTGCCGCGAAATTTCAAAATAATAATATTTCTTGGCAAATTGTATATGAAAACAATATCGGGGCAAATAGGCGGCAAATTTTGACATTTAAGTGGTTTACATATAGTACATGATTTTTTATCTGGAAAATTTCAGCGTATTGTTTTTAGGGTTGAAACCCTTACTACAATACGCTGAAAAACTATACTTAAGTAATTACTTAAGTATGCACAAAAGTATTTATAATCCGCATTAATCCTATTAAAACTTATTAAATCGGCAAAAACTCGCAAAAAACTGCGAAAAAATCGCAAGAACTAAAGATTATCTTTTAAAATCTAAAGATCATTCAAAACGCCAGTGAATTTCCACTTCATCCCCATTAAGTACAATCTTTTTTATCAGGGCCTGCAGAATGGCACGCTTCTGATCCGTGTCTTGGCCGTTAAAAACTTCTGGTACCTGCTCGAATATTTTCTTGGCTTCGTTAAAGGACAGTTCCGGGGGCGTTGGTTTGTCGTGCTGAAGGAAGTTAATCCTTTCGGTCAACGAATTAACTCGAATGGTCAATTCTTCCAGTTCGATGCCGCCGACGGCGTAAAGATCGATAAGCCTTGACTTTTGCTTTTGAAGTGACTTAATGGCCTTCCGGTGATCTGTAACCTTCCGGGGCTTAATTATTTTCCTGATAGCCTCATCATCGAACGAGAGCTTTAATACTTCATCCGTGATTAGTTTATCCAGAATCTTGACGTTATAATTTGGTGTGCTGCATTTTTTTAGCTTTCTCAAGCGCGGATCACTTGTATTTATCTTGTGACAGCCATAATAACTGTACTTATGTGTGCCGACGCATGAAACGCGGCCGCCGCACTCGCCGCAGTATGTTATGCCGGTCAGAAGGTGGACAGCCTTAAACGGGTGTTTAAGTGCCGGGTCGAAGTGCTCAGATCTGGCAGCGAGAAGCTGCTGGACCCTTTGAAAAGTAACCTCATCGATAATGGCTTCATGTTCGCCCTTATAAGTTTTACCTTCTGCTTTACTTGGAAGCTTGCCGGTGTAGAGCTCATTGCGAAGTGTTGTCGAAATGGCACTGGCCTGTGCCCATGAGCTGTATCGGTTTACATAATGTTCGTGCATATAAATCCGGATCTTATTTATCGTCCATCCCTGCAGGAACAGCTCGAAGATCTTCCGGATCTGAACAGCCTCATCCTCACGAATGACCAGATGGCCGTCTATGTAATCATACCCGGTGGGCACGTTAGATCCTGCCCGCCATAATCCTTTTTCGGTCCTTCCCTTACGGCCAAGGGCCATGCGTTCTTTAATCGTTTCACGTTCCAGCTGCGCAAAGGCTGCCATGATTCCGAGCATGGCCATGCCAAGCGGTGTCGTTGTGTCAAAGTTCTCCTGAATTGACGCAAATTTACAGCTGGAAGCGTTAAACTTGTCTATTAAATTTAAAACATCTTTTTGCGATCTTGAAAGGCGATCGAGCTTGTAAACCAGAACAATATCATACATGGCAATATTATCAAGCAGCTCTGTAAGTGCTGGCCTGTCTATATTTGCCCCGGTAAAGCCCGGATCGACATAAATCTTTATCAGATTCCAGCCTTTTATCCTGCAATAATCTTCCAGATATCTTTTTTGCTGCGGAATCGAATAATTTTCTGCCTGACCTTCTGACGATACGCGCACATATCCTGCAACATTCATCGGTCAGTTACCTTTTTGCTTCGTGCAAGAAGATCTGCCGGAACGCGTATGTCTGTAAATCCCATTAAGTAGTCGAGGCTTACGCCGTAATATAGCGCAAGATAGCCGGCATACCTTACTGACGGAACAACCTTTCCGTTTTCCCATCTTGATAAATGACTTTTTGTTATTTTTAAGTTGAATTTTTGATTAATATCGTATTCAACCATATCAAGTGATAACTGCTTTTCTTCGCGCAGTTGTCGTATTCTCTGTGCAAAAATATCCATGACTATTTACCCCCTTTTGCACTAGAAATTATACCACGCAAATGGCGTCTATTTTAAAGATTAGGTTGAATTTATGTAAATTTTATTTTATGATTAATAATGCGTATTGAAAATTTTTAACGGAAGCGAGGTTTTATTTACAATGCCTGAGTTAGCATTTAAGGGCTGGATGGCCGCCAACAGAATTTCGCAGCGCGAGCTTGCGGAGCTTTTAGGCGTCAGCAAGCAGACAATCTGCAAAAAAGTTAATGGTAAAGAGGACTTTACCATGACGCAAGTTAGAATAATCGTTGAAAGATACAACTGCAGTGCTGATGTTTTTTTGCCATCACTAAAGAAATAATTCAACCTAAAAATTTTCGAGAGGCGGGAGATTATGAAAAAACCTAAAATTGTACACGTGCTGGCCAACGGAAAAAGAGTTAAATCCATAGAAGGCCACGTCATACCTGAGGACAATCCTGTGTATGAAATTATTTTAGGGGTGCAGATTAACAAACAGGGGGAAGATAGACAATGCGAAGTTATTGTATAGGGGTGTTCTGCTTTATTCTGGGCACGGCCTTGGCCGATTCTCCGTCTTTAATTCCAACGATATCACTAACTGCTATCGGCATCCTTATTCTGGTGGGGGCTAGATTATGGGCAGAATTGGATTTTTAACAGCACTTGTGCTTGTTGCCAGTTCTGCAGTTATGCCGGAAGCAAACACAAAATTTGATACAGAAGCACCTATCGAGGTTCAGGAAGCTTGCATGAAGTGGGGGGGTGTATACGATATATGCCCGGAGCTTCTACAAGCTATTTGCTGGAACGAAAGCAGGTATGAAACAAACCTTTTAAACGATACGTGCAAAGGTATTATGCAGATCAATGAGCCGGTACACACAGCGCGGATCGAAAAGCTAGGTGTAACAGATATATACGACTTAGACAGTAATATCCATGTAGGTGCCGATCTTCTGGCAGAGCTGTTCGCCGATTGCCCGGATGCCGGGACGGTGCTTGGCCTTTATCACGGCGAAAAGACAGCCGTAAAAAAGGGCAAAACCGGCAATTATTCTGTTTATACAAAAACAATATTGGAAAAATCATACGAACTTGAAAGGCTACACGGCAAATAAAGGGGGATTTATTATGCCTGAGAATGAAGTTTGTTGCAAAAATTGCGCATATGGCGTACTGCGCGATGTTGACCGGGATAAGTTTCCATTCTTGGATTACGAATGCACGGTACCAAAACAGTTCCAGTTATCCCGGATTCCGTACAAGTACGCCACAAGTAAGTGCGATTTATTTATCCCGGCGGACAAGCCGCTGCTTAACTGATATCCTTTTGCGAATTTATCACATGATAACCGCTGATTGATAGAGTGAGCTGCGGCACTTGACCGCAGCAGAAGGGGGATAATGGCAACTGAAATATCTGTCACGTTACCCATTGAACCGATGCCAAAACTAAGGCCCCGGTTCAGGGTAGTACGTGGCCGCGTATTTACACATACGCCATATGAAACAAAAGCATTTGAGAACGAAGTGGCCGCTCTATACCTGACAAGGGCAAGGGGGGCGAAGTTCGAAGCTCATATTCCGCTGCAGGTAAGGATTGAATTTTATCTGCAGCATCCAAAATCTTTTTCGAAGAAGAAAATACTGGCCATCCACGATGGCTTTATTAAGCATACCGTAAAACCGGATCTTGATAATTTGACTAAGGCTTTACTCGACGCGTTAAACGATATAGCATGGCATGACGACGCTCAGATCGTGGACCTGCAGACCAGTAAAGAGTACACGACCGGGGACGGATATATCAATCTTCATATAAGACAAATAACATAAGGGGGTAAACAGTAGCTGTGGCCGAAAAACGATATTATTGGTTTAAATTTCCTGAAACCTTTTTTGATGATATCCGAATTAAAAGGCTAAGAAAGATTGCTGGCGGCGATACATACACGATTATCTATTTAAAAATGCAGGTCAGAGCTTTAAAAACAGAAGGCGTTTTATACTTTCAAAATGTACTAGACGATTTTTACGAAGAGCTGGCACTTGATCTTGAAGAAGAAGTCGACAATGTAAAAATGACGGTTCGGTATTTATTATCTGTTGGGCTATTAGAAGCAAGCCCAGATCAGCAGCAATATCTTTTAACTGAGCTTGCTCAGAATATTGGTTCTGAAACATCAGGAGCAAAAAGGGTCCGTGAATTTAGAGAAAGACGAAAACAGCAAGCGTTACAATGTAACAGCCAATCAATAACAAGTGATACGTTACATTGTAACAAAACAGTAACGCAAGCGTTACAATGTAACACCGAAACGTTACATCGTAACAAAACAGTAACGCAAACGTTACAATGTAACACCGATGTAACACCGATGAAACAAAACTGTAACGGAGAGAAAGAGAAAGAGAAAGAGAAAGATATTAATGTATCTAAAGATACATTCCCCGACTTTAAAAAATCGGGGTCCCAACTTCCAGAAATAATTCCGATCATCATGGATCAGTGGAACACCCTAAAGGATTATGGCATTCAACAAATTAAGATCTTAGGGCCTCATACGAGAAGAGCAAAGCACTTGAATGCGAGAATTAAAGAATTTGGCCTCGAATCGTTCGCACAAGTTGTCGAGCAGATTAAGCAAAGTGATTTTTTACAAGGGGATAATGATCGAAGGTGGAAGATAACCTTTGACTGGGTTGTTGAGCCTGCAAATTACATCAAGGTGCTCGAAGGCAACTACAAAACGAGCGAGAAACGATCACAAAATACTTTTTCTGACAGCATGACAAGTTATGACGGCGAGGATTTTAAGAAGCTGGAAGCTCAGCTGTTAGACAACTAGAAAGGGATTAAATGTGCAGATTCTGCGAAGCTAAAAGACCATATGGCATTGAACCGCTGGCGCAGGTAGATCTTCTGCCGGACGTGCAGCTGGAAGCTAATATTGCATATCTGACTTATGGCCGGTACATGATTGAGATATACGCCCATTATTTCAGGGACGATATCAGGGTTAAGACGGCCATCGAGTGCAATTACTGTCCTAAATGCGGCAGGCCATTATTCGTTAAGCACAAAAAGTAAGGTTTTGGGGTAAACAAGCTCTTTTGGTGTACAAAAAGGGAATGAAAAATTGCAAGGGGGCTTAAAAATGTGCGGAATGACAAAGGGCGAGATCTTAAGGGCAATACTGGTTAACCTGAGGCAGCATGATTTTGAAGTGCATTCAAAATTCGAGCTGACCGATGAGGAAGGGGCCGTTCTGCTCGAAGCTCTTAAGGATTACCAGTATATGTGCAGGGAAAAAGAATTTTATTACGTGCCGTTCCCGGCTGATGTATTCAGCAGCGAAACAGCACTGAAAAGGGGGCAAAATGGCGAGATCATCTGCGGAACGTGACATGGTTTTAGCTATACCGTTTAACGATAGTCTGGGATGGTGCTGTCCGATCTGCAGGGGCGTTGGCATCGGGGCACAGTGGGAAAAAAGACATTACTGCCCGGACTGTGGCCAGCACCTTAAAATGGTCAACGTCAAAAAAGGCGACTGGGCGCAGCTGGAGAAGGACGTAAAGAAGATCCCGAACGTCATGGACACCAATATCGTGACCAAGGAAATGTTTTTTGTTAACAGCGGCAAGGGCGAATTTGGTATAAACGGCGTATACCTTGACCGGCTTAGGGATTATAACAACAAGAATGCCCAGATCGAAGGGCAGATGGATTTATCAAGTTTTTTGTGAAAGGGGCAAAAATGGAACTGTTAAGATACCCATGCGAGAGAATATGCGACGTGGAGTGGTGCAGTATGATCTGTTTCCTGCGCCGGGGTTACATCTGGGACAAGAGCCAGCACAGCTTTTTGCATGACGAATATGGGCTTCCCTTGCGCACCGACAAAAAGGAATGCGACTGGGAACCACATAAGCCGGAAACGCCGATAATGAATGGCGGCTTTGGAGCCGGGGAAGGGCAGGTTCATTATGCGCCGCGAAACACTTAATGACTATATAGGCCAGACTGTGACCGTCACGTTTTACGATGGCACCGGTGCATTCGGGAAGCTGTGCTTCTCTGACGAACTTTGCGAAAAGAATCACTGGATCCCAAAAGGATATTATTACATACCGGGTCAACGCGGCAATTTGTATTTTCGGGCTTCGCACGTAAAGAAGCTGAGAATATTTTAAACTGGTTTAATCCACTGCGGCCAAGAATTAGTAACCAACAATTATTCCCAAAATTCCACACAAAGAAAGGAGATTACTTCCCAACATCCAAAATTTGTGAGCATTACCGGGCTGCAGTGGTTTAAATATATATCTGGGGGATGGATGAACGAGGACCTTTTAAACGAAATTGAGAGAATGACGGCGTGGATCCTTTTTGCCGCGTGCATTTTCGCAGCAGTAAGCTATTTCTTGGGGTAATAATTGCAAAGGGGGGCAATTATGCAATACAAAGAACTGGCACAGAGGATGGAAGAAGGCGACTTTTGCAAATTAGTCTGCAAAGATTACGTGGTCTATAAGCGAAGCTGGCTGCAGGATCACATTGAACAGGAATATGTGCTGATTAAAAGTGCCAAAGAGTTAAAGCCGATGGCCGACGGCATAACAAGGCTTAAAGAATTTTTAAGAGAACAGGAGAAGACAAAAGATGGCAAGGGCTTATAAATGCGACAGGTGCGGCGAATTTTACGAACCGCAAAAACAGGAAGAAGGCAATTTTGGCATATACGAGATTATATCGACCGGGGCACGCTTATCGCCTGACGAAAAAGATATATGCCCGGCGTGCCGGAAGCAACTTGCCGAGTGGTGGAACCTTGAGAGATAAGATAGTTCAGATAATCCTGTTAATCATTTGTTTGGGGGCATATTTATGGATTTTAACGCAAGAGAAGAAGTAAACAAAATGACAATACTTGAAGCTCAGGAGCTGGTACAGAATGAAAAAACTATAATTGTTGGATGCCCGGATCCGCAAGTAAGCATTGCAATGGCTAAGATTGTGAGAAGTTTAAAAGACGGCTGGCAGCTTGTCAGAGTTTCAGATCTGACAGAAGGACTTGAGGACCTTGCAAGGCAGGGGCTTTTGATAATAGACGATAACAAGGCCGATGGCTGGATGGCGGCTCTTGAACAAATAGCAGCTCTTATCAAGGACTGCTTAAAAGAAGGGGTAAACAATGACGATTAAAAAAGAGTGCGCAAGCTGTTATCACTGGAACATAAGCGGTTGTTCCCTGCAGGGCTGCCAGTACGAAGAAAAGCTGTCGAGGCAGCTCTTGACAGATGAGATCTACGAACAGATGGACTGTAATCTGAGTGAAGAAAACGGCCAGCATTATAACCGGGGACTTGAACAGGCATTAAATATCATGCACAGGATAAGCAGGGAAGGGGGCAGCGATGTTTAAATATTTTTGGATAAGTGTTTTGGTATTTCTGGTACTTGCCTTTGTCGCATATACCGCATATGCGATAAAAGATTTTAGCGAAAATTACAAAGCTGACAACTTCGTTGACTGGCTTGAAACTTTTGCATCTGAACACGACATAATATGCGGGCTGTGGATCATGATAATTGCTGCAACGCTAATTATTTTGTTTCTAGCAAGCATGGCGACTTTTTTTGCTCCAGAGGCAACCGGGGGTTAAAAATGGCACTGATAAACCTTGAAGAAGCTATCGAAGCACTGCACAAATGTAACTGCATATCAGATAATGCGGTCTGGCACACAGAAGATCCACCGAACAGGGAAGCAAATTACCTTGTGACTGATAACGAAGGCAATCTGGATATATGTCTGTGGACCAATGATTTTTTTACCATTTCGATTCAAACTGCTGGCATTGGAAAACAGGGACATACCAGAAGGTTGATGCGTGGATGTGCTTGCCGGATCCGTACAAAAAGGGGGCTGAGTAAAGGATGGGGACAAAACTTTATGATGGGGCGATCAGGATATTAAATGCACTTATCACTGAATACCGAAAAGAAGGCATGACAGACTCAGATATCATCGATTGCTTGGAATTTGCGAAAAAGATCCTGAACCGGGTCCCGATCATAACTGAAAATGCAAAAGTGTCACTTGGAAAGGCAATTGATGAAAAAATGGCTGAACTGAAAGGGAAAAAATGAGCGACTGCGAATGGATAAGGATTGAGAGCACGAACGCCAGAAGGCAGTTTGTAACGTCCTGCGGATATATAACATTCTGGCACAGAAAATATCAGTATTGCCCATTTTGCGGCAAATTTATTGAAATTCCAAAGGGGGAAACTGCGTGGGCGAAATTTCAAGAAAAGAGGCAATAATAACACTTGGAATCATGCTTGGAAATTTAAAACTGTTTCCCGAAGTTGGCCAAAAGCAAAAAATGGCTGCTCTTAGATTTGCCATCAGGTCCTTAAAAACCGATGAAGCTTACCAGCTCTTGTATGAATCGAATCTTGATAATGACGTTGTGCTGGCAGCAGAAATCCTTAAGATCTTGGACGAATGGAAGGGCACAGAACATCCGGAATTAACTAAAGCAGAGTATTTTGACAAGATTGTTGAGGTGGCAAATGACAAGAGAAGAAGCAATTAAAATGTTAAAAAGTAAGATGGATGGACATACAGATACATCCTATGAGTGGGCAGAAACAGTAAGAATGGCAATCAAAGCCCTAGAGCAAGAGATAACTACTGAGAACGATTTAGAAGTTGATTGTATATCGAGATTTGAAGTGACCGAGATAATCAATGAGGAATGGGATACAGATATTATTTTGGACAGAATAGAAGCTTTGCCCTCAATAACACCACAAGAGCCAAAAAAAGGACATTGGACACATGACGGGGCAAACGTTAGATGTTCAAATTGTGGAATAGGGTACAAAGATGCGTATGGTCGAACAAGTGCTATAACATATAACTTTTGCCCTAATTGTGGTGCAGATATGAGAGCGGAAAGCGAGGATAAAAGTTGATGTTTATAAAAAATTTACAATCCGGGAATTTTCGCAGTTATGGATTAAGCAGCCACGACAGCTTAATGATATCTGAGGATGGAAGGACCTTGTCTTACTACAATCTGCAGAATGGTGACGGCAGCAGGTACGGCGATTACAGATTTGTGAACGAAAAGGGGCATATTCCTTCTGAGGATGAATTTTTCATTGAGTACGGCGACGGGAATTATGCAAATATAGGCGGGTTCACAGAAGAGGACCATATTGTGCATAAGATCCGGCGTATATTATCCAGATGGGCCGTAAGCGAACACCCGGAATTAACTAAGGTGGAGTATTTTGACAAGATCGTGGAGCTGATGAACGAAAAAGGTAAATAAGGGGGTTTAATGGTTAAGATCACGTTAAACTGGGGCAATGAATACCCGATGGATGAATTTAGTGTTACATACTCGATTGCAAGGTCCGTTTTTACGATGTTATCCAGAATAAGCGGAACGTGGGTTAAATGGACCAGTTCAAAGCACAGTGGAAAAGAAGTTTATCTGTGCGATCCTGAGAAAAACACTTCCTGCAGAAAGGGGGGTTGCCAGACTGACTGCTATTTCTGCACAAACCCGGAATATTCAAAGGATGGGTATAAGCTGTGCTATAACGGCAGCGGTTTTGATGTATCTGTCCCGGAAGAGGTTGATTGTGAAACAGGAAAACCACCAGAATTTGCAAAAGGATTGAACGAAATTAATAAAATTACGGAATTTCGAAAAGACGAGGAAAATAAAACCCCGGAATTATAAACGAAATTTTGTGAACGGAAAAAGGGGCAAAATTATCCGAATTTAGTTAAAATCTGAAAAACAGTGCAAAATTGATTTATTTTAATCAAAAGGGGACAGGATGGCAGGGATACATATTGCAATAATACTTTTGGCCGTAAGCAGCATATTAAACACGATGGTTATTCGCAAGCTTTGCCGGTATAATGAGCGGATCTGGGAAGAGCTTTTGGATATTTTGGAATTAATTCACGAGATAAATAAAACGCAAGATATCGGTGCTAAGAATTTTTCAAAATTGTGCGAGATTTTGCATATTATTCCGGAATTTAACACGGAAGAGGCAGCAGGAGAAGAGAAAAAGGATCCTGAATAAAAAAATTTCATAATGGGGCAATTTAAGAAGTGGGTGTTTAGGGGTAGACACCTGCCAAGGCAGCAGGATTCTGGCCGCGGCAGCAGTTGTTGTTAAATACGAGGGGGTAAGCAATGACAACGAAGGAATTAAAGGACTTCTTAAAGAGCATCAGATCAGAGCAGCACGAGATAGCAGTTCTTCGCCGGATGGTGGCAGAGCTTGAAACTGAATTGTTACCGCAGGCCATCCGGTATGATCGCGACAAGGTGCAGGTATGCCCGGAAGAGAAATTTTCCAAAATTTGCGCAAAAATAGTCGATTATGAAGATGAGCTGGGAAAGTCGATCGCAATGCTTGTCGGCCGGAAGATCTACGCCGAACAGCTGATAAAAAAGCTGGATAATCCAAAAGAGCGCGAGGTTTTAAGGCTTTATTATTTAACTACGGAGAACGACCAGAATCTTACATGGAATCAGGTCGCAATCCGGATGAATTATTACGAGCGATACATAAAACGAATACATGGAAACGCGCTTGTACACTTGGTTTCAAAATTGGGCACTAAATGACACTCTTAAATGTGATAATCTGTTAGTGGTAAAAAGTGATTGTTTACCCCAAGAACTTTTACTGCGCGTTAACTGAGATACCCACAAGGGAAAGCACTGACATTCGGACGATTGCCGGTGCTTTTTCAGTTAACCGGACAGGCTTAAAGCTGTGGAGCATTAACTGGACAATGTACCACGCAAAGAGCCATTATAGGAAGTGGGCTTCCACGGGTTGTTTCGAGTGCTAAAAAACTGGGTCAGGGGTTAAAGCGTATGGGAAATGTGAATGTGTGGCATGATGGATGGCCACGGCAGCAGGGCTGGTACAAGTGTCGTGTGGACGGTGAGCTTGAAATGCAGCTGAAATTTTATGTTTGTCTGGTTTCAATGAAACCGCACTGGGTAGATTCAAACGGCGATTACATTGAGAGCATGGGCAAAGTACAGTGGCAGGAAAAGGTACCACATGACAGATAACAGTACAAGCTTTTATAAGTCAAAGGACTGGGAGCGGATAAGAGCAAGCGTCCTGATCCGTGACAAGTATAGGTGCAAAGCCTGCGAAGCAGGCGGCAGGATGGTGAATGCAGAATGCGTACATCACATATTCCCATATCAGTTTTACCCAGAATACGCAAAAGAACGATGGAACCTTATAAGCCTTTGTAACATATGTCACAACGAAATGCATAATCGATTTACGGACGAATTAAGTAAAATGGGCGAACAGCTATTAAAAACAACTGCAGCAAAGCAGGGCATAAGAACAGTGCCGAAAAGAGAAACGGTTCTTGTGATAGGACTCGCAGGCACAGGAAAAACAACATACTGCAAAAAGAACATGGACCGCTTCAGCATCGCATACGATCTTGATGCCTTAGCAGCCGCATTCAGATTAACGGATCCTCACAAGGATGATAATAAAGCAGCGCACAAGATGGCGAACGACTTCATGCTTGGCTTTATCCAGAAGGCACACGAGTATGCACCAAGAATATTTGTTATCAGGACTGCGCCGACAATAAAAGAGCTTGAGCAGATCAAACCGTCGAAGGTAGTTATCTGCAGACACGAATACGTTCACAGGGAAATGAACGACAGACAGCTTAAACGTGAGAAGATAAAAGCCATTGAAGATTATTGCCGGGCGAATGATTATGCTGTCGAAGAGATTTAAATAAAAGCTTCCGGGATGAAGATAATGTTCCGGCTGCGGAATAAAAAACAAAAAGCAAAACAAAAAATACCCCCCCACTATAAAGCCACGGCTTCAGCTTTTGGGGAA
>JAEIGA010001719.1_pt1 | contig 34605 bp, 44 predicted proteins | sample 9270691 | NCBI WGS metagenome assembly JAEIGA01 (sample SAMN17057246, study PRJNA624740) | gut metagenome | biome: biome; isolation source: fecal sample | host: Bos grunniens | place: China: Xizang | collected 2019
TCTACATCATAATAAACTATATTATTTTCTAGTCTATTGAATACACCAGTAAAGCAGTAAGCACCTTGTTCCAATACATTTTCATCATCATAAGGCAATGACTTTAATGTAATGAACTGTCCATTATCTAGTATAGCATCACAGTTAAAGTTTTGTAATGGAGATGTAGTTGCTTCACCAACAATAGTAATATAGTTGTATTCATACTGTGTTCCATCTTCATAATACCAAGTACCATCTGCACCTTTGAAGTCTTGTCCGTCTAATATTTTATTTAGTGACTTAGTTGTAGCAGTAGTATAATAAGAAGTAGATGGTAACCATTTTAAAGTTAAGTCTGTTACAGACCCATTTACTAAAACATTGTGGAAAGTAACAATAAGGAAGCCAGAAACTTTATCAATAGTGGTCATATCATCTGTTGCTACGCAAAACTTTGACTCTGGATAAGCAGAAGTAGAAGAAATATTATCATTACCAATATATTGTATTGCCCAAGTTTTATCTGCATAAGTTCTTGTATCTGCAATCTGAACAGAAGCACCAGTAAAGCTCTCTGCTATTATCTGTGCCCTTGTTTCTAAAGAAGTTGCCTTATATTTAACTGTAGCATATACGTCTTTATTTCCTCTTATTCTTAAAATATTACCAGAAGAGTTGATATAAGTTTTATTAAGATAAACATCAACATCATATGAACCAAGTTTATAACTAAGTGCGTCTGATAACAAAATCTGTGTTTCAGTCTGAGTTGTAATAGTTTCAGTAGAAGTTGATTGAAAGTCTACACTTCTTGTGGTTACGTCAAATACATAGTTGTATGCTTGACCTTTACAGTCTATACCACTATCTGTAATAACAGAGATTAAATACTGTGGATATTCAGTACCACATCCATCAGTATAAGTACCAATACGAGCATATGTAATAATAGGTGCACCAATAAAAGTTGGATTTACAGTAAAACTAGTTGTTCCGCGTATAGTACTATGAATGTCTACTTTATACTGACCACTACTGTTTTTATAGAATATTACTAAAGTACTTTCATTTATTATTCTTGTTGCTAAAACAACAGAGCCAGTTAATGTATATGTTTGTGTTAAACCATTCCACCATACTACAGAGTCATTTAATATTTTTACATAGTGTAAATCATTTATATATTTATAAACTGAGTCAACATAAGTTAAGTCTAATGTTTCAGTGTCAAATGTTTTATTTGTATATGACATTAAAGTCTCATTGTCCCTAGTAAGTGCGTTTTTTGTTACTAAATATGGCCGCTCTTTTGCATCATAAATATCATAAGAGTCTAAAGTGAAATGTTTATATACTGGAGATAAAACATTTCCATAAACAACACCGTTGTTATGTAAAAATCCATTATTGCCAGGATTATGTACATCCAGCTTATTGTGTGAAAGGTTTATAATACCCTCAAGTGGTAATGTTACTAACTGTGCTTTATTTGCCATTTTCTATATCTCCTTCGATTTTCTTTTGAGCAATATTTGCTGGAATAAATGCCAATGGGATTGCTGCTAATAATATAGCCAGCTGAAGAAAGTCTGTTTTCCCAGCTACTACAATATAAGTTATTAAACCGATAGCCCAAATCACTATCCAAGTTTTTACTGATTTAAGTTTATTGTGTTTCATTATAATATATTAGTTGTTTGTAAAAAATGCGTTTTTAAAATAAAAAAGGCCGCTCTATAAGGGCGACCAAAAGGAGAACGATTTATATAAAGCCTCACGTTTGTAAGGCTTTATTGCTCATTAGGCATTATAGAACTTAACAACTGCACAGTTTGCAGGATTAAGAACTACGAATGAACCGTAAAGTTGAAGTGTTACTAAAACGTCTGGACCATCGTCTGAACCAGAACCTGGCTGAACATTGATATAATCATCAATGATAAGTTTTGCTGGGTCATTAGCATAACCATCATTATCCATATCCATAACATCCTGTTTTCCAGGGTTATTACCAGCGATTCCATTGTCTGTGAAATCTGTATTTGTATAAGACCAGAACTCAACTGCGTCTTTTTCCAATACATATCCAACTCCATAAGGACAGTGAATATCATCTACGATATTTTCAATGAAGTTTGTGCTGAATGATGCACTGATTTCTTTGAAACCAACAGATGCTTTCTTAGCTTCTCTTGTAGAAGTTGCAGTAAAGTATGTGTTTGTAGATTCGATTTCATTAGAAAGTTTCAAGAAGTCCTGTGGGTTTAATACAATAAGGTCAGCAAGAGAACCGTGGTTTCTTACTCTCAAGATAGCTTTCTGAAGAGTTGCTTTGTGAGTTGCAGCAGAAACAGCAGAGTCATCAACAAGAACACCAGCCAATCTATCAGGAGATGTAGAACGAGTTACACCGAAGAATGATGTACCAAGTCCAGTTCTGTCAGTTGGAAGCCATCCACCAAGTCCCATTGGAAGTAAAGGATTACCTGAACCATCTACAGAACCGTGAATCTGAATATTTGTAGAAGAAGTTACTGCAATATCACTCAAAGCGGCTTTGAAAGAAACTTTATAATCTTCAATAGCAGTTACTTCAGCTTGTGTTGCAGAAGCGTCAGCAGATGTAAAGTTTGATTTCAACTGAACAATAGAACCAACGTCAAGAGCAGCTGGAATAGAAAGGTCTGTGAATGTTACTTCAACAGCTGAAGCTGCAGTGATTGTTGCGCTTGAAGGCATTTTACCAATAACACCATAACCATTTCCATAGAATGCAGCAGCTAATGTTCTACGAAGAGCAGATGTAGCAGCGAAAAGCTTGTTACCAGCAACTTTCATATAAGCACCACGTTTTGAAAGAGATGCCTGAACTTCTTTAGCATTCATAGAATAACAAGAGAACAACTGACCTGGAGTTACCTGGAACTCGGCATTTTTTACATTTTCAGCTGCCTTTGTTTTTGCCTGAAGGAACTTACCAGAAACTGCACCGCCAGCACCATAAAGAGCTGCGAAGTTTTGCTGTTTACCTTCAACACGAGTTTTACCGATTTCTTTTACTACTGGTGATTCTCTAAATAAGAGGTTTTCAACACCTTCTTTGTAGTAAACTTTCAAAATGTTCTGAATATCAGAGCTTACGTTTAAAGCCATTATTTTTCCTTCCCTTATTTATATTACTGTCTGCCGAATAGGGACGGCTTAAAAAATATATGTTGTTTTTCGAACAACAAACCAACATAATATTAGTTATTTATAATATTAGTTATTATTCTTCATAAGCTGCGTCTGTAAATAAAGGGTTAACCTTCTTTTGTTCTTTTGCAGTTTTTATTTCCAACTTCGTGCCATCAGCAAGAGTAATATTTATTATTAATCCTGGGTTATTGTTGCATTGCTGGATATATTCCTCTAAAGCACCCCAGTCAGTTGAATGATTAATAAGATTTTGCTCTTGCTGTTGTTTTAGAAGAAGTTGCTTTTGAACTTCTTCTAAAAGTTTTTTGTTCTCCTTAGAGAGTTTCATTTATTTCTCCTATTTCTTTAACTGCTCTTCCCAGTATTTATAGTTTTCTTCATCGTCGTCTGGAGTATCAGTAGCGCCTTCTGGTCTTTCTTTCTTTTCTTCTTCAACTTCTACATCGGCTGTAGTTTCTTCTTCAACTTCTTTTTCAGTTTCATCAGCTGCAGTTTCAGTTTCCTTTTCTTCGACTTCTTTTTCTTCTTCACTCTCTACTTCAGTTTCTACTACTTTTCCGTTTTCTACTTTTGCTTCAACTTCACCTTCAGTAGTTTCTACTTTAACCTCTTCGATATCTTCTTTTTCAACACCAAAAACACCAGCTATTTCGTCGAGCTGATTCTGAATATGTTCAGCAAGTTTTTCAACATATTCGTCTTCATCCATACCATCTTCTCTTTCGTTATAAGAGTCAAAAGCCTTTTCAACTATATCAAAGTCTGGGTTATGTTCAATGATTTTAAGTTTATCATTGAAACCATCAAGTTTTTCAGCGTATTTACATCTAAAATCAGAAAGAGCTTCGTCGTGCTGATATTTATCAAACTCAGATTTAATAGGATTGATTATATTATCCATTAAATCAGTTTTAATAGAAGTAATCTCTTCAGCCAAATGTTTCTGATATTCGATGATTTCTGCAATAGCAGTTTTTAACTGTTCAATAACATCAATGTTTTCATTTTCCATATTATAAGTCTCCATTGTTTATATTATTAGTATTTACTGCAGCCTGAGCGTCTAACTGCGCCTTTGTCTGAGCAAATGTTGTTTGATATAATGTATCAGTTTGTCTTTGCAAGTTTATTGCAAAGTTATTATTATCAGCTTGAGTTGCTTGTTTTGCAGCAAGGTTATCAATAGACTGCTTCATCTTTATTGCTTCACTATAAAGTATTTCAAGTTTTTGAATGTCTGCTTTATTAGTATCATTTTCAGTTGATTTTAACGAAAGCAAAGTATTTGTTATTTCACTCATCAACATATCAAGAGGAATATAAGCAGGGATTGTATAATCTTCATTTACAATAGCCTGATTAATAACAGTCATAACAGCATTGATTGCGTTATTTGCATAAGAATAAGCTGCTTCACTATCTGGCATTTCGTAGAATAAGCCAGCCCTTGACTGTGGTATTGCACCTCTCTGTATTAACATATCAATCTCTTGAGCTCTTTGAGTAGGGTCTTTAGATAAGAAGTCGATAGAAGAGAATGAAATCTTTGCCTTGTCATAAATAGACTGAACGTCTTTCCACTTAATCAAAAGTCTATTTCTATCTTCTGGTAAAACATAATCTTCTGGGTTAAATATTTTAATACAAACTCTTGCTATTTCATTATAAAGTCTAATAACTGCCTTAAACTGAACTTCAAAACGTTCTGATTCAATGTCGTTTAAGGTTTTCATTGCTCTACCAGAGTCAACTCCGCTAGGCTTTACTGACTGAGCAGACAGTCTTGAAATACCAACAAGTTCATATGCGTCTTGTTTCAAGGTAGCAATAGCCTGATTATATTGTTCTGAAATAAAATCAGGAGTTACTGACATTACAGGGTTTGTTACACCCTCAATAGGTTTATATGTTAAAATCTGTCCAACTCTATTGCTTAATGAAGTAACCTTAACATCAGAGCCTTGTGGAACAATAAATGTCTGAGCTGGGTTCCTTCTTATTGCTTCACTATAAGTGTCAAACAAATCCTGCAGTTTCATCTGAATACCATAAAGAATATCAACAACTGAAGTAGTATCTTTACCAGAAACTGGATTTACATAATGAATAGGTATAATAGGGATAACTCCTGGAAGATATTCTTCTATTTTATAAATACTATTATCAACTACATATGCTTTTACATTATTTGCAATGTCGTAGTATTCACCATATGTTACATATTCTGAACTTGTTTTGTAACTAAAAGGTAAAAGAGAAACTGGGTATGCTTTTCTCTCATAATAAACTCTTGTTATCTTACCGTAAGTATCTTCTGCTGGTCTATACATTACTTGCCAAGGAAGCGCTTTTTTAATCTGTTTAGTGTTTTGGTCAATATAAACAAACCCAGTGCCAAAAATACAAGCATCTCTAAATGCATCAGTAACAGTAGCGGTAACATTCTGTTCATCATACATTACACTGAAGTACTGCTCTGTTGTTTTAAGTATTTGCTGCTGTGCAAAAGTTCCATTTACTGTACTGAAAAAAGGTATAGCATTTTTTGCAGCCAACTGAGAAGTTAAAGCATCTATGGCAGATTGAATAACGTTTTCTGATATTGTTGAAGTGTAATCACTGTTTATTAGATTCCAATAGCCAACAACATTACCTTCTCTGATTTGATCAAGGTTTACAGACATACTGTATGTATATAGGCGCAAGTTTCTTAAAAACTTACCGCGCCATTTACTGTTTAAAACCTTAAGTTCAGAAATATTTTGACTTATTTTATTTTTTGTTAACATTTATCTATCTCCCATATTTAAGTGCTGTCCACCAGTTGGCATACTCATTACAGATTTTAGAGGAGCTCCAGCAACTACTGGGTTTGCTAAAGAATGATTGGTGCTTTGCATAAAAGTCAAAATATTTGTTGCATTATCATCCTTTGCATAAATATCTGCTGGCATCTCTTTATCTGGTACTGTATAATCCATAATATTAGTCTCCTTATTATTTTAAAAAGGTATATTTCCTATTTTTGCCAAAATAGCTGCGATAGCCTTATCCAAAGCAGAAGAAGGGTTTGTAGCTTTTTGCCAAGCATCTATTGCTGCTAAATCTGCCTCAGTAATATTCTTACCTTGTGCTTTTGCTTGATTAAGCGCTTTAACAAGTTCAGTTCTTGCGGCTTTGTTTGCGTTAGCAGTTTTAACTGCATTTTGTGCATCAGACATAGCAGTTTTTCTGGCTTCATTTTCATTCTGCATGTAGTTGGTAACAAAATCATTCCATTGTGTTCCTTTATCACCTTCACCTTTTATAGCGTTTCCTGAAGCAGATAAAAGATTTCCTAAAACATTTCCAATGGCTTTTGCTTTGCCAGAACCACCTTGGCCCCATAAATATTTTAAGAAGTCTGAACCAGATTTGTATGGATTGTTTTCGTCTAAAACTTCTTTAGCAATATCGTATTCTGATTTACCACCTTCGGCGATAGAGTTAACGTCGCCCTGCCCAACATTATAAGCACCAGCATTTTGATTAGCGTTTGAAGCACCAACATTTGAAATACCTGAAACAGAGCCAGCTGGGTTTGCCGTTTCATTTGCATCAGAAGTCTGAACTGCTGTTCTTTTGTTTGTAGGATTTGGGTCATACTCTAATGGGTTTTCTTTCCATTCGGATACTTGGTCAGAATGTACGGGAGAATGATAACCAACAATATTATCAGGATTAATACCCTGATCAATCATTTCCTGTTTTACTTCTTGTCTTTCCTGTATAGTATTTCTTAAAGGATCTCCACCAGCACCTGCTGCTAATGAAGTACCACCAGCATTTCCTTGTATGGCGGTATTTAAATCAGAACCGAGTTGTTGCCAAAAGTTTTTCTTTGGCAATGCTTCAATAGTATCTACTTTATTTTCTCCCAAATCTGCACCAGGGATGTTGCTTGGCATTCCTGCTTTACTTGATTTATTTTCTTCTGCCATTATTTATCCTCCATTTCTGATACTCTTTTGCTTAAATCTGCAATAGCAGCAATAGCCTGAAGAGCAAGTTGTGTTCCGTTAACATGTAAAATACCGTTTTTATCAGGTTCTACAGCACCAGCGGTTACAGGGTTTTCAGCGAGCTGCTGAGCAACTGGTCCAATATGTGTATTACCATCAGTCTCTTCTGGATATTTCTCTTGTGCTGACTCTTTATACTTATAAATGTAAGCATCAATAGGCTCAAGAAGTTTTGATAGACCGTTTGCTCTATCTTTCAAATCTTTACATCTTTCATCTGATAAACCAGTAAAACCAGTGATAACATTTCCAGCGGCTTGCAAACCACTTCCTAACATATTCATTCCATACTGTCCTCTGTTAAACTGATTACCATAAAGTGAGTTCTGCATATTCCCAATAGCCTGATTTGCCTGCAATGCATTCATGCCAGCATTATTTGCCATACTTTGCTGTGTAGTAAAGTTATTACCATAAGCGTTTGCAGCTTGGTTAGCACCCGTTGCTGCAGCTTGTGATTTACTCATTCCACTATTTCTAGCAGAAGTTCTTGCAGCAGCACCAGCCTGATTAGCAGTAGTCTGAGCGCCTTTATAGGCTTGGCTTAATGCGTTCTCATACCCAGCATTTCCAGCATACTGATTTGCCAAGTTTTTTTGATTTTGTATTGTATTAGATAACTGATTAAGTGTATCTGTTGATTGATTTAACATTCCCATTATTTATTCCTCTTATTATTAGTTAGTAAAATAGCCGTATACTCTATTACCTTCATTCACATCTTGAACGACGCCATATTGATTAGCATCTCTATTCAGCATATCGTAGAACTGTTTCCAAACTTGATCTATCATTAACTCAATGCCAGAAATGTCACCATTTTGTCTGATTTTATAGTATTCTGCTAATCTCAAAACTAAAAGTTGTTTATAAAGATTATTTGGAAAATCTAACTCAACATCACCTGTTCCTTCAATCTCTAACGTAGCAGGAGCTGGAAAGTATTCCATTTCTACTTTGTCTTTGCCATTGATATAAATCTTATTATTCATTATTTTATAAAAGACATCAGATTTTCGCATATCTTTATTATATCTTGGTAAAACATTCCAGTTGTGGTCTTTAATGTTATAAACCTGATGAAAATCTTCTGGTAGATTATTCTCGCCTTCATTAAGAGTAACACTATTTAAATAAAACAGTTCACCATTATCAATGGCTTGCTGATATATTTCCGCCCAGGCGTTGTTGATATATGAGCGGTTTTCCTCTGATGATATAAATGCTGTATTTTCTAGATCAGCTAACTTCATTGCTAACAATAATAAATCGCTTGCTTTATAATGTATCATTTATTACACTCCTTTAATAATGGTATCCCAAAAACTGGTTCCTATTTTATCAACAAAAGGCTCTGTAAAAGTATCTATTGCCTTTTGTTTTAAATCGTTCTTAGACTCTTGCTTATATTTTTCTTCTTGAAGTTCTTTGTTATCTTCAGCTTCGTTCTTTTTTTGTTCTAAGAGTTGTTTTCTAAACTCTCTGTTTCTTGCATTTTCTTCCTCTCTTCTTTGCTGAAGTTCTCTTTGAAGATTTTGATAAGCCTCAGACTGTTTAGCATTTTCTTTGCTTCTTGCTTCTAGCATTTCCTTGTTAAAGTCCAGCTTTTTTTGAACTTCTTCCTGAAAGCGCTTATCTCTTTCTGCTGCTTGCTGAGCCCTAATGTTTTCAATCTCTTTTTTAAAAGTATATTTATCTTTTATGTTTTGAGAACTAACTGGTGTGGTTTTAGGCTTTGGAGTCTTTTTTTGTTTTTTAGCCTCTTTAGCCTCTTCTTGTTTAAGTTTTTCTTCTATCAGCTTTGCTTCTTCACTATCGTTTGCTTGTGGAAGCATATAATCTAATACAGTATTATTCATTAACAACTCCTATTTTTACATTATATTAGTAGATTCTTTAAATGAATCTGGCGTCACATAACTGTCATCTTCATTAACAGTTAACCCATTATCTTCTTCATAACCATCTTCTTGTCCTAGAGGATTATTATCCATAATCAAAGATCTTGAGGCATAAAGAAATGCCATAGCACTATCTCCGTGATATAAATCATCATCAAGCTCTGGCAAAATAGCATCTGTTTCTTCATCTCTCTTATAAACAACCATATCATATTCATCTGCTAATGGTGAATCTTTTGGCGTATAAATAAGTCTTCTACATATTTCAGACAATGCTGATAATGCTTCCATCTTATCGTGCTTATAGGCACATTGGATTGGAAAGTTATAGTTTACTGAAAGTTCATAGATGATAGATTTATCAGAGTTATCACCATAATACATTATATTATGAGGGTCTGACTTAGATTGTATAAGAATCTCTTGTGCTTCTGATAAAGAATACTTCATCTTTTCAACAATCTCTGTAACTGTTGCTTTATTAAACTTGTAGTTATTTAATACATAACCAATCTTTCTAGTCTTATCCCAAGCAAAAGTAACAATAGCATTATAGTCTGAGAAACCAAAATCAACACCACCATAAATAAAGTCCGCTTTAAACTTTCCCTCTGCTATTTGTTTTTTGACAAAATCATTGCCACCTTCATATAATAAACTATTATTAAATACCTGACATTCTTTATCCCAAACCCAGGAAGCGTAATACTCGCGCTGTATAAAAGGTGCATCTCTTGTACATCCTTTTTCCTTGCATAGATTATCTATGTATGTTTCTACATTCTTTATAAAAGGATTATTGTGCATTGTCCAAGAATATTTTTTCCAACCATCATACTCTTTCCAAACTTTTTCTGCATAAGTGTGTGGTATTCTTGGTGGTGTTCCTAAACAAACCAACTGACCATCATAGTCTTTTAATGCTGGCCCAAGAACTGTGTCAACTAGATATTGTGGCTGACATTGGTTTTGTATTTCGTCTAATATAGCCAAAGAAAACTTAAATCCTAAGTTTTTATCTGCTTCGGCTTTATTGCTATTTCCTCTAAATGTAATATCTGAGCCATTACTAAATGAAATGTGTCCATCTGATTTGCTTGATTCTGTAATAGAAAGCCCCAAAGATTCTGCAAGTGCTTCACAAATAACAAAACATTGTCTGATAGCAGCATCAAACTTTAAAGCAAAATATATTGCGTGATGATTTGGCTGTAATGCGTCTTTCAATAACAAACGCGCAGCGAGCTCAGATTTACCTACACGCCTAGAGCATATACATATAATGCGTCTGGCGTTTTGGTCAAAAACCTCTTGCTGCTTATCATATAAAGTTTTTCTTATTCTATATTCATTAAAGTCAATATCCCTTGCAAGATACATATCAGTTGCTTTATCAAGATTTGATAAAATATCATCTTGCATAATCTGTCTTGCTATCATTTGTCCCAATGGTCCATTTGGGTTTGATTTTGCTTCTTTAAGCATTTGAGTAACGAAATCTTGAGCCCAAGACTTGCTAGATTTAGCAGTTGCTGGTTTTGTTAAACCAGTTCTGAGAGCATCATATATTTCTGTTTTTACTGACTTTTGTACATCTTTTGGAACTGCTATTACTTTATTCACCTTTATTTCTCCTTTCAAGAGCCTTCATTTTATTATACTCTCCAAGATTAAATATATCTTCAGGCTTTCTTGATTCTCTTGCTTTTAGCATATGATCTAACCTTCCGTGTTCCCAGTCTTCTCCTTCTAATACGGTTCCTGGCTTTATCAATCTTTCTTCTACACCATTATTATACCAAACATAGCCTGGTCTACCACCAGTATAACTTGGTGCGTGTCCTTTTGGCCTACCACGTTTATTACCCATTAATAACCTGGCTTTCTAAAATGTGGATTATGATTCCATTTAGTTGCAACCCACTGTCCTTTAGATGGAGAATATAAAAAACTATTAAACTCTTCAGGGTTTACCTCATAATCATATGATTTATTGCCATTGCTAAAAGTAACAGATGCTGTGTTTGTTGTTGGGTCATAATCTACATTTTTTATAGCAGAAGAAGTTCTTGATACCAATCTTCTATCTTGGCTATTTTCTGCGGTAGTATTTCCTATCTCAACCATTCCATCTGTATAATCATTTTCGCCTTTAACGATGGTTCTTTGCGAAGTAGGATTTATGATTGTCACACGTTTTCCTTTATCAACATTCTGAGATATTTTATTTTCTTTATCCTCTGTTCCTTGATATTTATTCTTTAGATTTTCGTTGAATGTATTTATTAAACTTTCCCAAATCCTCATTATTGATTATCCTCTTTTGTTATATTAGTTATTTTGGGCAAAAAAAGCCCCAGTATGTCTCTACTGGGGCGCGGAGGATTTAAAATATATGTTTATTTGTTACGCTTTTAACTTGTATTTTGTCAAATAGCAACCGACATATTTATTATTAGGGTTATAAATATAGTTTACAGAGAACCATTGTCCATCTGCTAAAATCATCATCCAAATACCCCAATAATCTTTATCTAACTGAACATTGTAATAACCGTCACTTAATAACTTAACTGTAATATCTGAAGAATAAGAAATGGTATTATATAATGTTAATGCTGCATCATCTGTTATTTCTTCAGTTTTTGAAGTAACTTCAAAGTTTTTCCAATCTACATCTTTATATGCTCTTATTGAAAAAGCACTCATATTAAATACTGTAAATAATCCAAATATTAAAACTGCTAAAACCTTTTTCATTTTTTTATTCTCCTATATAGCAATAAGTTGGTGTACATCCTTTTGTTGTACAGTTGTTAGAAAACTCTAAAAATAAACAAAAATCAAGATTTTCATAATGATCAGTAGCAGCGCAATAAACAAGTTTATCTCCAAAAGAAAGAATAATATTATAATATTGTTTTGCTTTTTCTTCATTTTCAAACTCTATTACTTTATTTGGGTTTATAAAAAGTTCCAGCTGCATTCTTTTTGTATGTCCTGCTTCATCAGATATATCTAACATCTCTTCACCACCAACGTTTGCTATAAACTGCTCAGCAGTAAATAAACTTGTTTTTGCTTCATCTAAATAAATCTTATTACCATTTAAAGTTGGTTTAGCAAATAAACCACTGTATAATATTAAACTTATTAAAACTAAAACTAAAATCTTTTTCATATTCTTAATCTCCTTTACTCTTATATTATAAGCCTTAAATATATTTTTGTAAATATTGGTCTTTATATTTTTTTGGCCCTAATGTTTTTAACTCGTTACAATCAACAGGAATCTTATATCCTTCTTTTACCCATTGTATTCTCTGGTCTTTGATATTTTTCCAAACTATCCAAACTGCTTTTGTAGGATGGTCTTCATCATAATCTATTAAATCAAGTTTACTTAATAAATACATATCATAATCACTTAATCCAGCTTTAATAAATGCCTTATAACTTTTACCAGATTTTTGATTTTTTGATAAACCTTTAACTATTTGGTCAACAACATAACAAAATAAAACTATTGCTCTTTCTTCTAACTCTAACATATTCTTTAATCTCCTATACTATTAACTTGTGACTAAACAAAAAAAAGCAGAGAAACGACAAAAGAACTGCCAAGGAGATTATTTAGATTATTTATTCGTTTCTTTTGGCTGTCATATTTTACTTTAAAGGTTAATCTTCAACAAAATAGTTCCAGATTGTATCTTCTAACAATCCATAATCATCTGCAACATCTATCAACTCATCTGGTGAAAAGTTTCTAAAAACAAAATCTGGATCTTCTACTGTTTCATCTAAGCCAATAGCATCTGGGTTAGAAGCCATATATTGATATATAGAATCAGAAAATATAGAACTATCATCTCCCGTTGCAGAAAGTTCTGCTTCTGCATATAAAACATTCCATAGATTATCTGCAATATTATATTTATAGTTATTGGTTACTACCACTTTTGTAAACTGCTTGTAGCCTTCTTCAAGATTTTCATTGCAAGCAATAAGTCCTTCCAGTGGCACATCTTCTCTTCTTTCTACGAAATCCATTGTGTAAGTGTTGTCATTGTTTTTTACTAAATAAATCATATATTCATTCTCCTTTCTTTATGCTTATATTATAACACGGGTAGATTTTTCTGTAAATATCAGCTCTCAGAGAAATCTTCAACATACTTCATTTCTAATGGTCCAAGATTACTTTTATGGTCTTCATATATAAGTGTATATTCTGGTTTACCCTTAGCAACTTCTAAACCATATGGGTCAACTATGTTATCATACATATAAAAATAACTAGATCCAACATTACAAACTGGGAGTGGGGTAGAATCTTTATAGGGCTCATAAGAACCTAGGTATTGAATATCTTCTGATAAAACATCTATATCATTTTTTCTCACATAGTCACATAACTCAAACAAAGTTTGAAAGTGAACAGTTTTTTTACTCACATATAATCTCCTTTATTTTAACTTGGTTATTTAAAACCTTGCCCCATTACCACTCTGTATTAAATATAGTTCAATAGCATCTATTATCTTTTCATTATCTGAAATCTTATAATAGATTCTATTTGCAAGTTCTTCATTTTTTGGAATATAAAATATATCTTCGTCTTCATCGTCTTCTTGCTTGTTTATATAAGTTTTTACAACTTTACCTTTACTATCTTTATAAATATATTTTTCATTATCATCTTCTTTTATAACTGTTAAAAATACTTCTTTATCTTTATAAACATATTTCATATTTTTATCGTAAGATTCTTTTAGTTTTTTTCTAAACTCTAATCTTTGTTTTCTTTCAATAACTAAATCTACAATGTCTTGCTCTGTTAAGTTTTCATCATTATTAACTTTTCTTATAAGTTCATTAAATCTTTCTCTACTTATTATTTCTTTCACTCTCTATTTCCTTTAATATTTTTTCTGCTTCTTTTTTTCCAAATGTTTCTATACATTCTTGTAATGTTTCTTCATAATGATTCTTATAAAATGCTCTTGAACCATAATAAACAAGCTGATCTTTATACCACTTTTTCAAATCTTCTGTTTCTTCTGTTGTTTTATTAGAAACAGTATTTTTATTTTCTTTTACATTTACTACTTTTCTGTTTTTTATCTGCCAAACCCTTTCCCATTCGTAGAACTTGGCATTTAAAATAAGTGTTTCTTCATTACCAGATTTTACAGTTTTGTAATCTAAAACTTGAGCTTTTTTACAGTTTTGTAATCTAGAGGCAAATGTTTTTTTATTTATTCCATAATATGTTGCTACACTACTTTCTCTAACAATCTTTCTTTTTACAACTGGATTACCTTTCTTATCTAAATCAAAGTTGAAATCAAAAAACATTATTGCGGCTATTCTTGAAGAAGGATTTATTACATCTACACAGTTTAAAAACTGTGGAACTTTTACAAAATCACCAAACATGTGACAAACTTCTGATTTTTTTAAATCTTGCTTATCAAACTTTATACCATTTATTTGAAATGTAAAAGTATTGTTATTTTCATTTACAACTATATAACCTTTTTCTTTGAGAGTTTTTAATGCTTTTGAAACTGAAGATTTATCCATTGATAAAGTTTTTGTTAGACTAGATACAGATGGGATTAAGTTATCTTTTTCCCAACCTGATATGTGGATTAAATGATTTGCTACAACTTTTGCAGCATCTGTTAATGATTTGTCTTTTAAGATTTCTTTTGAATAATATTCGTATTTCATTCCGTCTCCTATTGTTGTTACCTCACTTATTGCTGGCCAGCGAAGCAACAACAATAGGTTTGGTTTCCTTTGATTTATTAGTTATTGAGTTGCAATCTCAATCTCTAATACTATTAACTTGTGATAAGCGAAAATGGATTTAGCATTGGAGGTTCTAGTTTACCACTTTTGCTTATCATATTTAACTTGTAGATAGTATAAAAAACTTATTTAAGTTTGTCAATAATAACGAGTGTTTTTTTATTATGACATTTTTTTTGATTTTGTCATTTTGCGGAACACCCCACTGAAGTATTTCATTTACATATATGGTTTTTATTCGGGTCTTCTTAGACAGTTATTAAATAAGCATCTGCTAACAGTTTCAACTACTGAAGCGGAGCGAACGTAGCGCCGCCACGCGAGCGCGGAGTGAAGCTCCGCTATTGTATTCTCCTACTATGTATACGAAAGGACGAAATAATCAACAGTTTGGACGAAATAATCAACACTTTTTAAAAAAGTTTTTCATTTTACAAGTTAATAATATGAGCTATAATAGAAATATGAGTGTTGAAGCAGACTTTAATAAACTGCTTGATGTTGATGAGTGGATTAAACACGAAGGTGCAGACGCCCAAAGAAATCTTGGGGATTATTATAATAAAATCTTAAATCTTAATATAGATTTTAAGATTGATTGTTATGATAATGAAAACAATATAGTGTTAGAAGTTAATCAAATAAGTGGTTCTAACTGGATAGATGAACTAGATGAAAATAGTTTTATTGGGTATTTGAAGATTAATACTGGTATATGTTTCTTTTGGAAGGTAAAACAACTTAAAGATTTTAAAAAAACAGATGTTTATAAAAATAGAAAAGAAATAAAGGCTTGGTCTCAAACAACCTTTAAAAACTTTAGATTAAAAGAAATGCCACCAGTAGCATTTATAAAGAAGTTCGATGTTAAAAACCTTCGGAGTAAATATTTACAAAAAGATAGTCTGTATGATAATAAATACATAAATAAAGTTTAAAATAAAAAATATTAGATGTAACAAGTTAATATATAAAGGAGAATAAAATGGTCACAGAATATGTTAGTATAGCACATCCAGATAGAATGGCAGATTTAATGGCAGCAAAGTTAATAACTTATTTACAAACTTCACCAAGTGTTCATGCAGCAATAGAAGTAATGTGTGTAAATAAAACAGTTATATTTGCTGGAGAAAGTAATGTAAAAGTAGATAAAAAACTTTTAAAGAAAGTAGTAAAAGAAGTAATGGAAGATTGCGGCTATGAAAGAGAGATGGATTTTAAAGATGGAGTAGATTATGTAAGCAGCAAAAAGATTAAAGTAAAAAATCTTATTAATAAGCAAAGTGAAGATATAGCAAAGTCTACAACTGATAGAGCAGAAAACAGCGGATGGAATGACCAAGGTATTTTCTTTGGTTCTTGTGATTTATCAACACCAACTGGACAAAATATAACAAAATATCTATCACAAAGTTTTGGAGACTTTCTTTTTAAAAAAGCAAAACAAAGTAAAGTATTTGGAACAGATATAAAAGTTTTAATGGAAGCAGTTGATTCTTTTATACAAAGAGTTGTAGTAGCAATACCTTGTAAAAAATCGTTAGTCTTTGCAGAATCAATGATAAAAATGTTTTTCCTTGAATGGGCAACAGAAATAAAAAAATCTTATGGTATTACTGTTAATGCAGATCCTTCATACTTTGAAGTTAACACTTCTGGTATTTTTATAAAACACGGTATGATTGCAGATACTGGTTTAACTGGTAGAAAAATAGCAGTTAACTGTTTAGATGTAGATTATAAGAATGGTGGTGGAAGTATGATAAAACCTTGGCATTCAGCAGATTTATTAATACCACTTTACCTAAGAGATTTATCTGGTTCTAAATATATTGGAAAACCTTTAATGGCTACTGCGTCTATTGGAACAAACTTTTTAAGTATTTTTGATTCCGAAACAGAAGAGTTATTAGATGTTGTTAGTGTGGATCCTATAAGTATTGCAAATACTTATAATCTTTTTGATGGAAAAACTTTTTATAATATTGTAAGAGGAAACTTTGTAGAATGGCCAATATAAAAAAGTTTATTTATAAAGGCGAAGAGCGTGAAGTATTGATTACTAGTGAAACCGCCAAGGATATATACGGGATAGAAGTTAAAGGCTTAGAAGAAGATGTAAAAAAGTTGCTATTAGATATTTTTAATAGCAACTTTAGGCATTTTAAAAAGCAAGATAATACGGAGTTTAAAATAAATATATAATGAGCACAGAAGAAAAAGAAGCAATGTTTCAAAAAGCCTGGGATTTATATTGGCATCAAGAAACAACAGAAAAAGGGAAAAAGAAACAATGGGATATAATGTTTAATAGAGTTTATGAAGCTTGTTTAAACATAGGCAAAACAAAATGCTATGATATTGTAGTATCAGATTTAGATGGAAAATGCTTAGACGCTGCATTAGATGTAATGAGTAAGATAAAAGAAGGTAGTAGACCAAAAAAACTATCTTCTTTTTGTTATTTATATACCATTGGTAAAATATGGAGCAAAAAAGAAATAAGATGGGATAGGTCGAAAGACTTAGATTTGTTTAAGAATAAATGCTTTTCATTTGATTATAGTTCAAATGAAATCATAACTAATAGAGAAGGAGAATGATATGAATAACGTTTATGTTCTTAGTGGGTATTTCGCAGAAGCTGCCATAGGCCCACTACATACTGGTCATAAAGAATATATACAATCAGTTATTGATTTATCAAAAGAAGGCGATATAATAATAGTTATTGTAAATAATGATAAACAAAGATCTAAAAAATATTCTAATAAAACTATAGGCAGTCAATATTCAACAAACTTAATAGTAGAAGAAATAAAAAAAACATTTCCAAACGTTTATGTTAAAGTATCAATATCAGACGATAAAACCGTTAGAGATGATTTAGAAAAAATAAGATGGTTTTATGATGGTAGAAAATATGAAATCACTTTTGTTAAAGATGGTGGTGAATATACTCCAGATAATCTTCCAGAGTTATCTGTAGATTATATAAACTTTTTATTTTTAGAAAATAAAAAGAAAGGTTCTGCAAGTGATATTATTGCAGATTGGGAAAATAGCAAGGAGAATAAATAATGAAAAAAGACTTAGTTTACATTGTTGGCGGAGGTGTAGGTAACCAAATAATGCGCACTTCCATTTGGAGTGAGATAAAAGAAAAATATAACGAGATTTATGTTGTAGCACCATATAACGATATTTTTGAAATAAATGATGTTGAAGGTTCATTCCAACAAGCACCAAATAGCTTATACGAACAGCTTATTAAAAATAACGATGATGTAGAGGTTATTGCTGAAAATCCTTATAATAATAGTGACTTTATTAAAAAAACTATTCACTTTGATGATGCTGTTAGAGATTTATTTAAGCTTCCAAGAAAAGGAACAGAGGAATGTATGAAAGAGCTGCCATCTTTGCCAGTAGCAGAAAAACATCCAGAAATAGTTGATGATGTTAAAAACTTCCTAAATCAGCAAGCAAAACACAAATATGTTCTTATTCAGTCAACAGGCGGACAATCACCTTTAGACCCAAATACTCAAATACAAGGACCAGAACCATTGGTAAGAAACTATAAGTTTATGGAAGACTTGATTAAACTCCTACAAGAAGAATATCCCGATTACTGCTTTATTCAGTATAAACTTCCAACTGAAAAAGCAATAGACGGTTGTGCTTCTATTGAAAGACCTTATTTATGGTATAGAGTATTGGGAGAAGTTTTGGCAGAAGATAAAGAAAACTTTGCAGTTGTTATTGACTCTTCTTTACAGCATATTTTAGCAGGAACAGGCTTGAATGTAACAACCCTTTGGGGAGAAACTCGTCCTGAGCATTTCGGACACTCTTGTCACCATAATATTGATTTTGCAAAAAATGACCTCTCTTGTTGTGAGCCATATTTCCAGTTATTTAATAATCGCCCCTCTGTTATAAGATTTAAAAAACCTGAGGAAATCATAGAAGAGATGAAAGGATGGTTGCCAAATGATAAATAACCATATGTTTTCAAGACCATCAATAAGATTTTGTGACAAGCCAGAACTAATAGAAAACTATGAAAAAGCTATAGCTGATAAGACTCAAACTTGGGTCTGTCATCATAGGTTAGAAGAGTTCGTTTCTAAACAATGGCTTATTGACCATAATGACTATTATAATGTTTCACCAAATGAACTTATTTTTCTTACAAAAGCAGAACATAATAAAATACATGCTAAATGTAAAGGTTATGAAGAAATGAAAGAAAAATGTAGAAAAGCTTCTAGTGGAAAAAATAATCCGATGTATGGTACACATAGAAAATGGTGGAATAATGGCAAAGAAAATGTTTTATCAGAAACTTGTCCAGAAGGATTTGTTCCTGGCAGATTGGGTAATGGTAAGAAGAATAAGGAGGAAATAAAATGCAACTAACCTACTTGACACATTCTGGCTACGAAAATAACCCTATAGTTCAGCATTGTTTAGAAAAGACAAAAGAAAATGGTATAGATTATAGGATTGTTGACTTAAAAGATTTATTGCCACTTTTAGATAAGTGCAAGCACTCAAAATATTGTTATGAGCATCATTATAACAGTTATGTGTTTGATCAGTTAAGATTGTATATGGCGACACAAGAAGATATGCTTTATGCCGACCTTGACTCTATTGGAAAGTTTGACAAGCTTCCACTAAATAGTGTAGCTGTAAGTAAAGATGAAGCCGAAAAGACTATTCAGATTAATAATGGTAGCTTTTTCTATACTTCTAAAGATTGTCCATTTAACAAGTTTTATTATGACATTTATGAAAAAGGTGATATTATAAAAGATGGCATAAGAAGTGGACATCATCTTGTAAACTATGAAGTGTTTGCTAAATATCCAATGAAAAAAACTGGGTTGGTTGGTATCGAGTCTAAACAAATAGATGGTGTTCATTACTATGTATCTCAGTTTTCAAGATATAAGAGAATAACAGAAGACTTTAATGTTGTTTATTATACTACTGAAAGACATAGAAGTGACCCAAATCATATTTACTGGCAGTTGGGAGATTGTGTTAATCAGCAGGGTGTAGGCTCACTTAACAACCAGGTGTGGTTCTATAATCTCGCCAAGTTAAGATTGCCACTTGATGTTTGGAAGGAACAGATGCGCTATCTCTTACAAAATCCAAACCTGATTTTCATTAAGATATAATACAAGTTAAATAATAGGAGAAATAAAAAATGAGTAGTAACATTAGACAGATTAAAAAGAACATTCAGGAACAGAAGACATTGTTTGATAATATTTCTTTGACAGTGTATGGAAGTTTAATATTAAGCATACAGGCTTGTTGCCCAGACTTAAGAACTACAGAGCAAGAATATATTGAAAGATTTAAGAAAGCTTCATTACCTTATATGAACGATAAAGACTTTATTAAAAAGACTGTAACTGCTTTTTATAACAATGAGTCCATTTATGATGATTATGTAGTTGGTTTACCTTTATGTGTTTGTGAAGGTGAAAAAAATACATTATTTGGTATTTATATAGACGGTCATGTTCTCCCATACAGAAAAGATGGGTTTATGCCACAGACGCTGTATGTGGAGCCTAAGGTTATCAACTGGGAAGAAGAGGACTAATATATGGAAAATATTCAGAGTAAAATGACTGAGTTATTTGGCAATAGTTGTTATTGCTACTGTTTAGAGTATTTATTTGGTAATCAAAGAACATTAAAAGGTTTAACTAACGCAGTATTACAAGACTGGATTTTTGGTTGGGTTGATGATGATGGTTTTGTTTCTAAACCATTAAAGATTGCCAGTGGATATGGACACATATTCAAGGACGTTAAAAAACCTTTAATCGGCTCACTTGATGAGCTCCCAGATGGCTTATGGATTGTAGAATATCGATGGGGTACAAAACAGCATTTTGTTGTAGCAAATAGAAATGGCGTTATATTTGACCCAAGTGGTGACAGTAATACTGTAAAGAATGGAAAACCATTTTCTTATAGATTATTTATAGAGTAGGAGAAAAAGAATGTTATTAGGGGTAGCAGTATTAGTAGTATTTACTACTATAACACTAATGTTGTGTTTTACTATGGTGATTGACGATAAAAAAGAGGAGAATAAATAAAGCTGTTAATATCCTTAAAAAATAAAAAGGAGAATGAAAATGGTTTATAAAAATCTTTGTAAACAAGCAGAACTTATTGAAAACTATGAAAAAGCTAAAGCAGATAACTTTAATGGTTGGGACTGCCATCATCGATTAGAAACACATTTTAGTGATGGTACAGAAAGACCTAAAAATGCACAGTTATCTGCAAATGAACTTATAGCTTTAGATATGTATTATAATAGACCACCAGAAGAACTTATATTTTTAACACTCATCATTACATAATAGCAAAAGGATTTTAACTAATATAACAAAAGAAAAAATATCAAAGTCTGGTATAGGAAAACACTCTCAACCTAAATCGGACGAATGGAAAAGAAAGGTTTCTAAAGCACATAAAGGTAGGCCAAGCCCAAGAAAAGGTTTACACTACAGTGAAGAAGAAAAGGAAAGATTATATGCATCAAGACGTGGGCCAAATCCAAATATGAGAAGGTCAACACCTGCAAATGCAAGAAAAATAATCTGTATTGAAACTGGTGCTATCTATAATAGTGTAGCAGCAGCCACTAGAGAGACTGGTATTAGTAGATTAAGCTATTGGATTAAGAAAAACAAGACTTGTAAAAATGGTTTAACTTATGTATACCTCGATGACTATACATCTAAAAAAGAAGGAGAATAATCAGTATGGCAGAGTTTAGCTGCATTGGCAGTGGATTTCTTAAATGTTCTGGCTCTTGTGCGTACTGTTCGTGACAGCCACGAGCGTACAAGATGTTGATTTTGAGAAGAAAGGTATTAAAAAAGAAGATTGGGGAAAAGTTGAATGGGATTTTGACGCAATGAAAAAGATATTTGACACCAACCCTATCATTCAAGACCATATTAAAAGTGGACAGAAGTTAACATTAAACTGGTGGGCTGCTGAGCCCCTTGACTGGACAAAAGAGTGTGATATGTATACTGATTGGGTTGATAAAAACTATCCTAAACTTAACTATGACTTATTTATCTCCACAAATGCTATCCCATTAGCAAGAAAGAGAGTAGTTGAATGGATTTATGAACAACATAAAAAACACGGGCTACACATTCAGATTTCACACGATGGTGTTGGTCAGTTTATTAGAACAAAAACATTTGACCCATTTTATGATGAAAAAACAAAAGACACAATAATAAAGTTAGCAAAAGATGGTATTTTTACTATGATAAATGCTACATTAAATAACTATAACTGTAGTCCATTGGCAAACTTTCAGTATTTCCAAAAATGGAGATATGAAAATCATTTAGAGCATTTACCATTATATATAAAGCTAAACCATAATAATGATTCTGACTATACATTAAAATATCGTTTAAGAGATTACAACTTATCAAGATATATTCACGAGTTAGAAACTTTATGGATGCAATCTTATGTAGCACCAGAAAATGATATTTATTGGCAGCCTTATCGTTCTTATTTCTTTAACCAAATGTCAAGAAGTGAGCAGTTTAAAGGATTAGGTGGATGCGGTCAGTTTGCATCTGGTCAAAAAGATTGGACTTGGTGTATGAATACAAAAGGTGAATATGTATGGTGTCAGTTATGTAATGACCCAACAGACGTTATTAACCCTAAATGTGAGCAGGCAGAGGCTTGCAAGCATTGTGAGTTTAGACACTTTGATGACTGCCGACCTTGTCCTGATATGAGAATGTCGGAAGATTGTGGTCCTGGATATTACTCTTATAAACAAGAGTTTATCCGAGCAACTTTGAGAATGAGAACATTTATGAATATTGTTGACTCTCAAAGAAGAGTAATAGCAGATTTAGAAAATAAAATGAAAAATAAATCTTGTAACTGTAACAATAGAGGAAACTGTTAGAAAATGAATGGAATATCTTATTCACTTGCAAAAACATTAGCATATGAAACACCTTGTATACATAACAACAAACAATACAAGGTTAAAGACTTTATAGATGATGAGGTCTTTATTGCATTTTATTATGACTTAAATGATTTAAAAACATATTATCAAACACCTTATGTTCAAATGTGTATGGCAAGTTGGAGAAAGGTATATCCAGGAATGAAACTCTTATTCATTCAAGTAAACTATATGGCTTCTGTTTATACACAACAAGCCTTAATATATGGAAAAAGAAACTATCCAACTGACTCTTTAAGAGTATTATTCTGTTCTTTATTTAAGAAAGCTATTTATTTAGACACTGATGTTTATCTAACTAGGCCAATACAAGTAAGACAGAGTAATGACTGGCCAAAAGTAATGGTAATAAACCAATGCAGTGGCACTTGTCTTTATTCTAATAATAGAAATAGTCACGCTTTAATAAAATGGTTTGAGTGGTATGAGAGTAAAGCCTTAGATAAAATAGAAGATAACCTTTTGAAAGGTATTGACCCAATGTTATATACCTCTGATATAGAATCTTTTATAGCGATGAATGGTACTATACCTAATAGTACTCAGCCAATAAATCATTTCTCAATGATGTATCCATTAGTAAGAGATAAAGTTCATTTTAAGATTATTGGCACACTAGACCCAAATACAAATACTCGATTTGATAAAGAATGCAAACCTGCATTTTTACAATATCTTAAAGATAGAGGATATGAAGATTTAGTTGATGAGAATGCTGAGATAGCTATCTCTTTTATCTAAACAACATCATTATTACAGTCGCCACATCCAGAAGTTACTATTTGACAAGCAGTAGTGCAAGAAGATGCACATACTCCATTACAGTTTGTACAAGGCGCAGAATAACCAGTACATCCTCCTACAGCGGAACCATAGCATCTTCCAGTACATTCTGTTAGACAACCATTTGTGCAAGCAGATGTACAGCCATTTGTACAAGAAGATGTACAACCAGAAGTACATTCTACACAAGCATTAAAACATCCATTACAGTTATCATAGCAAGCAACACATTCAGCACATAAAAAGCCATTTGTGTACCATCCTGAACTTTCTTTTTTCTTATTTTCAAGCCAAGGACGTTTATCAAACTCAAAATCATCTGTTTCATTAAATCGTTTTGATAACCAAGAAGAGTTTATAGAAGTTGTAACATTATTACCATAAACATAAGTCCATCTACCAACTGAAACATCATAGTAACAGTATGCAGTATTATCTGTTGGATAAGTTAGATATGAAGCTGGCCCATCAGAAACTTGAGATGTGCTACTAAGATTTTCAGAGTACATATCATCTCTTTCATATACAGAGAAACCACCACCTTGATTTGATTTAACTGCTACTTTATCCGTTTGAACTTGATTTTCATTATTTTGTAATATTATATGTTCATTTGGTATTAAGCTCATAATAAACTCCTTAGCCTACACTTCCGTCACAAGATGTACAAGAACGAGCACAAGTAGCACATACTGCTGCGTCTGCGCAAGTCATACAAGCAGTAGTACAACCACTACAAGAAGTTGCTGATGTACATCCATCACAGCCAGTACAAGACTGACAAGCAGTAGTACAACCACTACATCCTGTTTCAGAGGCGCAACCAGTACATCCAACGCAAGACTGATAGCATCCACCAACGCAGGCTACACAAGAAGAACCAACACAGGATTGACAGCCAGAAGCACAACCACTTACACAAGTAGCAGTACATCCTTGACAAGCAGTAGTACAGCCGTCACAAGACGCACAGCCGCCATCGCAACCAACGCAGCCATTGCAAGTATCACAGCCATTGCAAGACTCATTACAAGATGTTACGCATCCATCACAAGTTGTACAAGTATCATTACAACTATTACAAGTCCCTCCTGAAGATGTAGCAGTAAATGTTGAGGTATTACAGTTTCCCGTACAGGTTACCCATTGCGCAGTCAATATACTACACCATTCATAATCAACGTTATTAGAACAAGGTCTTGTAACATTATTAGAACATTCAACTAATACGGCATTATTATTTAAACAAGTTACTGTTCCAACTTTACAAGAGTTACCAATACCTACTTCTCCGTGACAATCTACAGCTTGATTACAACTTCCAGTAATAATAATACACTCAAGACCATTTTGGTTATTCTGACAAGTATTATTACATCCACCTCTACACTCTAAACAAGTAGAAACTTGAGCGGTAGTACAACCTTCAGCGCAACCGTTTGTACAAGCTGATTGACAAGAAGTATCGTTTTTGCACTGTTCCTCTGTCACATTTCCGTCGCAAGCGGTGCAAGCAGTACAACTATTACAAGAGCCATCACAGCCAAAGCAGTTGCTATCACATTGAGAACACCAATATATTTCGTGGTCAACATTACCACCAACACAACTATCACAACTGTCACAAGATGTACAAGAGTCACAACCAGTACAAGTCTCTCCAGTTTCTGGATTTTCTGATGTATATTCTAAGTCACAATCTGTACAAGCTGTGGTACAACCACTTACACAAGTAGCAGTACAAGCAGTTGTACAACCAGCATTACAGTTATCACATCCTACACAGCCTGCGTCACAGTTTGCACACATTCCAGAAGTATTTGCAGTAGTACATCCAGTAGTACAACCAGAGGTACAAGCGCTATTACATCTTGGACATTCTGAACCACTGTAAGCTCTATTATAACAGCCATTACACTTTTCACAACCAACATTATTATTACATTGAATACAACCACCGTTTAAGGCGTGCTGTACTATTGGGAAATACCAGTCATTTTCCTGATAAACTTTTATACCTAAATCAATGGTAAAAAATGAAGTCCTACAAGTAATATCTTTTGTTGTTACAATAGGAATACCAGTGGGGTCTGAGATATGACCAAAGTTATCACCAGAAGTGTTTATTGCACATTGATGAGTTATTGGTTCGTCTTCTGTTTCCATTATAATACCAGCACCTTGTATGTCTTGGTCAACATACTGAGATGGTTTCATATTGGTGTCCCATCTAGTGTTTAATGTATTATTTACTTCATTTGCATCAGAGCCACTATAAGGATAAATAGTATGGTTATTATTATTAACTGGGGCAGTATTACCGAAAAGTTTATTTTCTTTTACATTTGCTGAGTTTACTTTCTTATTTTTATTTTCTAAAATATTATCATATAATGCCATACTATATTATTCCTTTTCTACTCGTGACAGCGATGAGATGTTCCCTCAATATCACGCATTTCTTGTACGTCTCTCTTTAATATTCCAGCTTCTTCCAACATCATTTGAAAGTGAGGAATATAAGATGTTCCTTCAAGAACAACATCTATATTTTTGTTATTTAATGCAAATCTATCAGCCCATCTAAACCAATCTTCTGCAGTAGAAATCTGACCTATTCTACCACTCTCGTGAGGCATCATATCGATAACAAAATATCCATTATCTTTAAGATACTTAATACCTTCTTCTCCAATAGCGTCCCAAACCATTACTTTATATTGTTTAGCAAAGTAGCAAGGTTCTTTCTGAGTGTGGCCTTTATCATTAAGAATGTTGTAAGAAACTTCTGCAACATCTATTACATCATCACCTAATGCTTTTTTGAACTCCTCACATAAATAAAACATTCTGTAAAATCCTATATGAGCTGAGAAGCCTAAATGCTTAATAAGACCTTTTTCTTTATATCCTAATAAAATCTTATAAAGTCTAATGTATAAATCTTTTGTTAAATAGTTGTTATCAGAATATTGTGTATCGTCCAAAGCGTGAAGTAAGTAACAGTCTATGTAATCAACACCTAAAGTTTTCATTTGAAAGTTGAAAATAAAGTCAACCATTTCTTTAAGTTTTTCATCATCAGCTTCATAGATATGTACACCAAACTCTTCAAAGTAAAGTTTATCAAACATTGGAAGTTTTTCTACAATGACATAATCATCGTGGCTTTTATCTTTCAAAAACTGACCCAAGAATGAAGTATTTACCAACCTTCCAGAATAGCCAAAACCGTCATCGAATAAACGACAGCCATTATCCCAGGCATACTTAAATACTTCTTCTTTATTTTGATGACATCCACCCACTTGTGGTTTAATACCATTTAACTTTTTTCTTAAATCTGAAAAATCACTCATTTTTTTGTTCTCCTTTATTATATTAGTTAACACTTCAGTGCTAACGCTTCATTGAAGCAGTACTCATACAAGCTGTAGTAAGTAAGCAAGAAGATAATGAACTTATTGTTACAGAACCATTATCACTATTAAGGTCAACAAAGTATCTTTTCCAAGTAGCATCTAGATTGGCTTCATCAAAAGTAGTGAAAGCATTTATATTATTTGTTGCAACAGAAATACCACCTCTTCTTTGGAATAAGTCTGCACATAATACCTGTCCACTATATAATGATGGGTCAACGGCAAATACGAACCAATAGGCGGCTTCATCACATTTATCAAAGTACATATAAGGTTGTAAATGTAAACAACCTGTAGATGTATTAAATGAAGGTGAAGTAGATGCTTCAAATACTTTATAACAAGTACCAATGTTTTTGAAACAATAAGTAAGTGGTGTAACATTTGCACAGTTACTCTTTATTGTGAGCATTCCTTCTAATGGTCCTTCATTACCATTTGATATATTTACTCTAACACCATATAAACAGCAGGTTGCTACCATAGTTAAACATTTAGTGTCTTTATATTCCCAATCAGATAATACTGCCTCTGGGTAACTTGGACTATGTGGTAATAATGGACTAGTTGCACAAGCAGGAACATCTATCCTTAAACAGAAACAACCAGTATTTAAAGTAGCACCACTTACATTCTTTGAACTGAAACATAACTGACAACTTGTTCCATTTCCAGTCCAAATAACTTCAGTTAAACCTCTTGTATTACTATTACAACTAAGCATTTGAGTTTTAGCATATACTTTATCTATTGGGCCAGGGAACTGAATACAGTTACTAAACTCACAGTTAGATTGAATATTACTTTTTGTACAAACGAATACGTGGTACATATTAAAGTTCTTATCGAATGTAGCACATTTTACAACGTCACAGTTACAACCTAAAATACATACTTGAGATGAAACGTCAACTATACATCTATTAAATAAACCATTAAATGCATTTGAATATATAGTAGAACCATCACTGAATATGTTACTACTGCAGTAAAGTTGGTTATTACAGTTTAATGTCATTCCATAAGTACATCCAACCGTTGCACTGTTTATGTTCAAACTTAATGACGCTTTAGAACCACAAACTGCCCAACAAGAGCAAGCAATACAACCATCTGTAGTACAAGAACAAATCCAAGTTGGTGTCATAGAAACGCAAGAACCAACGTGCAATACCCCTTCTAATACTGCTTGATGTGAAGATTTATTTGCTTTAAACCAAAGTCCTAAGTAATATTTACATTCATCACATTTATAAAGAACACGAGGTTCAACCCAATCTTGACCCATTGTTGGGAAATAACATAATACTCGTTGAGCACAAGTATAACCCATACGTGCTATTGCTTGAGTGATGTTTTCTGCGTGACCACCATTATTTCTGTGTTCAAAGATATTGCCAACAAATCCAGCAGTATAACATTCACCTCCGTGATTTGAGCCATCAAACAATACTGTAACATCAGCAAATGCCCAGAAATGACATTGACACCAACCAGCAGAAGTAGTACAAACTTCTGGTTTAAATATACAGAACTGTCTGAAATATCCTGCACCACATATAACACTTGTAGAATATAAAGCGGGAGTGCTTACACAAGTTGTACCACAAATACGTGGGGAGCATACAGCACATTTACCACAAACATAAGGTGCATATAAGTATCCATTATAACAGAAACAGTAAGTAGTATTTCCTGTACAAGCAGTGTTACAATATCCATTATTTACTACTAAGTCAAACTGACCACATCTTGCGATAAGTCTATGAGAATAATCACCACAATAACTACAATAGTGAAAATCTAAATAAGGTGTAGAACCTGAATACATTTCCATATATGTTGGTCCATAAGTAGTAGAGCCAGCCCTAAAACTACAAGCAGTAGTAAGTGTACCAGTAGATGGATTATAATATAACTTATTACTTGTATTTACTTGTGAAATAATCTCACTACTGCATCCTGTACTTCCTAACAAGAATAGATTGTGGTCAACTGTATCACAACATCTGCAAAGTTGACTTCCACCTTCTTGTAAGTTTAATGTGTAGTCACTTGCTTGGTTTAATGTAAAACTACCAACACAAGTAGTACCTTGGTAAACTGTAATAGTAGAGTTATTTACATCTGTTATTTTAGAAACTAAAGAAGACGTAATACCAGAGTTTAATGCAGCTAACTGTTCTGCAGTAAAACCACTACTGTTTATTGTATAAGCGTATTCCCAACCATTTGTACCATAAGTATATTTATCAAAAGAATAAATACCAGAAGTTGGGTCTAATGTTTTCAAATAAGCATAGTCGTTTTTATCACCACTTGTTGCTAATAAATCGGCTAAAACAGTAAATGTTCCTCTAAATGTAGCAGTTGCAGTTTCAATAGAACTGTTTACAAAGTCTTTATCTGCTAACTGATTAGAAGAGGAAGCAGTAGAGGGTATTAAGTCTAATATTAGAGATTGGATTTCACTTTTATTGTAATATCTATCATCAAAGTTGATTTCTGTTTCTTCACCACTTATATCGTCTGTAATAGTTAGGATGCCATCAGTCCAATCAAATGTATAAGAAGTGCCTCTTAGTTCAAAGTTGTTTACATTTCCATTTCTATCGACATAAACAAGTTCATTTGAATCATAATCATAGAAAACAGAAATAATAGAAAGTGCATTTGATAAAGTTTGGATTGCTTCAGTATTTTCAGTAATGCGTTGTCCATCTTTTTCAACTTGATTTGATAATGCAGTCTGTGTATTATAAAGGTTTGTAATATCCTTTTTTATAGATGAGTCGTCATAATCATTTTCATTTGTTATTGTTGTTGTTTTACTGTTATCAATAATCTCAAGTACACGAGTCTCTAAAGCAGCCTGGTCATCCTTGATTTGCTTACGAATGCGCAATAAGGCGCTATTTATTTCTTCAACTGAAAGATTCTTTACTAAAATAGTCATATTTTAATCCTCCCAAATCCAGTGATAGCCACAACTTGTTTTATTAGGTTTATTAACAACGTGACACAAAGCAGATGGGGCTATATCATAATGTTTTGCTGCAGCTCTTTGTGACTCAAACACCTCTCCAGTTTCAACACACTTTGTTCTTCTCTTATTCCATACTTTAAACCCTGCATCATATCTTGCTTTTATTGATTTACGCATTTTCTCAATACCTTCTGGTGTTGTAAAGTCTTTATGTCCTTTTAACTTTTGAGATATCTCTTTTTTCCATTCTTCAGAATGCCCATACTTTTTAGTCCAATCTACTAATGCTTTGATGCTTCTCTCTTTTGGTGATGGTCTATTGTGATTATAGTAAGCTCTTATATGAATATTATACTCTGCTTTTCCTAAAGATTTATATCTTTTTATCCAAAAAAGTTCTTGTTTGTCTAGTTCTTCTTCTGAATAACAGTATTGTATTAAAAACTTTTCAAAATGTTCAATACCATATTTCTTCTGTGCATTTTTTAAGTGAAGCCCACTTCCCATATATGAGTCTTCTAACCAACAAGCTTGTCTTTTTGAAAACCTATGCTGACCTATATAGGTACGATAAGTTAGATTATCTACAATAAGATAAACATAACCATATATATTCTTTTCCATTTAACTATTTTCCTTTTGTATTATTAGTTATATGGTTAAGATCGGATATTATTCTTCACTATCAATGCAATGGTCGTTATCGTTATTACTGGTACTGAAATACTTATTGATACTATTGAAGTAGTTCTCCAAAACTTGTATTTCTTTTCGTATGCTTTGGATTGTATCTCCAGATTGGTCGAGTAAAGCGTCTGTTCTTTCTGTAATCTCTCGTATATTTCCAACTGTTTCTGTAAGCTCTGATTCTCGGTTTTGAGCATTTGATAGTTCAGTTCTAATGAGTCCAAGTTCTGATTCAGCGAGTCGAAGACGCTTTTTGGCGGAGTAAAGTCTAATGTTTGAGGCTGTTCCCCATAACAGTAATACGAACAGCACCAAACTGAAAATAATAGTACTAAGATTATTAAAAACTTTTTCATACATCTTATGCTATTTCTACATCTCCATCAGAGTATCTAGAGAATGTAGCCTCTGTTTCTTTGTCCTCTGTATAAGCAACTTTTATAGTGTCAGTTCCTACCTCTGATACAGTTCTATCACTTTTCAACATTGATGTAACCAAAACACCACTTCCGTCTACATATAAGTAACTGTAAACAGTGTCACCAACACTTGGTTCTTCTGATGAAGTGTAGTAATATATACCAAGTTCAGTATTTCTCCAACAGTACAAAGTTTTACTAACACTTTCAACATCTACATACTGTGTGCCATTAATACTAATAGCCTCATCTACTTCTTCATTTAAAACCAAACTTGATACTGCTGGCTTTCCATTTACGCTGAACGATTTAACATGTAAGTTACTAATACTCATTTATTTATCTCCATTCTTTTTTATTCTATCATCAACAAGAAGGTCTACAACTGCGCCAATCTTGATTAAGTTATTATTAATCTCTGCTAAAATCTGAGATTGATTTTTATCATTGTCCTCACAGAGAGAAACTCTTACATCAATCTTGCTTCTCCATTCAGGCAAATCCTTACATTTATCCACCACATCCTCCACTTTGGCCTTATATAATCCAATAACAACGAGGATGCCACCGACTGAAAAAATATAAGGCAATATTTTTAGAAATATTTCCATATAATCTCCTTACTACTTTATTAGTTAATACCAAACTCTTTTCCCATCCACAAGCTTCCAGTGTTTGCCTTTCTTGGTATCAGACATCTTTCTTCTAGTATCTTCGGAATGATGTTTTCCTTTCATTGGGTTTTTCTCATCTTTCTTTGCTTCAGACAGTTTTCTCCTAGTTTCTTCAGAAGTTTGATGCCCCTTGTGAGCTTCTGAGTTCTTTCTCTTAGCATCTTCAGAATGATGCTTTCCTTTCATCCAAGAAACTTGTCCTTTCTTTGCTTCTGATATTTTTCTTTTTGCTTCCTCTGATATAGGTCCATGTTTACCACTAAAGCCCTGTCCTCCATCAGCAATGTTATATTCAGCTTTACCTATGCTTCTATAAAACTTTATATATTCTTTTTCTAATAAGTTTATTAAGTCTTTTTTAACGATGCCAAAAACTAAAATATCTTTCTTGAAGTTTTCAATACCATATTTTTCATAAGAAGCTCTCAAAGCTATTCCACTTCCCATATAAGAATCATTTAAATCTTTATATTTATGCTGACCTATATAAGTTTTACCATTAATCAAGTTCGTTATTCTATAAATATAATACATTGCTTTATCTCCAATAAAATATTAGCCTATAGATTTATATGGGCGATTGCTGGGATTTCTCCAAGTTCTGTATATCCAAGCTCGTGGCAGATTATAGGATTTGTGCTTTCGATTTCGAATGAAATCGCACACGCTTTCTGATACTTTGGTTGATATCGGAGATAAATGCTATCAGTTAAACTATCCCAACTTTCAGAGTCTATAGTATAAGTTCTTTCGTCTGTTTCAACGCCTAAGTCCGTGACTATCGTTGATTTTACTTTTACATATCCTGGTTGTTCATTTACTTTGAATACTCTTAAATAGAGACAATCAAAGTTTGATTTAAGTGCATTATTTCCTAAGTAATCAGTCTGATATTTTAATGTACCTTCATATATTGTTATTGTAGGTAAACCTGGTACAACTTCTACAGCGCCACTGCCAATACCAGTTGGTGTATTTGTACTTTCATCTGCTTCGTATTTAACTAAAACATCAACTTCACCCTGGATAATAAAGTGGTCACTATAAAATACAATGTTATTTACTACAGTCAAGTCATCTAGCAAATATTGATAATGATTAGAAATGCAAAGAAGTCCAAGATTTGTTGATATAAACAACTCTTGAGTAGCTGGGTTGTACCAAGTGCCACTAATACTTTCTATGTCATTCCATTGATATGCTTTTCTCATAATAGCATCTCCAGCAAAAGAATAAACACATCTATCAAGTGGGTTCCAGAATAATGCCTCTGTTGGTAGACATCCTAAATAAATCAAACCTTTACAAGGCATAATAGCTTGGTAAGTGTCAATGTCTGCACCATTATAATAAATCTCATAAATGAAGCCATTTGAAACCATATAGTGTAATGTCTGAATAGCAAATATTACTTCTGCATTTTCAAGTCCAGCAGTTAACAAATAAGCTAAATAAACTTGCCCATTATATTTCATAAGCGGATATGCAGTAGAAGTTGCCTTATTTAATACCATATCTCTCTGGTTATATGTTTTAATATAGGTAGTAAAGATATTAGGGTTATAAACAGGCGTGTCAGTTGGGTATACTGCGTCTTCTAATAGTGTATTTTTGTATTCAACTCCATTTTTATATGATAAGTCATATTGTGCGGTAGTGCTATCAATACCTCTGTAGTAGTCGACCCCAGTACTATTTGTTTCAGACTTTATTTTGTTATAGTCCTTAACCAAAACATTTGTCAAAACCTCTGCTGCAACAGTTAAACCAACTATTGGGTCATTTGTCATTTCATAGTTTGCATTCTGTGCTGAAGCATCTATTATGTTCTGTGTGCCTTCCTGTAAATAACCACTATTTGTATTATTCTGTATAAGAGCATCATTTATTATAACGCCTTCTTGAAACCGATTATTATAGTCAGAGGCATAATGTAGCTGAACATCATTTACTGTGTCATAACAGTTGAAGTATGAAGTAGTATTTACAATGATAAATCTATCTTCAATGAAAGAATATGGCATATCATCATTATCTACCGTCTCAACCCAAATATGAACAACTTTATTATAGTTGTTGATAAAGTATATATCATCTTCTGACACAAATAATATTTTAGAGATATTATTCCAATCTGTTAAAAGTGTACCAATCTTATCGGAATCTTCACTATATGATATGGCAGAAATGTAGTTGTTATTATAAAGTACTCTCCAGTTGTAGCAAGAAGCAACCCCACCTTTTCCATTTGTCTTATTTTCGCTGTTATATCCCGCATTCAAAATGACATTATTGGAAGAAGTGTCATAAAGAATATGAGTAATAGTTTCACCATCAGCGCCTTTAGTTATTAAAGAGTCTCTGAAATAGTTGAATCCTAATGACTTAACTTGACTATCATAATAATATGGGTATGCAGCTGCCTTGTTTTCCTGTTGGGCCAATAAAACCTTTTTAGAAGTGTCTACATCATAATAAACTATATTATTTTCTAGTCTATTGAATACACCAGTAAAGCAGTAAGCACCTTGTTCCAATACATTTTCATCATCATAAGGCAATGACTTTAATGTAATGAACTGTCCATTATCTAGTATAGCATCA
>JAEIGA010001720.1_pt1 | contig 34592 bp, 48 predicted proteins | sample 9270691 | NCBI WGS metagenome assembly JAEIGA01 (sample SAMN17057246, study PRJNA624740) | gut metagenome | biome: biome; isolation source: fecal sample | host: Bos grunniens | place: China: Xizang | collected 2019
AAGGGGGTAAAACCATGTATGAAGTGGCGAACGAGAATAGTCAAGTGCTGCGAAGCGGCAGGTACTTACAAGGATTATTTCGGTCCGGTCATAGATACGCTGGCGGATATCCTCGAACAACGGGACACAGTTCAGCAGGAGTTCATGGAAGGCGGCAGTCGGATGCTTGTGGAGTATACTAACAAATCAGGCGCAACGAATGTCATGCTCAATCCACTTGTCAAGATGATGAACGACCTGAACCGCGACGCACTGACCTACTGGAAGGAGCTCGGGCTTACAGCTGCGAGCCTTAAGAAGATCAACGAGGCAGCCATCAAGGGCGGACACGAGCTCTCCGCACTTGACAAGGCATTGATGGAACTCGGTGGATAGCTGGAAGTTCTGGCCTGATGTTCTCCGATACGCGGAGAGCATACGCGACGGAAAGAAGGTCGCCTGCACTGAACTGAAGCAGTGTGTGGAGCGCTTCTTCCGAGACTTAGACAATCCCGAATATGAGCTCGACCATAAGGGCCCTGAATTTATCATCAGCATTATTGAAAAGACTATCTGTCATCAGCAGGGCGAAAAACTTGACGGCACTCCGCTGAGAGGAACTCCCTTCCGTCTCACGGATTATCATAAGTTCATTGTATATAATCTCCTGGGCTTTCTGCACGCAGGCACTCAGACCGTGCGCTTCCACGAAGCAATGATCTTTATTCCTCGTAAGAATATCAAGACAAGCTTCGCAGGAGCGCTTGCCTGGGCGCTGGCTCTCTGGTACCGTAAGAGCGGCTCGATGGTATATATCACATCGGCAGCGCTCAAGCAGTCCCTCGAGAGCTTCGACTTCCTGAACTACAACATCAAGCGGATGAAGCTTGATAACAAGAGCGGCGGAAGCTTCATAATCCAGGACAACAGTTTCGAGCACAGCATCGAAAACCTCTTTGCTGACGGCTCGATGAAGATACAGGCGCTTGCAGCGAATCCTGACAAGCAGGACTCACTGAACTGCAATATTGCCATAGTAGACGAGATCCACGCCTTCAAAGTTCCTAAGCAGTATAACCTGTTCAAGGAAGCAATGAAGGCATATACCAATAAGCTCCTTATCGGAATCACTACCGCAGGCGACAATGAGCAGAGCTTTCTCGGGCGAAGGCTCGCTTATTGCCGCAAGGTGCTGAACGATACCATCAAGGACGAGCAGCTGTTCATCTTCATGTGCTGCGCTAATCCCGACGAGAACGGAGATATCGACTATACGAATCCGATAACTCACGAGATGGCAAATCCTGGCTACGGGATTTCCATTCGTCCGGACGAGATACTTCAGGACAGCTTACAGGCTCAGAACGATCCTCAGCAGAGGAAGGACTTCTACGCGAAGTCTCTGAACGTGTTCACGTCCTCGATAAAGGCTTATTTCAACATAGAAGAATTTCGCAGGAGTGATAGCAAATATAACTACACGGAGCAGGATGCCATTCGTATGGTGACACAGTGGTACGGTGGCTCAGACTTGTCCAAGCTCCACGACCTGACAGCAACAGCGCTCTTCGGCCATGCAGTAAAGGAGGACGTGTTCTTCATACTTCCTCACGCCTTCTTTCCTGCGGCGCTGGCTTCACAAAAAGCTGACGAAGATGATATACCCCTGTTCGGCTGGCGTGACGATGGCTGGCTGACAATGAGCAATAATGCCATCGTCAATCCTGCCGAGCCTGTCGAGTGGTATAAGCAGAAACGAGCAGAGGGCTTTCAGATGCGGCAAGTAGGACACGATAGGAAGTTCAGCCGTGAATACTACATCGGCATGAAGGAAGCAGGCTTTAACATCATAGACCAGCCGCAGTATTTCTACAAGAAGTCCGAGGGCTTCCGCTTCATTGAGCAGCTGGCAAAGCAGGGCAAGCTGTATTACTTTCACGCTGAACCGTTTGAATATTGTGTTCAGAACGTCTCGGCCATAGAAAAGACTGACGATATGATCCAGTATGAGAAGATACAGCAGAACCATAGAATTGACGTATTCGATGCGGCAGTGTTTGCTGTCGTAAGATACCTGGAAGATTTAGAAAACAACAGAGCAACCGCGAATTGGTGGAGCTGAGGAGGCTGACAATGGCGAAAAAGAAGAAGAAAATAGAGGAAAGTCGGCAGGCTCAGACTGCCGCAGGTGTTGCAATCTGGAATGGCCTCACCGATATATGCTGCGAAGGATATACTCGTCTCGACCAATGTCCTGAGATAGTTACCGCAGTAAGCAAAATATCTCAGCTCATAAGCACTATCACAATTCATCTGATGACGAATACAAAGGACGGCGATGTTCGTATCATCAACGAACTGAGCCGCAAGATAGATATTGAGCCGAGTCCTATCATGACTCGCAAGAGCTGGATGGAAGCTATCGTCAACAACTTGCTGTTATACGGCAAAGGAAACAGTGTAGTCCTGCCGCATACAGCTGACGGATATCTCGGGAGCCTTGAGGTAATACCTTCATATCAGGTCACATTCACGCCTGATCTGAACAACAGGAGCTACATGGTGAACATCAACGGCGTACAGTTCTCGCCAGATGAAGTTCTCCACTTCGTACATAATCCCGATGAATACTATCCGTGGAAGGGCAAGGGCCTGACGGTATACCTGAAGGACGTCGCTGACAACTTGAAGCAGGGTACGAAAACGACTAACGCCTTCATGAAGTCTCCGAAGCCGAGCGTAATCGTCAAGGTGGACGGCTTCTCACAGCAGTTCGCGACTAAGGAAGGCAGAGCACTGCTCGCTGATGAATACGTTCGCGGAACTGAGACAGGAGAACCGTGGATAATCCCTGCAAATCAGTTCTCAGTTGAGCAGATAAAGCCTCTCAGCATATCAGACCTTGCTATCAAGGACACTATGATGCTTGACAAGGCGACAGTTGCTTCCATATTGCAAGTTCCTAAGTTCCTTCTCGGACTGGATAAGTTCGATCAGAAGGAATGGGAGATGTTTATAAACACAACAATTCGAGCTATAGTGACGGAGCTTCAGCAGGAAATGACAAAGAAGCTCATAACCTCGCCGAAGATGTATCTCCGCTTCAACTATTGGTCGCTCATGGGCTGGGATATCAAGACTATCTCAGACGTTCTCCTCGCAGGCTCAGACCGTGGCTTCATTACAGGCAATGAGTACAGAGACCGCATCGGCTTCGAGCCGAGAGAGGGACTGGACGAGCTGAGGATCCTCGAGAATTATATCCCCTATGACATGAGCGGAGCTCAGAAGAAGCTCATACAGGACGGTGAATGATATGCCAAAGGCTTCATGCAGATACGAAGGGCGCAGCGGTGAATATGTTTCCTGTCGCCTGACGAAAGAGCCTTGCGGACACGTCAAATACTGTCATGCAGAGCATAGATGGAAACTTTCTGAAACAGCAATTAGCTGTACACTTCCAAGAAAATACAAGGAGGGAGAAAATGGAAAATAAACTCCAGTTCCGAAGCAGCAGCTTCGAGTTCACAACGAGGGAAGATGGAGAACAGCCTGTAATAGAAGGCTATTTCTCCGTATTCAATACAAATTATGAAATGGGCTGTGGAATGTCCGAGAGCGTCGCTCCTGGTGCATTCACCAAGTCCATAAGCAACGACGTGAGAGCTCTAATCAACCATGATACGACCTTAGTGCTCGGAAGAACGTCAGCTCACACTCTTGAACTGCGTGAGGATAATCGCGGACTATGGGGAAAGATCAGTATCAATCCGAACGATACTGATGCAATGAACCTGTACGAACGTGTGAAGCGCGGTGATGTGAGTCAGTGTTCCTTCGGCTTCAACATCGTCTCCGAGAATACCGATATTCGCGAGGACGGCAGTGTTCACTGGACTATCACGGAAGCAGATCTCCACGAAGTTTCTGTATGTACATTCCCTGCATATGAGGAGACCGCAGTATCAGCAAGAGCGCATGACCTTGAAGAGATCCATAAGCGCGAGGCTGAGAAGTGGCGTACTGAAATGCTATCACGCTTGAAAGGAGCGAAGGATAATGCTTAAAGCGTTAATGCTTAGAAAAAAGCTTGACGATGTGAAGAAGCAGCTTGAAGCACTCAGAGCGAAGTCAGAAGAGTTCGCAACCCGTGAGGCTGAGCTTGAAGCTGATATCGCAGAAGCGTCAACAGATGAAGAAAAGGCAGCAGTCGAGGAAGCTATCGACAAGTTCGAGGCTGAGAAGTCCGAGAACGAGGAACAGGCCAAAGCACTTGAAAAAGAGTGTGAGGACCTCGAGAGAGAGCTTCAGGAGACTGAGCAGAAAACTAATACTCCTCCGCCTGCACAGACAGAGGGAGAAGCAAGAGGAAAGGAGCTTCCAAGTATGAATCTTGAGTTCACAACAACAAGAGCTCGCGAGCTCTTCGGCAATATGTCTATCGAGCAGAGAACAGCTATGTTCGAACGCGAGGACGTCAAATCATTCAATGAGCAGGTAAGATCTGCAATCAAGGAAAAGAGAGCTCTCACTGATGTGGGTATTCTCGTTCCTAAGGTATATCTCGGACTTATTCGTGAGAATATCGAGAGATACTCAAAGCTTTACAGACACGTATTCGTAAGACCTCTCGGAGGCGAAGGCCGTCTCTCAATCATGGGCGGTATTCCTGAGGCAGTATGGACAGAGATGTGCGCTAAGCTCAATGAGCTTGACCTGGGCTTCAACGAAGTAGAAGTTGACGGATACAAGGTAGGCGGATTCATCCCTGTATGCAACACTATCCTTGAGGACAGCGAGATCGACCTCGCAGCTGAGATCATCACAGTTCTCGGTCAGGCAATCGGTAAGGCTCTCGACAAGGCTATCCTCTACGGTAAGGGCGTTAAGATGCCTCTCGGTATCGTAACAAGACTCTGCCAGACAACAGCTCCCGAGAACCAGTCACCTAAGGCTCGTCCGTGGATCGACCTCAGCACAACTAATGTCAAGGAGCTCAACGCAGCACTCGAAGGAATTACTCTCTATCGCCAGTTTATGCTTGACGCAGCAGCTGCTAAGGGCAAGTACAGCAGAGGCGAGAAAGTATGGGTAATGAATGAGACTACATACACTCAGCTCAAGGCTACAATGCTGAATGTGAATGCAGCAGGCGCTGTCGTTTCTGCAATCAACGGCACACTTCCTGTTATCGGCGGTATCGTAGAAGTTCTCGACTTCATTCCTGACAACATCGTTATCGGCGGTTACTTTGACCTCTATCTCCTCGCAGAGAGAGCCGGAACAAGAATCGGTCAGTCCGAGCACGTTCGTTTCCTCGACGATCAGACAGTATTCAAGGGCACTGCAAGATATGACGGACTTCCTGTAATTCCTGAGGGCTTCGTAGTTCTCGGACTCAACGGCACAACTCCTACAGCTGATATGCTCTTCGCTCCTGACGAAGCAAATGCTGACGTTCCGACTCCCGCAACTGTTACAGTTCTCGAGCAGAGCGATTCTGTATACGGTGTGGCTGTATCAGACCTCCAGAGCGCTGACACAATGCTGAGCGGAAATACATTCTACGGCACACTCAAATATATTGCAAGCGGTGAGCCTGCAACTACATGGGGACCTGGTTACTTCCTCGCAGTTGACTTCGGCGGTGCTGACTTCGATAAGGAGACAGTTCGTGTGGGCGTAGTTCCTACAGCTGGCTCTGGCTTCGTAACAGTTACAACTGGCGATACTAAGTCAATCTTCAAGGTAACGAACAAGGACGCTCAGGTGCTCAAGGTTATAACAACTCAGGACGGCAATACCGTTTCCGAGATCTTCAACCTTGCTGGACTTAAGTTCGAGTCCACAAATGCCTGATGTATCGGGTAATTGCTTACTTTACTGACATACAGGACGGCGGCCACGCCTATAACGTGGGAGATATCTTCCCACGCGAGGGCGTGACGGTCTCCGACCAGCGTCTTAAAGAGCTTTCGGGCGCGGAAAATAAGCGCGGAAAAGCACTTATTGAGGCAGTGAAGTCGAAGAAAGCCGAAGCTGAACCTGAGCAGGCAGAACCTGCAGAAGAACAGGAACAGCCAAAAAAGAAACGAACAAAAAGGAGTTGAGATAGCATGGCGGAGCTGAACCTTCTCAGTATGCTGAAAACAGATCTGGGCTTCATAAGCGATGGACAGACACGTATTGACACGAGACTACAGCAGCTATTACTGGCCGCTGAAAAAGACATTATCAACGAGGGTGCAACAACTCTCGACAAGACTCAGATCGACGACGCTCAGCTTATAGTCATGTATGCAGCATGGCTCTGGCGGAAGCGCGATACTCAGGACGAAATGCCGAGAATGGTCCGCTGGCGACTCAACAACCGTGTATTCCAGGATAAGATGGCGGTGAGCGGCTCATGATAGACGTTATCGCTTATCTTATCGGGAAAACAGTAACGAAGAACAGCCACAAGCAGGAAATTGAAGTTGACACACGTACTGAGATAATGGCTCGCAAGGAAAGCGTTTCAGCGGCTGAGTTCTATCGCGGCGGAGAGGCAGGTCTTAAGCCTGAGTTCCGCTTGACAACCTCGATTATTGACTACAACGGAGAGCGAGAAGTTGAACTTAACGGCAAGCGCTACGGCATATACAGGACTTATGAAGTAGATAAGGACTATATTGAGCTGTACTGCGAGAGAAAAGGCGGTGTGCAATGAGCGACTTCGACGAAGTTCTCGCGAACGTCCTGAACGACTACGCGACTGACCTTCGCGCGGCTATCAATGCTGATACGGAGGCAGCAGCACAGAAACTCCGGAAAGCGATACAGGCAGAAGCTCCTGTCAAGACAGGCAAGCAGAAGAAGTCCTGGCGAATAACAAAGGAGTACCTCGGCGGCGTAGATCTCAAGACGGTGGTCCATTCAACGGATTATCGGAAAGTTCACTTGCTGGAAAACGGCCATCTGACTCGCAACGGCAAGACGAGGACAAGAGCTACGCACTACGTCAGCAGCAACGCTGAAAGAATCATGAAAGAGTATGAGCAGCAACTGGCGGAAACTATCAGAGTTATGAAATGAGGTGGGATAATGATACAGAGCATTCAGGAAGCGATTGACAGAGTAGAGAGTATTCTGGAGCTTAAGAACAAGCTTGTATACGACCACTTCACAGAAGCTCAACAGCTTCCCTTCGCGGCTTATACTTACGACTATATCACTGGCGGCGCTGATGACTATAAGGGCGTTTCGTGGATAGATTTCAGGCTTGAACTGTATTCGGATCCGAGGGATATGTCCCTCGAACACAAGATTCTCATAGCATTCGACGATACCGAGCTCAATACGTCGAGTGATTATATAGAATCGGAGCGGATGTATATTACTGCATTCCGCTTCCGATTCCCTCAGAAGCTCACTAATCCTAATCCTTGAAAGGAGCGATAAATAATGGCAGGTATGGCAGGAAAAACCTATGCAGCTGCTAACACTGACCGCCTTAAGGCGATCCCTCTCGGCTCGGGTAATGTTTACATGATCCCTTATGTTGAGGGCAGCTCAATGCCAAGCGACGAGACCTTCGAGCAGAATACCAACATGATAGGCAGAACGAAGGGCGGCGCAACATTCAACTATACTCAGTCCTATTATACAGCAGTCAGCGATGACGGCGTAGCAAAGAAGCGCAGACTCAACGAAGAGACAGCAAGCTTCACATGGGGCATTATGACATGGGTTCCCGAGACAATCGCCAAGCTTCTCAGAACAGCAACAGCAAGTACAGCCTCCGAAGGAGACTATACTATCTCAGTTCTCGAGGGCGGCGGTATCGGAAATCAGGTTCCTAAGAAGTTTTGGCTCCACTTCGTAGGCGGTGACGATATCGACGGCAAGATCACTCTTACAGGTCTCGGTGAGAACATCGACGCTCTGAGTGCAGCATTCGCGAACGATAACGAGACAGTCCTTCAGCCGAACTTCGAGTTCGATCCTTACGACGCAGCAGGACATCTCTATAAGTTCAAGATGGCAAATCAGCCGAACGTAACAAGCGAGGCAGGCACTCCTAAGCTTACAGCGCTTACAATAGGCACACTCACACTGGATCCTACATTCGACGCTGATGTTAATAACTATGCAACAGAGACAGAGAACAACTCTGACACAGTTACAGCAACAGCAGGCAGCGGCGTTGATGTAGTAATCACAGTAAATGGAAATTCCATTACTAACGGCACAGCTCCCACATGGGACGCTGGCGATAATATCGTATCTGTTCAGCTCGCTTCGAGCACAGGTATGAATACCTACACAATCACAGTCACCAAGTCGTGACGGCAGAGGCGGAACGGCTGAACGTCGTTCCGCTTTTTTATAAGCGTAGGCTTACGACGTTAAACGTCACGGGGCTTTCAATGTCTCAGTAGAGTAATTATATACCTATGACATACAGGCGGCATACAACGCATTTAAGGAGCTGTTATGAAATTTGAACTCAAATGCAAGAAAATTATAGATCTGCCAGTTCCAACGGTGGACCTTTATTATAAATTACTTCATTATGTCGATGACCGAGAGAAGCTCGAGGGCATAATAGACTGGCTCGGCAGCGGTGACTTCGAGAACCGAGCTATAATTAAGCCTGATGACCTGCCGAGAGCAGAGCTCTTCCTGACTCACTGGCTCAGAGAACAGAGAGCAAAGGAAGAATACGCTCCGCCTGTAATAGCAACAGAACCGGCAGAGAAAGAGCTATATAAGACGGTATACCATGAAATGAAGCTTGTATATGACTATACAGGCATTGACTTCATGAGACTTAAGAAGGTTGATATCCTGACATTCTGGAGATATTTTCGCGATGCGGTGATATTTCGGGCAAAGCAGAGCGAACAAGGCAAGGAATATCTCGAAAAGGCATATAACAGTGTGCAGACTAAGCCTGACAGGGCAGCTATTGCCGAGTTGATAAGGGCGCAGTAAGGAAGTGAGATAATGGCGAAAACAAAAATAGGCGGCATCTATGTAGAGATAGGCGCGGACACTTCCGACCTGTCAAAGAAACTGAAAGACGTCAACAGTGAGTCGAAAAAGACTAAGGACGAGCTGAAAAGCATTGACGCAGCACTGAAGCAGGCACCGAACAGCGTTGAGCTCTGGAAGCAGAAGCAGGAAGCGCTTGCAAAGACTGTCGAGAACAGCAAGAAGAAGCTGGAGGCACTTGTATCTGAGCAGGAAAACCTACAGAAAGGACTTGCGAACGGTACAGTCACAGAGGAAGCGTTCAAGGCATACCAGCGTGAGATTGAAATTACAAAGGGACAGATAGAATCTGCCGAGAAAGCGCTGAACGAGTTCACGGACACGCAGGATAAGTCGAATAAGGCTGTAGAAGAAGGCGGAGAAAAGGCCGCGAAGAGCTCCGAGGGATATACCGTCCTGAAGGGAGCAATTGCAAAGCTTGCAGCAGACGGATTCGAGAAGCTTGCAGCAGCTGCGAAGGACGCATGGCAGGAAATAGACGAAGGCTACGATACTATCATAAAGAAAACAGGTGCTACAGGCGATACGCTCAAGAGCCTGCAAGATACAGCTGACGCTGTATTCACTTCGATGCCTGTCGAGATGAACGACGTCGGCGCTGCCATCGGTGAGATCAATACCAGATTCCAGTTGACCGGACATGAGCTTGAAGATCTGTCAGAAGATTTCCTCAAATATGCTCAGATAAATGATACAGCTGTAAGCAGCAGTGTGAAGAATGTTGCTGGCATAATGAAGGCCTTCGGCGAAGAAACCGAAAACGCTTCTAAGGTGCTCGATGTCCTGACGGATGTCGGACAGAAAACAGGCAAGGATATCGGTTCCCTCGAGTCCGAACTCCTGAGCAACTCTGCAACATTCAAGGAACTTGGGCTTGATATCAGGCAGTCAGCGGAGCTCCTCGGACAGTTCGAGGCTCAGGGTGTTGATACTTCAACGGCTCTCGCAGGTCTGAAGAAGGCACAGCAGAACGCAGTCGCCGAAGGAAAGAGCATGACCGAAGTCCTCGGCGATACTATCGACAGCATCAAGAACGCCAAGACAGAGACCGAAGCGCTTCAGACTGCGACTGACCTCTTCGGCAAGAAGGGCGCGGCAGCACTCACTCAGGCCATAAGAGAGCAGAGGTTCAGCATAGATGACCTCAAGGCAGGATATGACGGTCTCGGCGATGTCGTTTCAACGACCTTCGAGGCTACACAAGACGCTCCTGATAAGGCTAAGATAGCGCTGAACCAGCTCAAGCTTGAGCTTGCAAGGCTCGCGGAGCAGGTATTGCCGAAAATCGAGAAACTTGTCAGCAAGGGCGTGAAGGACCTTCCAAAAATCCTTGATACAGTGAAGGAGATGCTTCCGCTTGTCAAGGGTGTGGGAGCTGCATATGCTGCATGGAAGATAGCAAGCACTGCCAAGACGGGCATTGATGCCATGAAGAAGCTCACGTCCGAGATGAAAACCGCAGAGCTTGCGGCGACAGGCCTCGGCAAGGCGCTTGATACCGGTGTACTTGCTATTATAGCACTTATCGCGGCAGGACTTATCGACCTCGGCAGAGAGATCAAGAAAGCTTACGACGAATATGTTCCAACAGCGGAGCGTATTGGAAACAAGGTAGCGGACAGCTTCAAGGAACAGAACGACGCTATCCAGCAGGTACAGGACAGCCTTGACAGCCTCGGCGAGTCATTCGCCGAGAGTGCTCAGGCGACGGATATTGAACTCGACCACGTCAAGGATCTATGGACGGAGCTCGATAAGCTTACTGATGCGAACGGCAGAGTCAAGGACTCAGACAGGAAGCGAGCTGAATACATACTCGGAGAACTGAACGAGGCTCTCGGAACTGAATACCGCATGACGGGAAATCAGATAGAGAACTACAGGACGATGTCCTCCGAGATAGACAAGCTTATTGAGAAGAAACGAGCGGCGGCATACATCGACGCATACTCTGCAAGCGCCGGAGAGATGGGAAAGAATAAGGCTACAGTATATTCACAGTATCTCGATGCCTATACTCGTGAACAGGATGCTTTAAGTCAATTCGAGGAGCTGTCAAAGAAAAGGTTCGGAAGAGTGCTCTCTGTAGGTGAGTTCCAGGACTACATGAACAGGACTTATACCGATGATAAGACTGTTCACAACTTCATCGAAGATCAGATGCTGGCGGAGGCTGAAAAATACTCTACAGCATCAGGAAACAGACGTACACTGCAAGAGCAGTATAACGAAATAAACGACTATTTCGAGCGCTTATACGATGCTGAGAAGGCATATTCTCAGGAAAACTACAGTCAGGTCGAGCAAAGGCTGTACTATGAGAAGGATAAGAACGATAAAGTCGTAACCGATGCAAAGTCGACAGAGGCAGAGCTGATAAACGTCTATAATGACTACCTTAAGCAGTTACAGGCATCTCTCACACTTGCACGTCAGACAACGGCCAGGAAAACGCAAAATGACTATAACAATGTTCTTAAGAGTTTCATAGCAGCAGCTGAAGCAGGCTCGAAAACAGCAGGCTGGGACTCAGGAGAGGTGTTCTCAGATGAGTTCAAAGACCTTGTACAGGAAATGGTCGATCAAGGCTTCGATATCTCTGAGCTGGTAGGCTGGGGCAAAGACTCAGGTATCTTCGTCGGCGATGTTTTCGGTGGGAACTATGAGGAAATTGTTCAGAAGCAAATAGATGCAGGCTTCGATGTGACTAAGCTCCTTGAATGGGGTGCTGAAGCAGGTGTGCTCTCTGCCGCTGAGTATGTGAAGTTTTTTAAGCAAAACGTCAAACGCGATCTTGATAACTTCTTTGAGACAGATGTCCCGACATCGGCAATGGGACCGCTCACACTGGCAGAAACGAACAACAGAAGAAATTCAAGCGTATACGGTCCTCAGAGATATGCACTCGGCGGATATATCCCTCTCGGAAGTGAGGGTATCGTCGCCGAAGCAGGTCCTGAGCTTCTTCAGGTGATGAACGGCGGTGTCAAGGTAACTCCGCTGACAAACAGCGCGGCTCTCGAGAGCGGCGATAAGACCGTTATTAACAACTACTATAACGAAGTATATGCAACTATATCTGATGGCTACGACGTAAGCAAGCTTGCTGAGGACTTAGCAACGGAAGAAAAATACTTACGTCAAGGAAGGGGTGAGTAAATGAGCACGTTTTATTTCGGCGGAAAATGGAGCGACGAGCTCGACCTTATTGTTACTCGTCCGATGGTTCGCCCGACGTGGGCTCCTGAGACGGAGTTCACTCCGATTATAGGCAGGCCGCGAAAAAATCCGTACACAAAGACTTACTACGAAAATGCGAAAATGATAGTTAGAGCAGTAATGGCTGACGCATCGCAGGAGAAAGTCAGGGAGATATACAATACTCTTCGCGGCTATGGGCATTTTGTAATATCTACATCGCCGTATGAATACATGAACGCTTACTGTAGGCTTCCGGTTCCTGAGGCGCAGGCGCTGCTCATGGCAGATCTCCCGATTGAGTTCGAGTGTGAACCATTCGCATATAAGACGGTAAGCAGCGGCTTCGGAATCACGGACGCTACGAGCTATGTAGAAGTTCCGAATACAGGTACCGTGTTCGTGGATCCTATTATATGGTATAAGCCGAATAAGGCGACTACAATATTCGACTGCAACGGTAAGACGTTCACAGTGGCGACTCCTCAGGAGATAATCACTGCAAGCTATGCAACGACTTATAAAATAACTATCAACTGCGATGATGAGCTTGTATACTTCACTCGCCCGAACGGTGAGAACGTCGGCTGTACTGAGCTTTCGACGGGCTCCTTCCCTCGGTTGGGTGTAGGAATGAACTATATTAAGCATGACGGTGTGAGAGAAGCTCATATTGACTACACAGAGAGATTTTATTAAGAAAGGAGCGATAATATGGCTAATGTGGAAGTATCGACATGGGCGGAGCTGCTCGCTGCAATAGCAGGCTTCACTGACGGCGATACAATTAAGCTCATGGCAGATATAGACCTCACTGAGGACTATTCGACGGGAGTTGATAAGATAACACTTGCAGCTGGAAAGACATTCATAATCGACGGCGGCTATGAAGTAGGTGCGACTATAACCAATCATACTATCAAAGGTCTGAGCAGTAATTTGACAACGCCTGATAATATTTTTGAGGCAGCAGGTGCAACTACAGGCTTTATACTCAGGAATATTGATTTTTACAATCTCAACCTTGCAAGCGGTGATTTTTACAAGAATACAGATGCAAGCGCTCCGACAGTTCAGTTCACTAATGTTCGATTTTTAGGGAAAAGAACAGGAGCTTCATATCTTATCAATGCTCAGCACATTCTACTTGAAAGCTGTTATATCGAGATGCCGTGGCAGGGACTCAATGAGCCGAATATAGCATATACATCTTTAGCTCCGAAAGCTTCAGGAGAGAATACTCAGACGGATTATACAGCAAATTTCTGCCGCTTCGTGGAACACTATACAGGATGGACAATACCTAACTTCGCTTATTCCACTCCGAGCAGATATACGTTTTCATGCTCTTTCTTTAAGATTTCGGGGTGCCGAATAGAAGGAGATATGACAGTATCTCGATATTCTGTAACTGGCTATACAGACACTATCAATTGTGATGTACTTCATCACAAAAACGCTGAAAATTACACTCCTTTTGCAATGAACGTCTTTGACGTTGAGATGACTTCAACTTCAAATAATACTAAGGTCTCATATGGATATTGGTTCGGAGTATATGTCAGCAGAGTCAAGAACGGTAACGGCACTGTTGTTACAGACTGGCGTACTGGCTATGGTGTTACAGTAGCAAATTATCCGGTTCCGCTTATTGCAACGCCTAATCAGGCCGAAGATGCAGAATGGCTCCATAATAACGGCTTCGACATTACTCCCTAAGGAGGTGACGATATGGGAGAGACACATTACTCTTCTGATGATAATTCCGCATGGGGTGTGGAAAAATTCCAGCAACGCTATCCTGAAGCCAAACAATGGGTATACATCAGAGTTCAGAAAACAATCATAACAGAATATGAAGATAGTAATAATCCTGGCGAAACAACAACATACATACAATATCTTCATTGGTCGTATTTCTATGATCTGAAATGGAATTATCCTGCAATAGTCAGGACAATAGACGGAGTGATATTTACAGGAGCGCCGAAATTCGAGGCATACAGTTCGCCGGTAAGGATTGCTGGACATCGAACTATATCTTACGGCGGTACCGGAGCAATAGAAGCCGATGATTGGTCTAACAATGTAACATCTCTCTTTATTTCTGACCTCAGCAGCGCTCCTGATGGCGCCACGGTATGGAAAAACGATGAAAGGATATTCCAGGAGTATCGTTATCCTGACAGCTCTCAGTATTTGTCTAAAATCGAATATTATGAAATAAAAGATATCGAAATGGGCGGCTATTATGCCGACATTGCCACAGCAAACGCCTGGGGCATTGACAGCAACGATAAGCTATATAACAGCAGCCTTCCAGAACCGCTGATATACAACAAGGCTGACCGCGAGCCGTGGGAATGGTATATCGACTCATGGCACAGGATAGTCAACGGGCTTATTCCGAAGAGGCTTATTCCGGAAGATGAGCTCATACCACATGAACGACCTGAGCCTATATGCCTCTATGATGTTCATGAACCGCAGAACGGCTTCACGAGCAACGGGCTGGCGGTCCTTATGCCTTATGAGGTAATATCTACGAAGGAAGATAGAGGGCGCTGGGATATATCTGGCAAGCATCCTATCGACAAGTTCGGCAAGTGGACATACATTCTCGGACAGAACCTTATTAAGGTCCGCGGTCAGATATTCAGAATAGACGAGACTGAGATAATAGCGGACTCGAAGAGTGAGTACATAGCTTTCCATGCTAATCATATCACTTACGACCTGAAGGACTTCTGGATAGAGGATGCAGAGTTCACAGTCAGCGGCGGTGACAACTATATCGGTGAGGTATGGTCTCACAGAATAAAGGACTTCCCGAATCAGCAGCACATGATAGGCGATTACGATTTCGCGGTGACATCTGACCTTGAAGGAAATATGACTGCGAAAATCACAGATCAGTCATATATCGAGGCGCTATTCGGAGCTGATAACAGTATGGTGTCACGATACGGCGGCGAAGTATATCGAAACAATTTCCATATGTCAATCAATCAGACTATGGAACACGCTCCTGAGGGGAATGCGTTCGCTATCAGGTATGGCTCGAACATGACGAAGGTAAGCTTCAAGATTGATATGTCAGGCTGGATTACAAATCTTGTATGCGTAGACAATTATGGCAATTTCTGGGCTGTATGGTGGGACACTGCCGGAGGTGAATGGATATGCCATCATCATAAAACTAAGCGAGTCCATTTCACTTATGATACAGATCTCTATGAGCAGGGCATAGATCGCCTTGTCGCAGACGGCTCGGCACTATGGAGAACAGTCTCAACTCCGCAGATATCAATTGAAGTCAGTGTGGCAAATATCATCATGGATCCTCAGTACATTGACTTCGTGAACCTACAGAACTTCGATGTCGGATATCAGGGACTTGTGTACGTCGAACATCTCGGCATCAATGTTTCAATGAAGATCACATCTATCAAGAGAAACGAGCTTACGGGCGAAGTTATCAGTATCAAGCTCGGCAGCGTGAGAGGTTCGCTCATTCGTCAGACTGTAATGAGCCAGACGATAGTTGATCCGAACAGCGTCGAGGGTAAGAATGCAGTTAACAACGCTAAGCTACAGCAGGAACTGGAAGAAGCATACATGAAGATCATGTCAAGCTCTATCTCGGGTATGATGACATTTACGATAAATCAGCTTGAAGAGCATACTATTGACGAATTGGAGGGAAATTAATGGCAACGACTTACACGCCGAACTATCACTTAGGCAAACAGACAGATCACGGTGATAAGTTCAACATGACGGTTATCACGGACGATATGGACATCATTGACGCTCAGATGAAGGCGAATGCAGATGCTGCGGCAGTGTCCAATCCTCAGATCTTAGATGATTATATTACCGCTGATAATATCCGCTTCCTATATAGCGGTATCAGAACAGGCGTATTCAATATGCCTGATATCGGCATAACGAGTGTCCCGGGCAGCAGCTATCAGCCTGGAGTAATAAGAGCCTATCTTATAGAGGCGTTTCATGAGTCGAGCGGCAAAACTATGCAGATACTTGAACTCGCGAGCGCCAGCAAGGTATTCATCAGATATCATGTGGCTACTTCGGGCTCATGGGATCCCTGGGTTGAGCTCACAGAGAACTATAATATACGTTCATCAACAATTGATAATACAGCTTTAGAAAACTTCCATCGTGGGACTATGGCAGGGCTGCTCGACACGACCATTACAGGCGCAGGAAGTGACATATATGGAATAGTGAGAGCCTACGAAATGGGAACACTGGAGTATATGCAGATAGCTGAAGCAGTTGACGGCACTCGCCGTACACGATACCAGAGCGGCACAAACTGGTCGGCCTGGGCTTAAATAAAGGAGGAATAACTATGAGTGAAGAATTAAGACCTTACGGCACAGACAGCACGGATCCCCCTGCGGAGCCACTGACAAGAGAAGAGCAGTATCTATCTGCCATTGCAGGAGTGACATCGTCAAGCGATATCCCTCCGAAACCGCTGACGAGAGCTGAGAAGTATCTTAATAAGATCGTCGAGAACGGCGGCGGAGGCGGTGGCGGTGGAACATCTGATTACACTGACCTGTCTAACAAACCGCAGATTAACAGTATTACGCTTACAGGAAATAAGACAACATCTGACTTGGGAATTGATGAAGTTCCCGACGTTGGAGAAAATGATGACGGGAAAGTGCTGAAAGCAAGCTATTCTGGTGGCGTTGGTACATATAGTTGGCAAACAGGCGGTGGTAGTGGTGGTACATCTGATTACACTGACCTCACCAACAAGCCGCAGATTAATAATGTAACACTCAGCGGCAATAAGTCACTTTCTGACTTGGGCATAGCAGCAGCATCAGATATCCCAACAGTGCCAATTACAGAAATACAGCGCAACAGTAGCACAATAACGCCTGTGTCAGGTGTAGTAAATATCTCAGTACCAACTACTGCGGCTGATGTATCAGCTATATCCAAGATAGAAAAGGGAGCTTCTTTCGGTGTTGCAACACTTGATAGCAGCGGCAAGCTCACATCGTCACAACTTCCTTCGATCTCAGAAGTTCCCACAGTTGGTTCGAACGATAATGGTAAGGTGCTGACAGCAGTATATAGCGGCGGTTCAGGTTCATATGAGTGGGCGACTGCTGACGATAGAGTGTATTACTGCACCTGTTCAACAAGTGCAAGCACTGCGAAAAAAGTAGTATCCACCACACAGGACTTCAAGCTTACAACAGGCTGCATAATCGCAGTAAAGTTCAACAACGCCAATACAGCAAGTAGTGTTCAGCTGAATGTAAATAATACAGGTGATAAAACAATTGCATATGCCGCGTCAAATCCATATACAGGCACTGATAAAGTTGTGACAGGCTACGGCGCAAGTCACCTCAACTATTACATCTATAACGGCACTAATTGGCGGTGGGGTGGCTGCACAGCCCCGAGAGTACCCGATGCATCAAGTGCTACACCGCAACCTCTCGGTACAGCGGCAGCAGGTTCAAGCACAGACTATGCAAGAGCAGACCATGTTCATGCAATGCCTGCAACTGCTACAACATCAGCAGCAGGCTTAATGTCAGCAACTGACAAGTCAGACATTACGATCACAAATATTACATCATCATTTGCTACAGCCGAAGCAGGCTATACGATATCTAATATTTCTAATGTGTACAAACGCGGTAAGCATATATTTGGCACTCTTGTAATCAAGAAGGACAGCGGCACGATAGATACTGCGGAGACCGTTATTGGAACTATCGCAAGTGCATACAGAACAGCAGTTGCTTACACTTGCACATGTGGCTTTGGCACAACAGAATGGAATGTCAAAAGCGCTGGCTCTGTCTACCTGTCAGCATCGTTAGGAACAATCACAGCAACGGATTACGCAACAACAAATAGTGTGTGCAACATCAATATTAATTACTGCATATCTTAAAGCGTTAAAATGAGAGTTCTATCGTTCAGAAGAAAGGAGCTGAGAGCGTATGCAGTATGTTATTATGTTGGTTATAGTCGCATGGCTCGCCATTGCCGACTTCATCACTGGCATGATTAAGGCTTACGTCACAGGGACGCTGAGCTCTTCCAAGATGAGGAAGGGTGGCGTCAACAAGGTCGGCGAGCTTGTCGTTATGACTACCGGCTGCGGACTGGAAGCAGGTATCAAGGCTCTCGGCAAGTATTACGACACATCAACCGAACTCGCTTCATTCGCAGGAACAGCCATAGCCTTACTTGTCTTCAGCTACATACTTGTTATGGAGGTTATCTCTATCCTTGAGAACTACGCAGAGATCAATCCTGACGCTGCCGGGTGGATCACGAAGCTCCTCAAGAACCTCAAGAGAAACAATGATAAGGAGGATAAGCTATGAATAGTCCTTATGAAGGTAAATTCAGAATTACTCAGACGTATAAGGGTGCAGCTCACGACGGCCTTGACATGGTGGGTATTGACAGCAAGGACATCCATGCAACTGCTTCGGGAAAGGTCGTTCATGCAGGCTGGGAGAATCCAGTTAACTTCAAACAAGGCTTCGGTCAGTACGTTGTAATACTTGCCGACGGAAAGTATTATCATTTCGGGCACTTGTCCGAAATCAAGGTCAAAAAGGGAGACTCAGTAAAGATCACTGACGTTATCGGAGTAGAAGGCAGCACAGGAAACTCAACAGGTTCCCACTGTCACTACTGCATACGCACTTCCCTCTCCCCTGGCACGTTCCTTGACGTGTGCGCTCTGAGCGGCATCCCGAACGTCCAGGGCGGCGTCTATGATGACGGATATCGCCCAGGGCAGAAACCTGCCGAGAAGAAATCTGTCAAGGTGACAGTCGAATACGACGATCATAAGTTCAGTGGATTATTAGAAGAAATATAAGAAAAAACGTGCCGCTTCGGTGGCACGTTTTCTTTCATTAATTTGGTACAAGTGTCGTACTAAGTGTCGTAGTAGACATTTTGTCGTAAAAAAGCCGCCTGCGAGGAAGTCTCACAAGCGGCTATTTTAAGCGGACAGAGAGGGATTCGAACCCTCGATACGCTATTAACGTATACACGAGTTCCAGTCAATTAAATTGAAATTTTAAATCTCATGATTTCACGTTATTTTAGCGGTATATAGGCAAATTCTAAAATAGACGATTTCAGAAAATCTAAAAAAACTGTACTTAGTGTCGTAGTAAGTGTCGTAGTAAGTGTCGCAAAAATTAACCACATACCTTATGAGTTATTGGCGGAGTATCATCGCCCCCTTCATCAAGCTTGAGTTGCTTCCTGAGGACTTCAATATCATTATGAACATATATGCTTGCAGTCACAGATATGTCAGAGTGTCCCATTACTCTCTGGATGGTATAGATATCAACTCCACGAGCTCTACTTAATGTACCATATGTATGGCGAATCTCGTGAGGTGTCAATCTCGGAACTTCTATTTCATTACACATTTTTTTCATAAATCTTGCAAAATTACCATCATAAGTGGAAGGTGACAATATTCCATCATTGCCAAGTACATATTCATTGCCACATTGGAAACGTTTCAGAAATTTTAAAAAATCAGCAGAAAGAGGGATATACCTATCAGATGTCTTTGACTTAGGTTTACCTATAACAATTTCGCCCTTCGTCTGAACAACAGCTCTTTGAATATGCATAACATACATATCAAAGTCAATATCAGACCACATAAGTCCTATAATTTCAGATCTACGTATACCTGTATTCAAATATATTACTATATCAAGTCTATCATGCTTAATGCAATATTCTTCAACTTTCTGAGCCTGCTCTTCTGTCCATACGTGTTTCTCGGCCTCCGGTGCAACCTTTGGGAATTTGATACCCTTGACAGGATTCTTATAGCAAAGATCATTATCAATTGCAGCATCGAAGATAGACTTAAGTATCAGCTTATGCTTGCCAAGTGTCTTCTTTGAAAGAGGTTTACCCGAACTCTGCGATACCTTATTGAAATAATTCTGAATGTCTACTTGCTTAATGTCAGCTATATGAGCTGAGCCAAAGTATGGGATAATATACTTATCAACATTAGACTTGTATGTGAATAAGTATGTATGTTCCTTAACTGTTCCCTTCTTATATGTCTCGAGCCACTTAGTCGCCCACGTCGAGAATGCTGTGATAGGTGCCTCAGGAGCTTCTCCTGTCACATCACGCACTGCCTGATTGATCTTATACTGTTCGGCCTTAGCCTTAGCATCAGCCTTGCTTATTGAACTATAGAAGCTCTTGCGAATGAGCTTACCATCGAATGTCTTGCCGATAGTCACCTTTACTTCGTAGAGTCCTTCCTTGCGGTTCGGCTCTTCCTTCTTTGGTCTTGCCATAACATACGCCTCCTTGACATTATCGAGGAGCTATGCTACAATAACTATGTACAGTTATGATTTACATAGCTTCCCCTACATTTCCCCTGCGGATCTCCCCTCCGCAGGGGATTTTTTTATAACTGCTTAATAACTTTCTTAACAACTCCTATGACTTCAATATTCTGTATTAAGTCTCCTGATATATCTATTGGAGGATATGTAGGATTAATCGCTTCAAGATGTCGCTCTTTTCTTGTTTCTATAACTCGTCTTATCATATTAGTTCCATTATAATTAACTACAACTATATCTCCATGCCGAAAATGATCCTGTTTTCTGATTACGAGAATATCTCTATTCTCTAATTTCGGGAACATCGACTCGCCACGCACTCTGACAGCTATTGTTTTCTTAGCTTCTTTTCCATCATCGAAATATTCCGGCATAATATCATAGAAATCTTCATCAAAATCCTGAGTGTTTAAGTCGTATATAGGTATCATGAATACAAGTCTTCCGTTTATCGTTGCAACCTTCTGCTTGGCTTCGTTTGTAACGCCAAGCATTTCATCAGCTGAGACACCGAGCTCCTGACATATATGCCTCAGGGTGGCTGAGCTCATATCTCGAGTCCCCTGTTCATACGAACGATATGTTCGCAAAGGGAGTCCGAGCACATCTGCCATTCCTGCCTGTGTCAGTTTTAAGTCCTCTCTGACTTTTTGCAGCTTAGAACAGTCAATTGCCATATATTCACCTCCTTAACTGTGCATATTATAACACAATTTGTGTACCTGTGTCAAGAGTTTTCAGAAAATTTACTTTTTGTTAAAACTAAACAAAAAAAAAAAAAAAAACATTAACTATTTGGCAAAAAATCGAATTGCGTAACACTCGTTTTGTGTGCTATAATAAAAACACGACACGAACAGTATCACTTACAGTGTCACTACAAAAATAACACGAGGAGGAATATGAGATGGAATATGTTTTCCACAACATTCGAGCTGAATGCGCTCGAATCGATCTATCAATCACACGTTTCTGTGAAGAAATCGGAGTCCCGAGGAAGACCTGGTATCTTTGGATGGAGAAGGGAGATCTTCCGACAAGCGCACTTGTCAAAGCAGCAAGGCGATTAAGAATAAGTACTGATGTACTTCTTGAACTGTCTTTTGGCAATTGAATGGGGGGCGATGTAATGACCGGAACGGACAGAGTAAGGGAATACCTGAACAAGGACACAGACAAGCTTGCTGAGATCGTCGAGGAGCATCCTTTTCAGATACCTGTCAAGGTACTGGCTGAATGGTGGCATTGCAGCGAGGATAGTGTGAGGAATGCTATCCTTCAGCACGGTTATCTCGGCATAGCGCAGAAGAGACCTGGCAAGGTCAACGCTGGCTTCGTTATTCCGACGGGGCACTTCGTCCGCTGGTGGACGTGTAAGTTCGGAATATGAGGAGGCGCAGCATGATAGAACTGCTCGGCTGCTCGCTGATAATACTGCTGATGTACCTGCTGGCCTACTGCTTATATAGAATGAGGAATATCCTCAAAGAGCAGTCAGCGGCAAAGACAGAGGCACGTAGAGCGGCATCGAGACCGCGAATATATAAAGAAGTTCACGACAGCTGGGAACTGGAAAGAGCCCGTCGTGAACTATTTAAATCCCTATTGAAATGAGGAGAAGCTATGGAAATGACTAACAACGAGATCGTGATGCGATATCGCCAAGCAAAAAAGAAAACTGAGCAGATAGGTATTCTGGCTGAGCTGAACCGCTGCTCTAATAAGCAGATAGTTGAAATTCTTGTTGATGGAGGCATTAAGCCAACGGCTTTCAACAGGAATCGCGGTAAGATCCTTGATACTAAGGAGCCAATCCGGAAAAAGGAACCAAAAAAACCGGAGCCTGTAGTTAATGAAGCGATAACGGTTGAGAAAGCCATCGCAGCACTCTATGACAGGGCTCGGGAACTAAGGCAAGAACGCGATAAAATACAGTCTCAGCTTGCAGAGATCAATACTCACCTATCAAGATTAAGTAACTTCATAGAAGGAGGAGAAGAAAATGGCACTATTTGAAAAAGCAGCTGCTATAGCAATAAGCCTCGGCCAGATAGGCACAGAGTATTCGTTCCGACCTGAATATATACTCCGCACTGCTTCCGCTGAGGAAATAGACTTCTACTATGAGAAACTCTGCAAGTGAGGCTGAAACCATGAAAGCACTATTAATAGACACAGTTGAAATCAAGGAAATTGATATCGAGAACACACTGGAAGCAATACAGAAAGCAGTCGACGGACGCATTGAAGCCGTAACACTGATACCTGAAAAAGCTATTATGCTTGTCAATAGAGACTTCCGAGGGCTCGATATCAACCTCATTGCTTCTGCTGTAGCAAATACACTTATAGCAGGAAATGCGCTTATAGTGGGCGTGAATGGCGAAGAGTTCACAGATGTTCCCGAAGCTACAGTTGACAGTGTCATGTACGATTATAAATGAAAAGACTCCCCGGAGGGAGCCAATTCATAAAAAACCAAAGGATATTATATCACAGATAAGGAGATATGTCAATATGGAAACAGAAACAGCTATAAAAATTGTAGACAAAGTATTCCAGATCGGCGAAAGTCCAAAGCACTATGCGTCAGTGAACTTTTCGACTAACAAGCACACATTCGCTGCTACAGTCCATATTCACAATAAGGATAATCATGGACTCTCGGCTGGTCTCGTTGATACAAGATACTTTAACAACGAGGCAAGCTACACGATACATGGAGACTGGCTCAACGGCTGGATTGCAAAGATCGGACTGGAGCGTGAAAATAATTGACACTCACAGATATAGACGGAGTAGAGTTCGACATCGACGCAGATGCTATCACTGAAGTATGGAACCGGAAGAGCTTCCGTGCTGTCGTGACTTCCGTCGGAGATCATCTGCTCGTCAAAGAGCGGATAGGTACTATTATATATAGAGCATTGGAGGAGTTAAAAAATGGAGCCAGTGAAATGGGATGGATCTACCAATCTCAAGGAAATCCTAAGAGCACTGCTTTACTATATCGACGAAGACGATAAAGCCTCAGCTATGGCTAAGTCATATGGAGACTTTGCAATAGATCTGAGGAGAGCTCACAAGAAGGAGAGCATCGGGAACTCTGTATTTCATGTAGACGGTCAGAATATGAAAGTCTTCATAACACTACACGAATACGGCGGCGTAGAGTATGAGCTCACATGGAACAAAGCGGCGAAGCTGCTACATACATATTTTCATAAAAAGGAAGGTAAGAAGTAATGCCACGATTATTTGAAATTGCAGCCGAGTTCTCTCAGCTGTTCGACCAATATGATAACATTCAGGAAATGGAACTTGACACTGACGATGAGACTGCCGACATCGAAGCTCAGAGAATGGAAATGCTTCAAGCATGGTTCGATACCCTTGACGGCATCGAAGGTGAATTTGAAGTTAAAGCAGAAAACACAGCGCAGTATATCAAAGCACTTAAGGCAGAGGAAGCAGCTATCAAGGCCGAGGAGAACAAGCTGCATAAACGTCGTAAGACATACGAGCGTAAAATCGAGAATATCACTACATATCTCAAGAACTGTATGCAGACCATGAACCTTAAGAAGGTGGAGACCGCGAAAGCACGAATAACTCTTCGCGGCAATGCTCCAAAGCTTATTATACCTGACGAAATATCATTCATAGAAATGCTTCAGAAGTCAGACCGAGACGACCTGCTCAAATACTCAAGTCCTGAAATCAATAAAACAGCCGTGAAGAACCTCATCAAAGAGGGAGAAAGTTTCGACGGCGCATTCCTGGAAGCGAGTCAGTCGCTTGTTATCTCTTAATGGGGAGGAATGTCTTATAAGTAAGGTGATATGTATCGCAGGTGAAAGTGGCAGCGGCAAGACAACGTCGCTGCGTAACCTTGATCCTGCGACTACTTATATATTCGATGCTGACAAGAAGGGGCTCAGCTGGCGCGGCTGGAAGAAGCAGTATAGTACTGAGAAGAAGAACTATTTCTGCTGCGATGATGCCGACCTGATATATAAGTATATGATTGGAGTCGCTCAACAGCGGAAAGATATAAAGGTTATCGTAATTGATACGATAGGCAGTATCATGGTCGCTGACGAGATGCGACGAATGAAAGAGAAGGGCTTCGACAAGTGGCAGGACCTTGCTCAGTGCATCTGGCAGCTTGTGGATGTGGCGTATCAGCTGCGCGATGATCTTACTATTATATTCATCGCACACACTCAGACAGAACGCGACGAGTCAGGCTTCCTGTTCACTCGAATTAAAACGAGCGGCAAGAAACTTGAAAAAATATGCCTGGAATCGAAGTTCACAACAGTGCTCATTGCCAAGTGCAATAACGGGAACTATGTTTTTGAGACTCACGCCAAGAACAGCACGGCGAAGTCCCCGATGGGGCTCTTCGAGCCCGACGAGATCCCGAACGATATTACAGAAGTCATTAAGGCTCTTGAAGCCTACGAAATGGAGGAACAATAATGATAAAAAAATTCAGTGGATATGATGAGATTCAGGTATATGAAGGCGGTGCAAGCATAGAACCGGGCGGATATGAGCTTCAGATCATCGGCGCTAAGGTCGAACAGTATTCTAATTGTGAAATACTCAAGGTCGCATTCGATATTATTAATAATGATAAATATGCAGGCTTCTATTCTACAAAATTCAAATCGGCAAAGGCTCAAGATCCAAATGCAAAGTGGAGCGGCGTCTTCGATGTGTTCATCCCGAAGGACGACGGAACCGAACTCGACGGATATACCAAGCAGGCGTTCAAGAGATTCATAACCAGCGTTGAACACTCGAATCAGGGTTATGCATGGGACTGGAATGAGAACTCCCTCAACGGTAAGACCTTCGGCGGAGTCTTCGGCAAGGAGCAGTTCGAGACGAAGGACGGCTCGCTTAAATTCGCAGTAAAGTGTCGCTTCCCAAGAAGCATCGAGAGTATTCGCTCCGGAAACTTCAATATCCCCGATGATAAACTCTTCGAGAAGCCTCAGACAACTAATACATCAGGTATGGGCGCAGCGTATGGAACCCTCGCTGAATTCGAGACTATCGGTAATGATACTGTTCCCTTCTGAGAAGGGGGCAATACCTCATGTATTTAACACTATACTCAGACGAATTAACAAGATATCAGGACTTCATATCGAAGTTCAAGATAATCAAGGAATCACAAGAGGAGCTCTTATGCAGTTGTCCGAGCTGCGGCAAGGATAAGCTGTATATATCATATTCAGAAGTAAAAAATAAGCCTGGAACGCATACTATGCTTCTGGACTGCAAGCATGGCTGCAAGTGCAAGGAAATACTTGCAGCCGCAGGGCTCGAACCAAAGGACTTATATCTGACTCAGTACAAGAGAGCTCCGGGCTGGAAGGACTGCGCGGATATCAGGTCTCATCAGTACAACAACGCTGACGGAACGAGATTCGGACGGAAGGACGTCTATAAATTCCACACTCCATGTGTCACAGAAAAGAAAACCTACTATCCGGGTGAGAAACAAGCTCTCTGGTATCTATGGGAGCCTAACGATGGCGCATATAACAAGAAGGCCGGACTTAATAAGCGCAAAATACCGCTCTATCATCTGGACCGTATCAGTAATAAGAAGATAATATTCATCCCCGAGGGTGAAAAGGACGTCGAAACACTTGAGCGGCTCGGCTACGCTGCAACGACTAACGGCGGTGGTGCTGCCGAGAACTGGAAGAGTGCCGGATATGCAAGATATCTGAAGAGTGCAGAGATGATATATGTACTCTGCGACAACGACGAGCCAGGACGGAACAGGGGCGTTAAGGTCGGCAATTACCTACTGTCTTATGAAATCCCCTGCAAGATTATCAACGCTATTGATATATATGCAGAGTGTGACGAGAAGTGGGATATCACAGATATCTGCAATAAGGTCGGCGATGCCAGAACGAAGGAGCTGCTTGATGCAGCTGTCGCTAAGGTCACCGACTACCAGCCGCAGCCGGAGGTAGAATACATTGAAGAGAAGCCGAAGCAGTCAGGACGTCTCACTCAGCTCGTTCTGGAGAAGTACCTTGCTGACCACTTCATCAGTTTGAAGGTCAATGCTATCACTCATAAGATATGTGTACTATCGGACATTGAGCTCAGTGAATATGCCCCACATTTGAGAGCCGAAGTGCTGCCGGTGTGGTTATGTGACCGGCTTCAAAATGATTATAAGAGCGTGACAGTCGAAGGGATCCAGCGATTGATTAATACTATCGCTATGAAGAAGGACAACGAGTTCAATCCTCCACTGGAAGCTATCGACAGCGTCAAGTGGGACATGAGACCGAGATTCCCTATCCTCTGCGATATGCTAACGATAGAACCGGACGACACGCTGAGCAGGACTCTTCTCTGGAAATGGCTCATGCAGACATACTGTATTCTGCATAACAAACCGGAAAAGGCGTTCTCAGCCGACGGAGTTCTGGTGTTCATCGGAGCTCAGGGATTCGGTAAGACGAGGCTGCTCGAGAAACTGGCTCTCAGCCGGGAGTGCTTCGGCGAAGGTCGCTGCTATGATCCTCACAACAAGGATAATAATATCCAGGTAACATCTAAGTGGATAACAGAACTTGGAGAGATAGGCTCGACCATGCGCAAGGACACTGATATGCTCAAGGCGTTCATAAGTTCCAGTACAGACGAGTACAGAGCTCCATACGGGCGCACAGCTATTACCTATCCTCGTAGGACAAGCTTCTGCGGTTCAACAAACGACACACAGTTCCTTATAGACGAGACTGGGAACCGCCGATTCTGGACAATACAGCTCAATAATAATAAGCACATCGACATCGACGGAGCCACATTCAAGGGCTTCGATGTTCTTCAACTATGGGCGGAAGTCAAGTTCGCAGTGGATCAGGAGCTCCAGAAGGGTAAGACTTATGCAAGCTGTTTCAGACTCGCGCACTCAGAACTCAAGGCACTGGAATCGAGAAACCGTGAACACGCTAAACTTCTCAAGGGAGAGCAGGAAGTACTGGATATTTTATCATTATATGATGATTGTGTTGGCTCGGAATATATCACAATTACAGAGTTCAAGTCATCACATCACGAACTTAAGAATTATTCCTCAGCTCAGATTGGAAGAGTCCTCAGCAAACATGGGTTCGAACAAAAATACATAAAAAAAGACGGAAAAACAAGAAGGGCTTATGCTCTTCCATTAGGAACGACTTATCAAGGTGAAAATGCCATAATTTACTAAAATACACAGTAAATACACAGTAAAAAAAGGGCTTACTGTGGCTATGTTTTGCGCCTATATATCGTTACTTATGCTACTATTACACACAATACACAGTAAATTATATATATAGTATAAAATAAGGGAATAAGGTATATAGTACTATACTATATAATATACCGTTATAGGGTAAGTATAGGAAAATTACTGTGTATTGTGTGGCAGAATTTGAGATTTGTCTATTTATAGGGGATTAAAGGTGCAACGCTTAAAAAATGCTTACTGTGTATTATCTGTGGCAAGAATGGGGGGATAAAAAACGCAATTAAGAGACTATCAATCACAACTTATCAACAACATCAGAAGCTCACTGGCGAGAGGTCACAAATCTGTCGTCTCGGTGCTCGGGTGCGGCGGAGGCAAGTCAGTCATTCAGGCTGAGATATCAAGACTTTCCACTGCGCAGAGGAATCGAGTGCAGTTCCTCGTTCATCGTAAGGAACTCTGTCAGCAGATATCAGAGACATTTCTTCGGCAGGGCGTCAATATGAATCTATGCAGTGTGGACATGGTCCAAACTGTCAGCCGACATCTCGACAGGATCCAGCCGCCAGCGCTCATAATCACTGACGAAGCGCATCACAGTGTCGCCGAGACATACAGGCGCATATACCGAGCGTTTCCGTCGGCATTTCTGCTTGGCTTTACAGCTACTCCCTGCCGCCTTAACAGCGGCGGACTTGGTGACGTATACGAGGACCTGATAACATCAGTATCAACGAAATGGCTCATTGAGCATAACTACCTGTCACCTTACAAGTATTATTCCATGAAGCTCGTCAATACTTCCGGGCTTCATGTCCGGGCCGGTGAGTTCAGAGCTGACGAAGTCGCTGCGCTCATGCAGCGCAAGGAAATATACGGCAAGACCGCAGATCAGTGGGAACGACTCGCAAAAGGCAAGAAGACCATAGTATACTGCGCGAGTGTCGAATCCGCTGAGGAGACAGCAGCACAGTTCAGGCGCTGCGGTTATGCAGCGGCTTCCCTCGACGGCAAGACCACGCCGGAGCTCCGCAGGTCAATCATGAACAGTTTCCGCAGCGGAGATATAAGGATCCTTTGCAACTGTGAGCTTTTCGGCGAAGGGCTCGACGTTCCGGACTGTGAATGCACGGTCCTCCTTCGACCTACTCAAAGCCTCACGCTGTTCATTCAGCAGAGTATGCGCTCAATGCGATATATGCCAGGAAAGACAGCTATAATAATCGACCATGTCGGGAACTGTTACCTGCACGGGCTACCTGATGACAGCCGCGAGTGGACGCTGGAACCTAAACACAGGCAGGAGAACATCGTCAAGATCAGAGAGTGCCCGGAGTGCTTCGCGGTATATCCTCCGACGCTCGACAAGTGCCCTTACTGCGGATTCGAGGCCGTAAGGGAGATACAGCGCAAGAATAAGAAAATCGTCGACGTCGACCTCGTTGAGGTTAGGCGGCAGGAAGACATTAAGAATACTCCGTATCACGCACTATCTCCTCAGACATGGGAAGACATCATTGAGATACAGAGGGCACGGGGCTATAAGATACAGTGGGCGGTCAGATATGCGGCAGCTCATGGCATTCCGACACCAAAGAAGTACAACTACATGAGGAGAGTGATAGGCGTATGACAGAACATGATATCCAGAACGCTATACGCTTGAAGCTTTCGGAACTCGGATATGCTGTTTTCCGTATTAACTCAGGCAAAGTCAGAATGGCCGACGGCAGATGGTTCGACACTGGAGTTCCGAAGGGCTTCTCAGATCTTATTGCCTGCAAGGACGGCAAAATATATTTCCTTGAGGTCAAGAATCAGGACGGACGTGCCAGCTCCGAGCAGCTGAGCTTCCTTGCAGTCATGAGGAACAGATACGGATGTGTTGCTGAGGTCGTAAGGAGTGTGGATGATGCAGTCAGAGCTGTTACAAGAGATTGAACGTGCAGCGGCTTCGTGCAAGAAGCCTCCGGAGGGGCTGGCTCCTGCGGAGAGTATGCTGTATTATATGCTGCTCGGCCTATTCGCCTGCTATCGTTCCGGTTCACTTACAGCCGAGGACGGCAAACAGCAGAAATTGAGAATATATAACATCTACAACAGATACGTCGAAGATTATAGGCAGTTTACTGAAATCTGTAAGCTGTATCAGCAGCGTATTCGGGAAGGAGCTAAAATATGAGTGATTACGAGGTATACGAAAAGTTCATACAGCTGAGAAAGCCGTATTCGATACCTGGTGCGAGCCGCGAGCTCGAAAAAGACATCCGTAACGCTATATCAGAAGGTGTTTCCTATGGGACATATATGTGGCGAAAGCAACAGCGCGAAGATGAGGCATACTTCAAGAAATACGGGAAGAAGCGGAGGCGATAGACTATGAAAGTATTTATTATTATTCTAATATGGGTATTATTAATCATACTATTTGTATTTATTCACTGGCTGGTAGTACAGCGTAAATCTCGGCAATGCAATCATCGTTATCAGGTCACTGGCTCCGTCCAGATGACGGACAGAGTCCTTCTATTCCTCGAATGCGTCTACTGTGGAAAACATATCGATATTTCAATACTGAATAAGAATATCACGATTCAGATTGATAAGGATTTAGATCTATTTAAGTCATGACGGAATTAGAAGAAAAACTCAGGAAGCTTGTCGAGCTTAATACGTCTGAATATAGAAAAGCGCTGGTCGAGAACAAAACCTTGATTGATAAGAATAAAGCATTAGAGGCCGTTCTGAGGATGGCGACGGAAGACCTTGCTGACTCAAGAAATTGTGGTACCTGCTTGTACTTCAATGATATGAACGCTCTATGTGGTGAATGCATGAATGGTAGCAACTACAAATGGCGCGAGCTGGATAGAGCTCAGAAGCTGTTAGAAGAAGATTGAAAAAGGTATTTTAACCATTTAGGAGGGCTGATAATGGCTAATATCAAATTCGTTTTGAACGGCTGTGATATATCATTTATAGCCGAAGCACCTGAAGATATTACTTTAAAGCAGCTTTTGAAGCAGTGTGATAAGATTAAGCCTGATTGGTGCGCTTGCGGTATTTGTTCTGTGGATAAAGTACATTACGGCAGCATTGATACAGAAATCATAATAGGGTATGATAGCATAGCAAAGGCAACAGAATGTCCGTGTACGATAAAGGAGGAATAAAAATGGCTGATTTTATAAGCAGAGAAAAAACCATTGAAACGATACGATACAGAGTATGTCAAGGTCACGGCAACAAAGAACATATATGCAAGCGAGGTTCGTGTGCTTATTGCGGAATAATGGAAATCATGGAGGATATATCAAGTATTGAAGCCGCAGACGTACAGTCTGTTGATAGGTGGATAAGCGTTGATGTTGCATTACCAATATATGACGGACTTGTGCTTATTTGCTACAATGATAAACGTATTAGATTAGGCGTTTATACTGAGGACGGTTGGGATAGTGACGAAGGTAATCCAATAATGGAACAGCCTGATTTTTGGATGAGAATACCCGAACCGCCGAAGCAATGAAAAGGTAATTTCTTCAAATCAGAAAGGAGGTATATTATGATTGACGAAAATAATTCAATGCGTATTAAGAACGATGCATACATTGCTTGCGATGCACTTAAGTCGCTGATAGTGGCAGCACCATATATCCACGAAGACTATCTACATGAAAAACTGGAAGTAGTCAGACGTTGCCTCAAGTTTATGGAATTATTTGAAGGGGAATGCAATGACTGAACGCGAAGTAATATGCTCGCAGCAGCTGCACTGTCTCTCCTGCCCTATCTCGGTAGGAGTCACTGGCAAGGACTGCCGAGTGCTGACAGCACATGAATTAAGGAGATATGGAGGTAAAATCGTGTTTATCAACGGAAAATGGATGGAAGAGCCCGAAGTAGTCGCTTATGTCGGTCAGCTTCATATGGAAATAGCTGAGCTTAAGGACGAGATCAAGATACTGAGGGAGATTCTGTCACGACACACGGAGGAAGAATATGACTAAATATCCAGAACAGCGGAACCTCGACGGTGCATATTTCCGTGTTCTGAGAGACGGGCAATGGGTTAATGTATGCTTTACGGATATGTTGAAAAGCGAGCAGGAAACAATTATGCTGAATCAATCGGCAGATTGGTATAAGAACCTTGCTCGGCATCTCGCAGAACAGCTCAGATTCATCGGCGACAAGTTCGACCTAATTAAGGAATAAACAAATAAGGGAGGCTATAATATGCCAGAAAGAAGTAAGAAGATCATACTGTACGATCAGGATTCCATTAGCAAATTCAATAAAGAGAACATGGCTCTGCTAAATAAGTATAAAATTGATATGGCAGTGCGTGACTTCTCAGAACGTTCACAGGTTCAGTATATTACCAATCTGCATCAGTGGTTCGGTTTCATCCTTAATTATCAAGATAATCGCAGCGTACTGGAACTCGAGGACGATGATATCACAGAGTTCTTATACTATTGCAAGCAGCAAGGCAATAATACAGCGAGAATGAGAACGAGGATATCAATTATATCTGCATTCTATAAGTTCCTCCGGAAGAAAAAACTTCTATTAACGAATCCTACAGAATTTATTGAGCCTCCGAAGAAACTCGTTCCTGTGATGACTCAGACGTTTCTTTCTACTGAACAGGTGATCCTGATGCGTGAGAAGCTCATCGAGCATAACGACACTCAGCTGAGGCTCTATGCTTCTCTATCGCTTTCAACGCTCGCTCGAGTATCGGCAATAGCTTCCCTGCGCTGGAATCAGATTGACTTCCAGAACTGCATAATACATGACGTCCCTGAGAAGGAAGGCAAGGTCGTTGACTTGTACTTCAGTGAGGAAGTCAGATGCCTGCTATATAAGCTCAAGGAAGAACGCGACCAATGCAAGAAGAACGATCACGGCTGGCTCTTCTACAGCGGCAGGTGCAATGATAGTAAACATATCAATCCGAGCACTCTTGAAGCATGGTGCAAGTCCATTGGTAAAATGATAGGAGTTCCGAGCCTTCATCCACATGACTTCCGTCATTCAGGAGCGACACTGCTCAAAAATGCAGGTATGAGCCTGGAAGATGTATCTGTGTTGCTGAACCATGAGTCAACGGACACGACGAAGAAGTTCTACATCAAGCAAGATACGCAAAGGATTAACAGCATCAAGAGCAGAATTAATATATAAGTGAGGTGTTAATTATGATGAATGAAGAAAGACTGGAAGCATTAGAGAAGAAACTGATTGAACTGGAAGTCCAGAATAAGCAGTTGATGATAGACAACAATAAGCTTAAGACGATCATTGCAACGAGTACTACTGGCAAGCGTGAACTCGCTCCCCTGATTGATAAGGATAAATTTGAGTATTTATTCAATTATGACATAAATCACGATACCGGTGAGATAGTCTCTGCCGATCCGGAGAGGATGAACAATAACTTCACAAACTATTATCGGTATATACTTCAGACACTGATGCCAACACCAAAGTCATGCAACGGCCAGAAGAATAAGTTCTACTGTAAGAACCCGAACCTTAACGAACTTACTGAGCAGCAATGGAAGATAGTGTCTAAGGCTATTCCTCAGCTTGTCGATATAACATTCAAAGCGAAGACAAAGCTATGGGGCAATAATGAAACTCTTCCACTTACTGCATTTAAGGAGTGATGAGAACTGACACCAGAAGAATACTTCCAGCAAGTGAGAGGGATAGATATGCTCATTCTATCTATCAAGGGACAGCTCCATGACATGGAAGACGAAGCAGATCCGGAATACATAGAGAGACTGAAAGAAGACCTTGAACGCTTCGAGCAATTAAAGCTCAGAGTTCACGACGAAGTCCTTCAGATCAAGGACAACAAGTACAAAGTCTTACTCATGGAATACTACATAAGAAATCGGACATGGGAACAGACTGCAATGGCTCTGAATGCCAAGTCCGTCAAGAATACCAGAGAGAACCTGCGTGAAGCAGCTCTCAAGGCATTCGCGGCGAAATTCCCACAATATTTCACATAATATAATTAGCATTTCACTGTTTCGGCAGCGAAGTGCTAATTTTTTTATTTATATCAACCATAAATACCTCAAATCACCTTGTATAGCCAAAAACAGCGGATATAATAAAAATAAGAAGGCAGGCGGAAAAGCATCGGGAGTCCCTTCCGAGCAGCTCTGAGGATATGCAGAACTGCTCGTAACTTCCGCCTTCCTTTCCGGTCTATGGCATGATGGACCATCTTTCTACATTCATTATCAGATCTATCGAGCTTTAGAGTAACAACGGCTCTGAGGCTCAGGAAATAATTCACATGAGTGATTTCTATACAAGTGCAGCATGGAAGTCGAAACGTGCTGCGATACTGAGCCGAGACGGATATCAGTGTCAGAGATGCAAGAGATACGGACGGATGCGTGAAGCAACGACAGTCCATCACCTTAAGCATTATGACGAATATCCAGAACTTGCGCTCGAAAGTGATAATCTTCTTAGCCTTTGCGAAGCTTGTCATAACTATTATCATCCGGAAAAGGCGCAAAAATCAAATAAAAAACGGGGAAAAATATATTATTAGTCGACCTCGGATTTTGTAAATTTTTGAAAAATTCCCTTGCCCCCCTCTTATTTGAAATTGGGTTCGTCTGAGACGAAAA
>JAEIGA010001721.1_pt1 | contig 34587 bp, 28 predicted proteins | sample 9270691 | NCBI WGS metagenome assembly JAEIGA01 (sample SAMN17057246, study PRJNA624740) | gut metagenome | biome: biome; isolation source: fecal sample | host: Bos grunniens | place: China: Xizang | collected 2019
CGTCAGCGACGCAGCGTAGGCCGACAGATAATGGCGAGGACCGGCGAGCCACGGCGTAGCAAGCGAGCGCAGCGAGACGCGAAGCCGGGAGCGAAGCGACGCTCCGAGCCGGGACGGGCGCGTGTCTTTTTGTTGTTAATGAGTTGCGGGTATTGCAAATCGCCACAAAAACACTATAGCCACAAAGCATCGCATTCTGTCGGCCTCCGCGCTGTCGCTATCGCTCCAACGCTCCGGGCTCGAATATTAGGGGGAAGCCTACCGGTGTTTTCGTCGCTTCGCGACTCCACCACCGGCTACTGTCTTTCGCCCCTCCGGGGCTTTGAATTCCGCTCGCCTGCGGCTCGCAAACTGTTCTTCAAATTCCGATTTATCGGGCTGCCGGCAATGAACAGAAAATGTCAACCGCTCGATACCGAAAAGGACGGCACGCAGCCGTCCTTTTCGGTATATTGGAGTTTGAGTTTTTACTTGCGGCGGCGGCGCATGGTGAGAGCAGCCAATGCCAGCAGGCTCAACGTTGCCGTGGCAGGCTCCGGGACAATACTCATACTCAGAGCACCATCAGCATATACCAAGCTATAGCCGCTCAAATCCGCACCATCCGCTGAGGTGATAGTAAAGTATTGCGTCAAATCCATTCCCTGTGTTATCTCCTCCGTAATACCCGCAACAGAGAGCGTTCCGATATTCTCAAAGAGTAGAATGGTGCCATCCACCTGGAGCAGGCTGATAGTAATGGGCGTATCTGCACTCAGGAACAGGTCGTTACCATTCATATTCACCGCAGTATTCAGGGTGATGGAGGTAGCTTCTCTCAAATCCAAATCAGCATCCACGGAAACACTCGGAGTAACGGCATTGCGCAGACCGAAGCTTGCAGACTCTTGCAAAGAAGTGAGGAATGCTCCGGATACGGTAATGATCTCAGAGCTGCTCAGCAAAGCGCCCTGCTCCAGCTCCAAATCACCAAGTGCCAGCGCTACCTCACTATCCAAAGAAGCCCCGCTGCGCACAGTCATATCCGCACCGGCAGCAATAGCTCCATCCGTGCCCTTCTCAAAGCGATAGTCCTTAGCTGCCACCTCTATATGCCCGGCGGACACAGTGCCGTTGATTGTCACGGTGCGATTTTCCGCCGCTGCATGGTCACCGAACAACACATTGCGCCCATCAGTAGAATAAGTATGGTAGTAATCACGATGCTCCTCGGCGATGTTATCACCATCCACCAGCACATCCCAGCCCGTGGATTCCGTCGGCAGCTCTTCCGTTGTTGCCACTTGAGCCTTCCACTCATTGCTGTTGCCGTTCCACACTTGGGCTTCATTCGCCACATCACTATACTCCGCCAGCATGTTCTGCAGCACCTCGGGAGTGTTGATTTGCGTGATGCCGCTGACATAGTATGCATAACCGGAAATGAAAGGAGTTGTACACGCCGCATCTGAATACAGCATCAACTTGCCATTTTCATCAACTTTCACGTACAGCTGAGTTGCTTTCGGCGTATAAGTACCGGAGGTACCGGTAGAGCCCTGAGTTCCCTCATAACTGGGTAGGCGACAATCATCAGAATCCGCAATAATAAGCGACTTGATACTACCATCCGCGTTTGTAGTCAATCCATAGCAAGTGAGCGTATGAGGATTGGCGCCATCCGTCACATTCAAGTGTGCAATCAATCCGGATTCCGTCTGGGTATATGTTCCGTTACTCTCCTCCAAGCCAAGCGCAGGCAATAGAGCCGATTTCAACGTACTCAAAGAGTTTACCCCGGTAATGGTAGCAGTATGTCCTAAAGGATTCGATTGACCATTGTGAATAGCCCCGAAGTACTCGCTGTAATAACCGCCTTGACTATCCACCCAGGTGAAGAACCAATTGGTACCGGTAGCTACTTCTCCGCCCATATTGCTGAAACCGCTGTTATAAAGAGCCTTCATCACATCCAAACGCATGGGGTCTGTAATAACCGGACTGTTGGACGGATTCATCACATTGTACAGTTGTCTCTTATAATCTGAACCATACGGAAGGGATGATACATCACCTTTACAAAAAACACCGTAATAGCTCTGCCAGTACTGAATCATATTACTGGCGGTATGAGCCCAGCACATGTAGCTATCACCATAACTCGAGCCGGAAACCCACCCTTTCTGGCTATCGTAAAAACGAGTAGAGTTCAGCAAGCTGTTTTTATCAAACGCCAATACGCCATTAGTAAAAGTACCGGCTACACCGTCTGCAATAAACCCCTGCGTCAAATCATAGGTATCCCCCACGGCAGCATGAGCTCCGGAAGTCACACCAAGCGCAGCAAGCAAAAAAAGCGTTTTCTTCATGACTGAAATACAAAATTAGCTGGGTTGTATCACTTACGGCGGCGGCGGGCAGCAAGAGCGGCGAGCGCCAGCAGGCTGAGGGTGGCGGTGGTAGGCTCAGGGACAATGCTCATGCTCAGGGCATTATTAGCATAGACCAAGCTGTAACCGCTCAAGTCTGCGTCATCCGTTGAGGTGATGGTGAAATATTGCGTCAAATCCGTTCCCGGAGTAATCACCTCCGTAATCCCCTCAATGGTAAGAACAGACAGGGTACCGACGTTTGCAAAGAACAGAATGGAACCATCCACCTCACTCAGGCTGATGGTAATAGGAGTCTGCGCACTGAGCAAGAGGTTGTGCCCATTCATATCCACCGCGGTATTCAGGGTGATGGAGGTGGCCATGCTCAAATCCAGATTGGCATCTACGGAAGCGCTCGGGGTAACGGCATTGCGCAGACTGAAGCTTGCGGACTCTTGCAAAGAGGTGAGGAATGAGCCGGTTACGGTAATGGTCTCAGTACTGCTCAGCAAAGCGCCCTGCTCCAGCTCCAAATCGCCGAGTTTCAGTGCTACCTCACTATCCAAGGAAGCCCCGCTGCGCACAGTCATATCCGCACCCTCAGCAATAGCACCATCCGTACCCTTCTTAAATTGGTAACCGGCAGCAGCTACCTCAATATGCCCGGCGGATACCGTGCCGTTAATGGTCACGGTGCGATTTTCCTCCGCAGCATGATCATCGAACAGGACATTGCGCCCCTCCAGAGCGTAGCCGTGGTAGTAATCGTGATGCTTGGCATCAATATTGTCGCCGTTCACCAGCACATCCCAACCGGTGGAGGCATCCGCAATCTCGCTATCAACCACATCCACCTGAGTTTCCCAAATGCCGCCGGTGCCTTTACCATTCCACACGGCAGCTTCATCCATACTGCGGTATTCTTTCAGCATGTTCTGCAGCACCTCGGGGGTATTGATGTAGGAGACCCCGTCAATGTAGGTACTTGAATTGATATAAGCGGAACTATTGGTTCTGTACAGAACCAATTTACCGTTTACCTCCTTGATAAGCAATTCCTTTAACTGAGTCGTACCTACTTCGCTTTGGAGCTGATAATCGCCATCGGCAATCAGAACGGTGTTCAAGGTACCATTTGCATCCGTCGTGAAGCCATAGCAATTGAGCACGTGACCACTGAGGCTCAACGCCGCCAACATGCCCTCTTGGGTCTGCACATAGGTGCCGTCAGCCTGCTGAGTAAAACCAAGCCCGGCAAGAAGCGCTTGTTTAAGAGCCTCTCTGTCATTATAGGCAAAGGTGGAATCAGCTGCAGAGGTTTGAGCCGCGGCGTTAATCGTCACAAAAGCATCTCTGTCAGAGTTACCATTGCCGAAGTATTCGGAATAGTACCCACCGGGGGTGCCGCAGGAAAAGGAATCATCGTAATCCTTGCCGGGATGCGGATTTGCGTAGGTCCACTCACCGTTTGCGTCCCACGGGTTCGTTGTAGAGTCCGCCTTGAAGAACCAATCTGCAGCATCCCCGAATGAACCACCCGTATTTTTCCAGCTATTGTAAAAGGTCTCAGCAATATAGAGTTCACGGGCATTGTTAACGTCCACGCCGCCGATATTTTCTACCCCGCGATATCCGTTAGGAAGATTGCGGGCGCTTACGGAACCGGTCGCATTCATGTTGCCGGTATCCTTATAGAAGACGCCGTACACATCCTGCCAGTATTGAATGGAATTAGTAGCCACGTGCGTCCAGCACATGAGGCTGTCATACTCCGTACCATCAGAATAGCTGCCGGTCCAAGGGCCGCCTTTACTGCTATCGTAAAGTCGTGAGGATTCCGCTTGCACCACTGCGGTGTAATTAAAATTCGAAGTTCCGTAAAACGTTGAAACTTTCACACCATCAACATGGTAAATCACTTTATCGTCATGAGCGATACTATCCCCCACAGCAGCGTGGGCGGAAGAGAGAGAAAGCGCGGAGAGAGCGAGGATGAAAAGCGTACGTTTCATGAGATACGGAGGAAATAAAATCTATTGCCCTGCATTCTATCAAATTCGCACCGGAACGCAAGCAGAAAAGAAGAAATAACATAAAAAAAAGAAAGAGTAAAAAGGGGACTGAAAAAAAACGGAGGGATGGAGGCAGGGGCGAGGGCACAAAAAGGCGAGGCAAAAAAAACGAAAAATGGAAGTGACTGAGCTTGACATTCAGCAGCGGAGGCGTATAATACGGCCCTCATGAACGCCGACGAAACAATCAAGAGCACCCCGCTGTGCGACAAGCACGTGGAGCTCGGAGCGAAGATGGTACCGTTCGCAGGCTGGAACATGCCTGTGCAGTATTCCGGAATTTTAGCAGAACACCACGCCGTGCGTAACGAATGCGGCGTGTTCGATATTTCCCACATGGGCCAGTTCTTGGTCAGCGGTGCCGGTGCCACGAAGTGGCTCAACGGCATGTTCACCAACAACCTGAACAAGCTGACGGACGGCATGGGGCAGTACTCCATGATGCTCAATGAGAAGGGCGGCGTTATCGACGACCTCATCATCTACCAGCTGGGCAAGGATGACTTCTTTGTGGTGGTGAACGCCTCCATGATTGACGAGGACTACGCTTGGCTTTCCGCCCGCAAGCCGGAGGGCATTTGCCTGGAGAACAAGAGCGACGCCTACGTTGGCTTGGCTATTCAGGGACCGAACTGCGAGGAGGTATTCGCCAAGATGTGCCCCGGCGTGGAGCTGCCTGTTCGCAACGGCATTCTGCAGTTCGAGGCAGACGGCGACGCCTGCGTGGTATGCCGCACCGGTTACACCGGCGAGAACGGCTTCGAGTTCTTCTGCCCCGCTGAGCAGGGTGTGAAGTGGTTCGAGAAGAGCATTGCCTGCGGTGCACTGCCCTGCGGCTTGGGTGCCCGCGACAGCCTGCGCTTGGAGATGTGCTACTCCCTGAACGGCTCCGACCTCTCCCCGGAGAAGACCCCGCTTGAGGCAGGGCTCTCCTGGTGCTGCGACCTGAGCAAGGATTTCATCGGCGTGGAGGTGCTGCGCGAGCAGAAGGCTGCCGGCCGCCCGACCGCCTTGGTTGCCATTGAGTACACGGGCAAGGGCGCACCGCCCCGCCACGGTTACGAGGTACAGCTGCCGGACGGCACCCCGCTGGGTGAGATTTGCAGCGGCGTGCTCTCCCCCTCCTTGGGCAAGGGCATTGCCATGCTCTATGTACCGGCTGCGCACAGCAAGATCGGCACCGAGGTGAACGTCGTGGTACGCGGCAAGGCCGTGCCCGCCGTCATCATCAAGAAACCTTTCCTCAAAAAATAACCCCCTACCAAACACACAAATACTATGAGCAATCCTGCTGATTACAAGTACTCCTCCGAGCACGAATGGGTAAGCCCCGCCGTAGACGGCGTGGTAACGCTCGGCATCACCGACTTCGCCCAGGCTGAGCTGGGTGAGGTTGTATACGTAGACCTCCCCTCCGTGGGCGACACCTTCTCCAAGGAGGACAGCATCGGCGCTGTTGAGTCCACCAAGGCTGCTTCCGACATCTACACCCCGGTTTCCGGCGAGATCGTAGAGGTGAACGAGGCCCTGGACGCAGAGCCCAACACGGTGAACAGCGACGCTTTCGGCGCCGGCTGGATTTGCAAGATTAAGCTTAACGATCCTGCTGAGCTGGACGAGCTGATGGATGCTGAGGCATACACCGAGTTCTGCAAGTAAAGCTAAAAAACCAAAGCCTTGCGTGTGGTAAGGAGCCGGAGGGCTGTACAGTCCCCGCCCCGCAAACCCTCGCAAGGCTTTGCTGCTTTTCTGACACCATCATTTACAGATACGTAAAAGCATATGATTACTGCTCAAACATCTTTCATTCCCCGCCACATCGGCCCGAATGAGGCCGACACCGCAGCCATGCTGGCCGCCATCGGCTTTGACTCCCTGGATGCGATGACGGACGCCATCGTCCCCGCCGACATCCGCCTGAAAGCCCCGCTTGACCTGCCCGCCCCCATGGCAGAGCAGGAGGCACTGGCCGCCCTGCAGAGCATGCTGGCAGCCAACAAGCCGGTGCGCAGCCTCATCGGCCAGGGCTACTACGGCACCTACATGCCCGCCGTCATCCAGCGCAATGTGTACGAGAACCCGAGCTGGTACACCGCCTACACTCCCTACCAGCCTGAGATTGCCCAGGGCCGTTTGGAGATGCTGATGAACTTCCAGACCATGATTTCCGGTCTGACCGGTCTGCCCATCGCCAATGCCTCCATGCTGGATGAGGGCACCGCCGCTGCAGAGGCCGTGCACCTCTGCGTAACGGAGAAGCGCAAGAGCGACACCTTCTTCGTGGCTGACACCTGTTTCCCGCAGACCATCGACGTTATCCGCACCCGCTGCGAGACCACGGGCGTGAACCTCATCGTGGGCGACTGGAAGAGCTTTGACCCCGCCTCTGTACCCACGCTGGCAGGTGTGCTCGTGCAGTACCCGGACAACCTCGGCGCCGTGGAGGACTACGCTGCCTTCTTCGAGAAGTGCCATGCAGCCAAGGTACTTTGCTGCGTAGCTGCGGACCTGATGGCTCTCACCGTGCTCAAGGAGCCCGGTGCATTCGGCGCAGATGTGTGCGTAGGCACCACCCAGCGCTTCGGTATCCCCATGGGCTACGGCGGCCCCGCTGCTGCCTACATGGCATGCACGGACGCCCTCAAGCGCAAGCTGCCCGGCCGCTACATCGGCAAGTCCATCGACAAGGACGGCAAGCCCGCTTACCGCTTGGCTCTGCAGACGCGTGAGCAGCACATCCGCCGCGAGAAGGCTACCTCCAACATCTGCACGGCGCAGGTGCTCACCGCCCTGCTCTGCACCTTCTACGCCATGTACCAGGGTCCGCAGGGGCTCAAGGACGTGGCAACCACCGCTCACCGCTTGGCAGCAGGCTTTGCCGCAGCTGTAAAGGCAGCAGGCTACAGCGTACCCGCCGGCACCTTCTTTGACACCGTGGCCTTCACCGCCCCGGGCAAGGCTGATGAGCTGGTAGCAGCAGCCCTCACCGCCGGTTACAACATCCGCAAGGTGGATGCCGACACCGTATCCGTCTCCTTCGACGAGACCACCACGGATGCCGACCTGAGCGCCCTGTGCAGCGCCCTGAGCCTGCCCGCAGCAGAGGTGCCCGCCGCCCCGGTATGGGGTGCAGAGTGGAACCGCAGCAGCGCCTTCTGCACGGAGACCTGCTTCAACGCGTTCCACTCCGAGACGGAGATGATGCGCTACATCCACACGCTGGAGTGCAAGGACCTTGCCCTCAACGAGGCTATGATTCCGCTGGGCTCCTGCACCATGAAGGCCAACTGCGCCGCCATCATGATGCCCATCACTTGGGCAGGCGTGACGGAGCTGCACCCCTTCGCCCCGGCAGACCAGTGCCAGGGCATGCGCGCCATGCTGGAGCAGCTCAAGCAGTGGCTCGCCGTTGTAACGGGCTTCCACGGCGTTTCCCTGCAGCCCAACTCCGGTGCTGCCGGTGAATTCGCCGGCCTGCTTACCATCCACCGCTACCAGGTAGCACAGGGTCAGGGCCACCGCAACGTGTGCCTTATCCCCAACTCCGCTCACGGCACCAACCCCGCCTCCGCCGCTATGGCAGGCTTCACCTGCGTGCCCGTGAAGTGCGACGAGAAGGGCAACATCGACGCCGAGGACCTCAAGTTCCAGGCCGAGAAGCACCGCGACAACCTCGCTGCCCTCATGGTTACCTACCCCTCCACCCACGGCGTGTACGAGAGCGGCGTGGCAGACCTCTGCCGCATCATCCACGAGAACGGTGGTCAGGTATACATGGACGGAGCCAACATGAACGCCCAGTGCGGCCTCACCAACCCCGGCACCATCGGGGCTGACGTGTGCCACCTCAACCTGCACAAGACCTTTGCCATGCCCCACGGCGGCGGTGGCCCCGGTGTGGGTCCCATCTGCTGCGCAGAGCACCTCACCCCCTACCTGCCGGGTCACATCTGCGAGGAGGGCCAGAACCACAGCGCCGTTTCCTCCGCTGAGTACGGCTCCGCTGCCATCTGCCCCATCACTTGGATGTACCTCGCCATGATGGGCTTCGAGGGTCTCAAGCGTGCCTCTCAGATGGCCATCCTCAACGCCAACTACATCGCCAAGCGCCTCGAGAATCACTTCCCGACCCTCTACTCCGGCGCTAACGGTTTGGTTGCTCACGAGTGCATCTTGGACACCACCATCATGCTCCGCAAGAGCCACCTCTCTGTGGATGACATGGCCAAGCGCCTCATGGACTACGGCTTCCACGCCCCCACCATGAGCTTCCCCGTGCACGACACCCTCATGGTGGAGCCCACGGAGTCCGAGAGCAAGTACGAGCTGGACCGCTTCATCGATGCCATGATCGGCATTCACGGTGAGATGGAGGCCGTGGCCAACGGCTCCGTGCCCGCGGACGACAACGTGATGGTGAACGCCCCGCACACCGCCCTCGCCGTAACGGCGGATGAGTGGAACCACGCTTACACCCGCGCTCAGGCTGCCTACCCGGCTGCTTGCCAGCGCCTGCACAAGTTCTGGCCCTCCTGCTCTCGCGTAGAGAACGCTTGGGGTGACCGCAACTTCTGCTGCACCTGCGACACCCTCGCTGAGCAGCAACAGTAAGCCCTACTCAGGCGATTAAGCCCATTTTCATCCCCCTGCATCGCACCCCCGATGCAGGGGGATTTTTTACCCCACCCCCGCAAAGTTCCTTTGCATTTCTGCACATTTTCACCCAAAGTTCCTTTGCATTTCTGCACGATTTCGCTCAAAGTTCCTTTGCATTTCTGCACGATTTCGCCCAAAGTTCCTTTGCATTTCTGCAAGCAATACAACAAAACCACTTGACAACCAATAAAAGAAATGCAATACTACAAGCAGCAACAAAAAGGAACACACATGAAACGTTGGAGCATCACTAAACTGGAGGCTTGGAAAAAGAACGCAAAACGCAAGCCGCTTTTACTACTCGGCGCGCGCCAAGTGGGCAAAACATGGCTCATGAAAGAGTTCGGGCGCCTCCATTACCCCAAAGTGGTGTACATACGCTTCGATAATGACCCATTCATACGCCAAGCTTTTGAGCAAGATTACGACGTGCAGCGCCTCCTCATGGCGTTACAGCTTCGCAGCGGTATTGACATCGATGCGAACACCCTCATCATCTTGGATGAAATACAGGAATGTCCGAAAGCTCTCACCGCCCTCAAGTATTTTTGTGAAGAGGCACGCCACCTGTCCATCATTGCAGCAGGCTCCCTCCTCGGCTTAGAGGAACACAGTGGCACCGGATTCCCCGTGGGCAAAGTGGACCGCATTTACATGTACCCCATGAGCTATACAGAGTTCTTGGATGCGTGTGGGTACGGCATGTACGTGGAACTGCTGCGCCGCCGCGATTGGAAAATGATTGAAACATTCCGCCCCAAGTTTGAGGAAATGCTGCGCTACTACTACTACGTGGGCGGCATGCCGGAAGCGGTTGCAGAGTTCGTTGATTCCCAAAACATGGTTGAGGTGCGTCGTCTTCAAGAAAGCCTGCTGGCGGACTACAAAAACGACTTCCGCAAACATGCTTCCGCTGCGGAAACTCACCTCATTACCCAAATTTGGAATACCATACCGGAACTACTGGCCAATGAAGACAAGCGGTTCATGGCATCTGCCGTAGAATCCGGCATCCGAGCAGCTAAACTCCGTGGTCCCCTGCGCTGGCTGCAAGATGCAGGGCTCACCCACACGGTGTCGCGAGTACGCACCCCGGAAATCCCGCTGGATGCTTACACGGATGCCGTATTCAAATTATTTTTCTTGGATGTCGGCTTACTTTCCGCCAAAAGCAAGCTCCCGGCTGCTCTCTTGCTGGAACAAAACAACATTTTCAAGCAATATAAAGGCGCATTGACGGAACAATATGTGCTCCAACAACTTTTGGCAGACTGCGCGCTGGAGCCATTCTATTGGTCAGCAGAGAGAGCTCAGGCGGAGATTGATTTTCTGTTGCAATTAGATGGCTTCCCGCTTCCTCTTGAGGTTAAAGCGGAACGCAACCTGCGTGCCAAAAGCCTGCATAGTTTTTGCAAGCGATTCAACAGCAGCTTAGCCATTCGTTCCTCCATGTCGCCGTATGAGCTCTCGTCCGTCGATTCCGGAGCATCAGCCGGGCCGTACACCTTGGTGGATATTCCGCTCTTCGCCATATCCACCCTTGTGGATGAAGTAAAATGTCACCTGTAGAGCGTTTCCTTTGCATTTCTGCACGTTTTCGCACAAAGTTCCTTTGCATTTCTGCACATTTTCGCTCAAAGTTCCTTTGCATTTCTGCAAACAACACCACATTACTGATTTATTTACGCACACTTACAACAAAACAAACAAAATCACAATTTCCCAAAAGGTCCGGGAGACTTCTAATAAGTCACATCAAGCTCGATAAATCGGAAGTTGAAGGGGGGGGTGTAGGATAATTTGCGAGCGCCAGCGCCTGCCACGGCGTAGCTGCGCAGCAGCGAAGACGGGAGCCTAAATTTGAGCCCCGAAGGGGCGCTATAAAATAGTCCGGCGGTGGAGCCCCGCAAGGGGCGGAACCCCGGGAAACGGCCACAAACATAAATGCGAACCCCGGAGGGGTGGCATAAAGCGTGGCACAAAAATGCCGCATTGTTTCAAAATACCGCGAACACCAAAAAACACGCGCCCACAACGGCTCGGAGCTCCCGTCTCCGCGTCTCGCTACGCTCGCTTGCTACGCCGTGGCCAGCCGCTTCGCTACGGTCCTCGCCATTATATGTCGGCCTACGCTGCGTCGCTTCGCTCCGTCGCTCCGGGCTCAATTTTCTTTTTTTACGCTACCCGGGGTTCCGCGGCTACGCCGCTCCACCGCCGGGCTATTATATGGCGCCCCTCCGGGGCTCCAAGTTAGGCTCACCTTCGGTTCGCAATCTCCCCTTCAACTTCCGATTTATCGATTTTCAAATCACAATTTTTCCACTGCCGAAGCGGGGTAAAATCCGGCATGCGGGAGCGCGAGACGGGGCACGGGGAGAGCTTACGGCTCTTCGTCAATATCCTCCGCGCGGGGGTGTGCCTGCCGGTACACCTGCTGCATGCGCGTTTTGGTGACGTGGGTATAGATTTGGGTAGTGGAGAGCGAGGAATGGCCGAGCAGCTCCTGCACGGAGCGCAGGTCTGCCCCGGCATCCAACAAATGCGTGGCGAAAGTATGGCGGAGCTTGTGCGGTGAAATGTGGAACGGTATGTCGGAGCAGCGCAGGTACTTATCCAGCATCAGCTGCACACTGCGCCCCGTCATGCGGCGCCCCAAACGGCTCAAAAACAGCGGTCCCTCCGGGTCCGGCACGGCTCGCTCCAAATAGCGCACGATAGCCTCCTTCGCATATTCACCCACCGGCACCAAGCGCACCTTGCGCCCCTTGCCCACTACGCGCACGCAGTCCTCACCGTGCATCAGGGCATCCGCATTCAGGCTCACCAGCTCGCTCAAGCGTATGCCGCATGAGTAAAACAGCTCCAAAATAGCGGCATCACGGTACGGGAGCCACTCCGGGCTCTTCTTATCCACCGGAGTGCGCAGAGGTAGGGAGAGCAGCTCCTCCATCTGGTGCAGGCTCAGGTGCACCGGCAGCCCCACTCGGGCACGCGGCAGGGTAAGCTCCGCCAAAGGATTACTGCTCAGCCCGGCTTTGCGCATCAAATACGCATACAGCGAACGCAGCGAGGCAAAGCGCTGGCGTATGGAGGCGGGCTTGAGCTGCTGCTGCATGGCCTCATACAACCACGCGCGGAACACATCTTCCGTGCACGCCTGCCAAGACTCGAAGCGCCCCCCCATCCACTCCACAAAGAGGCGAAAATTACGGCGATACGCCGATAGGGTGTGTTCAGACGCCCCCTTCTCCACCGCCATGTATTGCAGAAAGCGCTCCACGTCCGCCAGCGCTTCCGCCGGCAGCCCCCCGCATTCCTCTGCGCTCTCGTGCTTCATACCCTACTTTTTTAACACATTCTCCAGCGCGCTTCAATCCCAAATCGCGTACGCCCACCCCCCTATTTGCTAAACAAGGGTAGAAGATGCGTCAAAAGTTTCCGTTCAACCGACCGCAGGAAGCATAGACACGCAACGATTCATTTTTATCGCACAAAAAGCTTGACAAAAACACGGAGGGAGTGCATAAAGCGTGCGTCTACACGACGGAGGATAAAGAAGAAACACAAGAAACGAATGAAGAAACACCTGACCATACTAGCCGTAAGCGCCGCCATCATGACGGCTTGTTCCACCCAGAACGAGATTAACGCCATGGCACATGGGGGCTATGCATTCAAGCCTGCGAGTCTGAAATCCACGCCGAACCAAGTAGTGAACGGTGGTTACTGGGATAGACCCGCACACCTGACGGGCTCCCCCTGCATCGTGATTGACACGCAGCTGCAGCAAGCCACGTACTATGTGGGCAATCAGATTGTCGGGCGCTCCACCATTTCCTCCGGCAAGGCAGGTCATGGCACCCCGAAAGGAACGTTCAAGATATTGTCCAAGGACATCGACCACCGCTCCTCCACCTACGGCAGCATTGTGGATGCCGCGGGCAACGTGATGATTGCTGACTATAAGGCGGGGCAACCCATCCCGGCAGGCGGCCAATACCAAGGCGCGCCCATGAACTTCGGCATGCAGATAACGAACACGGGCATCTGGATGCACGAGGGCTTGGTAACCGCAGCGCCGGAGAGCCACGGCTGCATACGCCTGCCGCGCGAGATGGCCAAGATTTTCTTTGAAAACACGGCTGTGGGCACCCCGGTCATCATCAAGTAAACACAACAAGCCGTTTTTATGTACAAGCGCGCCTACACCCTGTTGCTGCTAATCCTTGCCCTGCTGCAAACAGCGTGTGGCCCGCTGGACGCACCTGCGCCGACCTATGCGGAGTTCTTAGAGACACATCGGGATAATTACCCCGCCTGTATGGATGTGTACATGAACCGCGAGTTGATGGCGCAGGCTACGCCGAAGAGCCCCATTCACATCTGCTTGGAGCAACAGCGCGGCAGATTGTACGTCAATGGTGCCGTGGCAGCGGATTGGCCCGTCTCCACCGGTAAAGAGGGGCACGGCACACCTACGGGCACCTTCCCCATCTTGGAGAAGAAGAAAAAACACAACAGCTCGGTATGGGGCACCATTGTGGACCGCAATGACATTTGCGTAGTAGAGAGTGCGGATTCCCGCCGTGACCGCGTGCCCCCCGGCGGCTCATTCTTGGGCGCCAAGATGCACAACTGGCAGCGCCTGACGGGCAGTGGAGTCGGTATACACACGGGCCCCGTGCGCTGCAACCAGCGAGTTTCACACGGCTGCATCCGCACCCCGGGATTCGTGGCGGAGGCGCTGTTCAACATCACGCAAGTGGGCGTCAGCAAGGTGACCATCTCCCGCGCGCCGGAAAAACAGTGGCCGGGGGCTCCGCAGACGGAGACAAGCACGGCTCACTGAGGAACGGCAAGCCAAGAAGCGTGCGAAAGGCTCGCCGCACAGCCTTATTTGCTATTTTTTTTGCAGGCAAAGGGCACCGATGCGAGAAATCTCATTGACTTCACCTGTGCATTGTTGCATAATATGGGCAACAGCATAGTACCACGACATGTCTTTCCATATTCAGAACGTAGAAATCGGCGGCAAGGCTCCCTTTTACCTCCTCGGGCCCTGCTCTCTGGAGAGTGAGGAGTTTGCATGGCAGATGGCCCGCAGCATCAAGGAGATTTGCACCAAGCTGGGGGTTCCCTTCATCTTCAAAGCCTCTTATGACAAGGCTAACCGAACCAGCGTGAAGAGCTTCCGCGGCGTAGGCATTGAGGCAGGCTGCCGTATTCTCTCCGAAATCGGCAAAGAGCTCAACATCCCCGTGGTGACAGACGTGCACACGGAGAAACAGGCAGAATACGCCGCTCAATACATTGACCTGCTGCAGGTGCCGGCATTCCTGTGCCGCCAGAGCGACCTACTGGAGGCCTGCGCCAAGACCGGCCGACCCGTCAACATCAAGAAGGGGCAGTTCCTCGCTCCGTGGGATTGCAAGAACATTTGTGAGAAGATGCAGGCCTTCGGTTGCGAGCAGTACATGCTCTGCGAGCGCGGCACCACCTTCGGTTACAACAACTTGGTGGTAGACATGCGCGGCATGTACTGGATGCGCCAGTTCGGCTGCCCCGTTGTGTTCGATGCCACTCACTCCGTACAGCGCCCGGGTGGGCTCGGTGGTGCCACCGGTGGCGACCGTGACCTTGCTCCCGTGCTGGCCAATGCCGCCATGGCAACCGGCATTGACGGCGTATTCATGGAGGTACACAGCGACCCCGACAACGCGATGAGCGACGGCCCCAACCAGGTACGACTCTCCGATTTGGAGCGCATCATCACCAACATGCAACTCGTTCGCAGCGCCTACGACCAAATGTCGTAACTCCATGATGAAGAAGGGCCTTATTCTCATCGCAACGCTATTCGCCACGAGCAACACGCTCGTGGCGCAGTCCCCGAATGTCAACCGCGCAGAGGACGAGTTCCCCGGCCTGCAGCTACTGCCCCCCGGCAGCAAGGTGAAGGGGATTTCCATTCCCCGCTACGACAAGCACCGAGTCTGCGCCCTGCTCTTGGCAAATGAGCTCGAGGTGGTGTCTCGCTCAGAGATTACCCTCTCCGGCATTATGGCTACGCTGTACGACCAAAAAGGGAACACAACAACAGTCAAATGCGCCAAGGCGGGTTACGACTTCAAGAAAAAGGCCATTATCTCACAAGAAAAAACGGAGGTAAACAACCCGAATTTCAGCGCATCCGGCAGCGGTGTCACCTTCACCCTCTCCGGCAGAATCGGGCTGGTTAAAGGCCCCGTCAGAACCACTATACGCACCGGCAAGGCGCGCCAGAAAAAATGAAATCCGCCTCTCTTCCCCTGCTCTTGCTCACCTGCTGCACCTGCACCACCCTTTCCGCGCGTGAGGAGTGGCTGCAAGCAGCCATTGATGAGCGCCAAGACTCCCTCCGTTTTTTTGAGGAAAACCGCAGACGAGTGGGCGAGCTGGTGCTCACGCTGACAGATACACCACCGGCGCCCTCCGCAACGCCCACGGCCGCCATGCCGGAGGCGGAAGAGGGAGAAACCGCTGTAGAGGCGGATGGGGGCATGCTCTTCGACGCAGCGAACGCCCGCATGGTGTACCTGCACAACGTGCGCGTGACGGACAGCCGCCTGAGCATGCGCTGCGCGGACCGCCTGTTCATTCAGCTACCGCAAGCCCTGCTGGATGAGGGTAAACACAAAGCCTCTGAAAGCATCAAACGTACCCCCCCCGCCGAGGAGGAGGTAGACACCGCCCCGCAGGAAGTCACCACGGAGGAAACCGCCGAGCCGCAGCAGCCCATCTACATAGAGGCGCAGACGGCCATGGTGAACACCGTCTCTAACCGCGCCCTGCTACTGGGCACCACTACGGGGGAACAATCACTGCTCATTACGCAGGGTGAGAGCCGCATTGTCCTCAAAGCCAAGGGCGACACCCCCGCTCAAGTGCTGGCAGATACCAACGGCGACATTTACATCATCGCCGGCAGTATGGATGTGAAATGGGTAGACAAAGCCGGCAAACTGAGCACCCTGCGCAATGAAAACGGTACCCTGTACTACCGCGCGGCGGATGGCAAGCTGGTGCTCACCGGCGCAACAGAGCTACACAGCCCCGGTGGCAGCATCAGCTGCACGGAGGAGCTTTGCCTGCGCCTGCGCACGGAAAAAGCCCCGGCTGATGCCGACACCGGCGACATCATGCCCCAATTCACCGGCATACGCCTGGCCGGGGTGGATGGCGCAACCGCCCACGGCAATGTGCAACTGAGCCGCCCGGCTACCGCCCCGGGGGAGGCAGCCACCGCCATCACCGGTGAGAGCCTCAGCTACGATGCCCAAACCGGCGAATGCTACGTGCGAGGCCAAAACACCACCATTTTCCAAGGCGAGAACAAGCTTTACACCAATGGCGCCGTGCAGCTGGCAGCCAACGGCGACATCACCCTGCAAGGAGATGAAATTAAGGGCAACTACACCCGCCCCGCAGCGGATGAGGGGGCTCCTCCCATTGCCGGCACGTTCCGCACGGGTGGCACGGTGAAGTTCACGGCAGCTACCGCTACCATTGAATTGCCGGAGGGCATTACCCTGCAAGATGAGTTCTGTACCCTCAAAGCCGGGGGCGCCGTTCGCATCAAGCTGGCGCAAAGTGCTGAAATGAAAGCCAAATTGGCTGCAAAACAGCAGGATAAACGCCAAAACGCCGCCCTCGGTAACCTGAACACCGCCATCGCCAACTACGATGAACCGGAAAGCGTGCATGCAACAGGGGGCATCCACCTGCACTACGTAGCAAAACAGGGCGAACAAGGGCTCACCATCACGGCAGATGACGCCGACATCAATGCCCGCACGGGGGAAATCACCCTTACCTCTGCCAACACACGCAAGACCTTGGTGCAATACAATGATTTCGTGCTCGCCGCGGAATCCACCGACACGGCAACCTCGCTGCAGCTCGACGCTCAGGGCGACCTCACCATGGTGGGTGACACCCTGACGGCCACCCTGCCGGATGAAGATGCAGGCAAGGGGCAAAAGCTCACCACCGTGCACTGCACCGGGCGCCTTACCCTCACCCGCGCCACGGGGCGCTTGGAGATGGGTCCCGGCACCCGCATCGAAGCGCCGGAGGCACGCATGAGCTCCAACGGGCCGCTCTTCGTCACCTTCCGCCCGGGAGATGAGGCCAAGAACAAGCCCCTGCACCCCAAATTCCCCCACTTGGTGTATAACTTCACCGGCCTGCAAAGTGTAGACACGGAAGAAGGTGGCACCCTGCAAACACCGGAAGCGGCATTGCGCTGCACCGGCCGCATCCACGTCGTGATGAAAGAGCAGCCCGCCGCCGGTAAAGACAGGAGTGCCGCTGCCGACATAGAGCAAGCCATCGTGGAGGGTAACGTAGCCATTGCCGGCAAAGATGACAAGGGCAAACCCGTGCAAGCCTACGGTGATAAACTCACGATTGACGGTGCCTCCGGCGTCAAAACACTCTCCGGCTCTCGCGTCACGCTGCAAAGTGGCAATACCGCCCACACAGCCTCCGGCGCAGGTGCTGCCGTCACCATTGACGCTCAGAACAACATACGCATCACCGGCGCTAAGCACACCACCTCCGCCACGAATCTGCGGAACCAACTCGAAGATAACAAAAAGACCAAGAAATAAGCCATGAACCCTGCTGATACTCTACTCAAAGCACAAGGCCTTTGCAAAGCTTACAACGAGCGCAAGGTGGTGGACAACGTGTGCCTGGAGGTAGGCGCCGGTGAGATTGTGGGCCTGCTCGGGCCGAACGGTGCCGGTAAAACCACCTCTTTCTACATGGTGGCAGGCTTGGTACGCCCGGATGTAGGCAGCGTGATGTTCGCGGGCAAGGATGTTTCCGGCTTGCCCATGCACCTGCGCGCCCGCCTCGGCATGGGGTACCTGCCGCAGGAGGAATCCATCTTCCGCAAGCTTTCCGTGGAAGAAAACCTCATGGCCATCCTGGAGACCCGCACGGACCTCAGCCGTAAGGAGAAGAAGGACAAAATGATGGAGCTGCTGGAGCGCTTCCACATCACCAAGCTGCAGAAGAGCCAAGCCATTCAGCTTTCCGGCGGTGAGAAACGCCGCCTCACCATCGCACGCGCCCTGGCCAGCAACCCGAAGCTGCTCATGCTCGATGAGCCCTTCGCCGGTGTGGACCCCATCGCCGTGCAGGACATCCAGAGCATTGTCGCCTCCCTGCGCGAGACGGATGGGCTCTCCATCCTCATCACGGATCACAACGTGCGCGAGACCCTCGGCATTGTAGACCGCGCTTACATCCTCTTTGAGGGCAAGGTCATCAAAGAAGGCAATGCGGAGGAAATCGCCAACGACCCCAAGACCCGCAAGATTTACTTGGGCGAGGACTTCAAGATGTAAAGGCACAAAAAACTCCGACCGCAACAGCCGGAGTGAAAAAGGATTTACCGGAGGCGGGGGAGCTCACTGCTCCTCCGTTTCATTTTCAGCGTTTTCCTGCTCTTCCTCTTCTGCATTCAGAGCATTCATTCCCTTACGGGCGCTCAGGAAGGAGCCCAGCCCCACCAGGAACAACACAGCGCAAATACCGGTGCAACCCACCTTGTTGGCCATGTCCGCGTCCCCTTGGGATTGGAACCAAAAATACAACGCTCCCACGATGGCCATGCCGATGACCAGCGCAATGATACCCCACTTGTTAGCTTGCCACATAAAAAAACAGTGGCAGCTGCGGTCACATACCACCGCAACTGCCACGTAAAGGTTAAAGCATTAGTAGTTCTGAGCGAGAATGGCGAAGTGAGCCTGCGGGTGGTCGCACACAGGGCATACCTCCGGGGCCTGCTTGCCTACGCAAATGTGGCCGCAGTTACCGCACTGCCAAATCTGGTCACCATCGCGGGAGAACACCAAGCCGCCCTCAATGTTGCTCAGCAGCTTGCGGTAGCGCTCCTCGTGCTCCTTCTCAATCTTGCCCACGCCTTCAAACAGCTCGGCAATCTCGTCAAAGCCCTCTGCGCGAGCCTCCTCGGCAAAGGTCTTGTACATGTCCGTCCACTCATAGTTCTCACCGCTGGCGGCATCTGCCAAGTTCTCCGTAGTGGCGGGAATCTTACCACCGTGCAGCAGCTTGAACCAAATCTTGGCGTGCTCGCGCTCGTTGTGGGCGGTCTCCTCAAAAATCTTGCTGATCTGCACATAGCCATCCTTCTTTGCCTTGGATGCGTAGTACAGATACTTGGTGTGTGCCTGGGACTCACCGGCGTACGCCGTGGCCAAGTTCTGCTCCGTCTTCGTGCCTTTAAGCTCCTTCATAATCGTGTGTCTCGTGTTGTAGATTTCTCCGCATCGTCCCTGCGGCTTCTCATAGATTATCACATTTCTCCCACTTTGCAAGCAGGCTTTTTTTGCGTGACGTAATTTTTGAACCCCATCGACGAAAAAATTACTCACCAAACTCAGTAATGCGCATGGTAACAGAAAATGCGGAAAATATAAAGTTGCACTTTACATTTTCCGATTCATTATATATAATACGCTTATGAAGAAAAAATACATAGAGCGTCAGATAAGTGACTATGTACGGAAGGTATCCGGGATGTATCCGGTTGTCACCATCTGCGGCCCGCGACAATCCGGCAAAACAACGCTGGCAAGGCACCTGTTCCCGAGCTACGACTACGTAAGCATGGAAGATCCGGGGACCCGCCTGCAGTTTGAAAACGACCCTCGAGCTTTTCTTGAGTTGCACCCTGCACCGTGTATTTTTGACGAGGTGCAGAACACCCCGACATTGCTCAGCTATCTGCAGGGCATTATAGATGAACACAACACCCCCGGCATGTACATCTTGACGGGCAGCCGTCAGATGGAACTGCAGGAAACAATTACCCAAAGCCTTGCCGGTCGCTCAGCCATGGTGGATTTACTTCCGCTTTCATACGCAGAGCTCGAAACGGCAGGAATACACCTGACCAGAGATGAGGCACTGTATTACGGAGGATTACCCCGCTTGCATGCGGAAGGGATCCCCCCGGAGATTGCATATTCCAACTACATGCGCACCTATGTAGAGCGAGATGTCAGGCAACTGATAAACATAAAAAATCTTTCAGCCTTTGAAACATTCATCCGTCTACTTGCTGCCAGAGTTGGGCAGATTATCAATTATTCATCACTTGCAAGCGATGTAGGCGTCAGCGCTCCCACCATCAAAGAGTGGATATCCATGCTGGAAGCCTCCTATATCGTCTTCACCGTTCACCCGTATTACAGTAATTTCGGAAAACGCCTCACGAAATCTCCCAAAATTTTCTTTACGGAGACAGGTTTGGTGACATCGCTGCTGGACATTAACTCACCGGCACAAGTAGCCAGAGACCCGCTCATCGGCAATATTTATGAAAACCTTGTTGTATCCGAATTCCTCAAAGCGCGTTTGAATGCCGGGCTTCGCCCCAATATGTATTTTTATCGGGATGCACACGGCTTTGAAATCGACCTGATACTCGATATCGCACGCCGTCCCTTACCCATAGAAATCAAATCGGCAAAGACCTACACACCCGCTCTCATCAAAAACTTGCAGCAATTCTATAATAACGATGTCACGCAATCCTTGACTCCGGCTCTCATTTACGGTGGCGATGACTTAGGTGACTTCCAAGGTGTACACGTAACAAGTATTTCAGCTGTTCACAAGGTGGCACTCAGCGAGGCATGAAATACATAGGTCGGAAAATCTAAAGTTGTACTTTACATTTTCCGACTCTTTTATTATTACCGCTTTATGAGCATTTTTCGCATACCTGGCGACCATAATCGAGATTTTTTCCGTGAACTCAACCTAAGAGCACGACAAATCGGAAGTTGGAGGGGGGATTTGTAACATTCATTCACTCGGAGCGAGGGACTTTAGTCCCTCTTATGGATTAGCCCTGCGCGTATTTGTGGGACTAAAGTCCCACGCTCCGATAGATTTTGTTGCCCTTCAAATTCCGATTTATCGAGCAACACAAATGGTGGAGGCAAGCGTAAACTTAAACACCGCTTAACAAAAGAAGGCATTTTGCTGTGACATTCAACGAGAAAAGCGAAGATTTAGCTTGACGTGGGGGGAGAAATCAGGTAGTCTTGACGCGCAATGGACACCAATATCATGCCGACACATTCCCACACAATATCTGTACTGGTAGAGAACAAGTTTGGCGTGCTTTCTCGCGTGGCCGGTCTCTTCTCCGGTCGCGGTTACAACATCCATTCTCTCAATGTGGCTCCGTGCGAAGATCCGAAGTTCTCTCGCATGACCATTGACGTGAACGAGGCAAGCGAGAAGCTCGACCAGATTATCAAGCAGCTCAGCAAGCTCGTTAACGTGGTGGAGGTAACAGACTTCCGCGAGGAGCCCACGGTGTACCGTGAGGTGGTGCTGATGCGCGTGCGTTTCGGTGAGAAGAAGCAGGAGATTCTCGAGCTGTGCAACATTTTCGGCGCCCGCATTCTGGATGCCACCCGCGAGCTGCTGACCATTGAGATTTGCGGCGGTGTGTTCCGCCTCACCCGCTTCCTCAACCTCATGCAGGATTACGATGTGACCATGCTCACCCGCTCCGGTAAGATTGCCGTGGTGAAGCCCAAGTCCTGAGTTATTTAACTTTCAATTTTAAATCAGCCCTCTGTAGGAATCAAAACTACAGGGGGCTTTATTCATACAAAAAAATTACATTCTATGCATACATTGGATAACAACACGAATAAATTGCACAAATCGTACTATGATATTGTCCGTCTACTTGCAATTTTTTTGGTGATATTCAATCATACACCTGCATTCCACTATCCGTTTCAAACACACGGAAACGACCTCAATGTTCAACTGATGTTATTAGTTTCCGTTATAGTTAAAATGGCAGTTCCACTTTTTTTCATGATTAGTGGAGGCCTGTTGCTGAACAAAGAGGAAAACATTCAAACAATTTTCACGAAAAGAATATTGCGTTTTATATACGTAATCATAATATTCCATTTAATTCAATTTTCATTCTATTTTGTTTGTTTCCATAGTCAAGGGTCAGACATCGGCGTCGCAAGTTTTATTGAAAGCATCTACACCAAACGTTCATATCCCATTTCCAGAACCAATGCCTTAGCCGTTTGGTTTCTGTATGCTTACCTAGGCTTTTTATTATTGTTACCATTACTCAGGGTAATGGTACAAAATATGAAAAACGAACATTTCCTGTACTTAGCTTGTTTACAAATTACCTTTTCTGTATTGATTCCATCTTCATACATCATAGGAATGGGAAAAGCTTCGGATACGTTTGCTCTTGCTGAATATTTACCTTTATGTAACAACATTTTTTTGTATATAATCGCAGGGTATTATATTGAGCACAGACTCGATGTAAATCAGCTAAAAAGAAGGCATTTTTGTGTCCTGACAGCTATCTCGCTGTTGAGCATCGTAGCCGCATGTGCAGCTCCGGAAATAGCAAGACAGAGGACGAACGCCTCCATTTTGACTCAATATACACCGGGAATTATTCAATTCTTGTTAATTCCTTGCTGCACACTCATGCTGAGTTTAAAAAAGGCATTAAACAAAACTACGCTTCCGGAGCGATGGATACGTGTCCTCAAGTATGCTGGAGGAGCTGTTTTTTGTGTAATGATTATAGAAAACATCCTACGCAAATTATTTGCCATCTTGCTTTTTGATAATTATTATTCAACCTATATGCCTTCAATTTGGGTAACGTGTATAGTTTGGATAGTAGGAATACTTATTGGTTGTATTGTCAAGAAACTCCCCCTTATAGGGAAACTGTTCTAAGCTGCTGCAGAAAAATTTCTGAAGCACAGTCAAATCCGGATTTTTCCTACAGTTTACTCAGGGAGTATCCACAATGACATAGCGAGACGGACGAAGGCGTTCAATCTCCTCCGGCGTTTTACCCTCCCTTCGAAGACGTGGCAAATCCTCCCGGTCAAAATCCTTTTGCAGTTGTTTGAGGAATGCGGTATAGGCACGCAGAGACGTTAAGCGTTCAATCGCCTCATCTGACAACAGGATGTCGGGACGGTCGTACCCCCTCGCGCGATAAGACTCTGCATCTCGAATGCGGCCAATGGAGCCATGCATCCCCAAAGTGATGACAACATCACCGTTAGCATCATACAAGCGCAATCCGTCGTTGACAATAAAATCCGGTCGCTCGGCCACTACCAAAGCAGCCCCTTCTTTCGGGCTTTTAGGAGCATATTTGATGGGCGCTACAACCTCCTGATTCGCCGGTGGTACCGCCTGAGCCTGAGCGAGAATGCTGACAAGCTCAGCGAACTCCTCCTTACTGACCGCAACATCCTTCAGAGGTTGCAAGTCGGCACCGGTACAGCAGCAATCACCGACTACTCGCGAGAATTCGGCTCTCACAGCTTTTTTCAGGTCTTGCTGAAAGCTATTAAACTCGCCTGCAACCTTCCGGCAGTGCTCAGCATGTCTGTTTCTGCAATATTGTTCAGCATAACTGATTTCCTCGCGAAAGAGTTGTTGGCAGCCCGCCACTAATACCAAAGCCACACAAAATGCTTTCACGGACACGCGATGGATGTTCATAATGCAGGGATTATAGGGCAAGGAATGCGTACAAGCAAGCTTTTTTGCAAAAAATACAGATTACCCCAGACATAATGCGTGACGAGGGCGCGAAAATATGCTAGAATGCTCCCCACAAACGCAATCGAAAAATGATAGCGACAGATTTCTTAGTAATCGGCAGCGGCGTGGCCGGGCTCAGTTTTGCCCTGCGCGCGGCGGAGCATGGCAAGGTAATCGTACTCTGCAAAAATGACCCGCTGGTGTCCAGCTCAGCCAAGGCACAGGGCGGCATCGCTGCGGTGATGGATAAAAACGACACCTTCGAGGAGCACATAGCCGACACGCTGGATGCCGGCGCGGGTCTGTGCGACGAGGCTGCCGTGCGCACCATTATCACGGAAGCCCCGGAAGCCATCCGCGAGCTGCTGGAGTGGGGTGTGGATTTTGACCAGCACGATGACGGCGAGTTCTGCCTCGGGCGCGAGGGTGGTCACGGCAAGCGCCGCATCCTGCACGCGAAAGATACCACGGGGTTGGAAATCAGCTCTAAGCTACTGGAGTGCGCCCAGCGCCACCCGAACATTGAGATTCTGGATCACCGCATCGCCATCGACCTCATCACCACGGCCAAGCTGGGCTGCGTGACGGAGGACCGCGTGCTGGGGGCATACGTGCTCAACCCCGCCACGGGAGATGTGGACATTTTCCGCTGTGACCGCGTCATGCTGGCCACGGGAGGCACGGGGCGCGTGTACATGTACACCACCAACCCGCAAACCGCTACGGGCGACGGCGTGGCCATGGCTTGGCGCGCCGGGGCGAACATCTCCAACATGGAGTTCGTGCAGTTCCACCCCACCACCTTCTACAACCCCAAGAGCAGCGACCGCGAGGGGCTCACCTTCCTCATCTCTGAAGCAGTGCGTGGCGAGGGCGGTATTCTCCGCGGGCCCGGTGGCAAGGAGTTCATGCAGAAGTATGACCCGCGCAAGAGTCTTGCCCCGCGCGACATCGTGGCGCGTGCCATCAACAGCGAGATTCTGCGCACCGGCCACCCCTGCATGTACTTGGACATGACGCATAAGCCCAAGGGCTTCATGGCGGAGCGCTTCCCCTACATTTACGAGACCTGCAAGAGCTACGGCGTGGATGCTGAGGTGGACATGATACCCGTGGTACCCTCCGCCCACTACCAGTGCGGAGGCATCCAAACCAACACCAACGGGCAAACCAGCCTGCGCGGTCTCTTTGCCGCCGGTGAGTGCGCCTGCACGGGGCTGCACGGAGCCAACCGCTTGGCCAGCAACTCATTGCTGGAGTGCGTGGTGACCTCCAAGCGCGCACTGAGCACCATGCTCACCCGCCTGCCGCTGGCGCACAAGATGGAGGAGTACCCCATTCCCGAATGGGTGCACGGTGAAAAAGCGGAGCGAGATGACCTCGCCATCCTCTACCACTGCTGGGATGAGGTGCGCCGTACCATGACGGACTACGTGAGCATCGTACGCACCAACCACCGCCTGCAGCGCGCCGCTACGCGCCTGCGCAACATCAACCGCGAAATCAATGAGTACTACTGGGGCTACCGCGTCACGCCGGAGATTATCGACCTGCGTAACCTGGCGCTCACGGCCTCCCTCATTGTGGACTGCGCCATCCGCCGCCAAGAATCCCGCGGCCTGCACTACACGCTGGACGCACCGGACAAACTGCCCGTGGCACGCCCCAGTGTCATCCACAACTGGTAAACACACACTGCATTCATGAAGTTACTGCACGCCATCATCTGCACCTTAACGGTATGGGGGACTATGGTTCCGGCATGGGGAGCCTCCATTCGCGGCGGCTCCTCCGGCAAGGCCGTAGACGATGAGGTGAAACGCCGCCAAAAGCTCAAGCCTCGCGTCAGCTCCGAAACCCTGCGCCGCGTGAACGATGAAGACACCAAGCGCGCGGCGGAGCAGGCGGGCCCCCTCAAGCCCAGCCTCGACCAAAGCAACCGCAGCAACTTCCCCGACCCCAAGAAAGTCCCCACCCCCAAGCGCCCGGGGGCTTACCCTTGGCACTTCGACATCACCGCCACCTACTTCTACATCGGAGAGCTCCCCACGGCCAACAACCCCACGCCGAACACCGCTAGCAGCTGGGACAGCGCGTGGGATGACAACTACGGCGGATTCGACGACCCGAACCCGGCGAACCGTTGCCCTCGCACCTATGCGCCCAAGGGATTCGTGCCGCAGCTCAACCCCTTCTATGTAGCCCTGCCTTACAACGACATCCAAAAGGGAGGCCCCAAGCCGGAAGCGCCAAAAGTCATTCCTTGGTACCGCCGTGACAAAGAGGGCAAGTATGAATCCGTGTGCCGTGGCATGTGGGTGCAGATATACTACAACGGGCGCTACTGCTTTGCCCAGTGGGAGGACTGCGGCCCCTTCGTAACGGATGATTGGCAGTACGTGTTCGGTGGCGCACGCCCGAAAAACGAACACAACAGCGCTGCCGGCATCGATGTTTCCCCCGCCGTGCGAGATTACCTCGGCATGCCGGGCAAAGCCAAGGTGCACTGGCGCTTTGTGGACTTTCACCTTGTGCCCGGTGGACCTTGGGCGCGTTTCGGCAAAGACAATCCCTTTGTGAACCCCACCCTGCGCCGCGCCATCCAAAAATATGAGCTCAAGCGCCGTACAGAGGGCAAAAAAGGAGCAGCCAAGCCCCGCTACGGCTACCGCGGCAAAAAATAACGAATCCCCATCTCATATTCATGTTCCGCAACCTGATTTTCGACTGGTCCGGCACCTTGTGTGATGACATGGCGCTCACCATTGAGGCCACTAACTACGTGCTGAAGCAATACAACCGCGCACCGCTGGACCGCTGCGCTTTCCGCAATGAGTTCCAGCTGCCCTACCCGGACTACTACGCCGTGAAAATCCCGGAAGCAAAGCTGGAGGACTTGGAGAACTACTACCGCTACGCATTCGACCACTCCACCACCGGCGTCACCCTCATTCCGCACGCCAAGGAGTTCGTGCAATTCTGCCGAGCACGCGGCATCCGCTGTTTCATCCTCACCAGCATGGATCCCAAGGCCTTCTCGGAGCAAGCCACCCAACTGGGCATGTATGATTACTTCGAGCACATCCACTCCGGCATTCACAACAAGGAGCACTACATTGCCACCCTCATGCAGCAGCATGGGCTCGACCCGCAACAAACGGCTTTCATCGGCGACATGCAGCATGACATCCGCGCAGCCCACTGCGCCGGCATCACCGGCATCGGCGTGCTGACCGGTTACAACAACCCCACACAGCTGGCGGAAGCTGCCCCTGAGCTCACCGTGCCGGACCTCTCAGCCCTGCGCAAGCTCATGGCTACCGCTCCCGCACCGGCAGAGGCAGCAGACACCATTCACCTCAACAAGCTGGAGCTCCTTTGCTGCATCGGCGTGCCGGAGGAGGAGCGAGCCACCCCGCAGCGACTCACGGCGAACATCACGCTCACGCCCCCCTGCTCCTTCACCGCCATGGCGGAGGACATTGCCCGCACCATTGACTACCACTCGCTTTCCCTGCGCTTGGAGGCACTGGCGCAAGAGCAGCCCACCGTGCTGCTGGAGACCCTCGCGCACAAGCTCGCCACCTGCTGCGTGCAGGAGTTCGGCGCCATCTCCGCCACGGTTGAGCTGCACAAATATATTCTCCCGCAACTCGCCTCCACCGCCGTGCGTACTACTGTTTGCGCGCAGGGGTAAGGCGGAACGCACTGTATGCGTTTGCAGTTGCTTTCAAACGGCTCGATAAATCGGAATTTGAAGGGGTGATGGAGGGTGAAGTTTGCGAGCGATAGCGAGCGGAATTCTGAACCCGCGTCAGCGGGTGACCTAACTTAGGGCGTAAGCCCTAGGAAATGGGTAAAAAACAAATCCGAACCCGCGAACCGTTGAGGCTTGCCGAAACGGTATGCGGGTGGCATAACCCTCCCGGAGCACGTAAGTGCGAAGAAATCCCCCATGCATTAATTCGTCTTATGACATCGCATTATCAATGGGATATTAACGCACAAACAAAACACACGACACCCCGGCTCGGAGCTCCGCTTCGCTACGGTCCTCGCACTATATGCCGCCCTCGTCGCCCTCGCTAGCGCTCAGGCAGCTCGGGCTCTATTTCATTTTTGCTTGTTACCTAGGGCTTACGCCCTAGACTAAGTTAGATCACCCGCTGACGCGGGTTCTGATTTAGGCTCGCTTGCGCTCGCATCCCCCCCCTTCAAATTCCGATTTATCGCGAAGAGCGGCAAAACTCGCCAATTTGGGGCGCAACCTCAGGCAAAAAGGGAGAGCACGGCCTCCGCGGCTTTGGCGGCGGCACCACCATGCCCCAGGGTATCCATGGATTCCTTCATGCCGGCCAGCGCTTGGGCGCGGGTTTCGGGGGCGGTCAGTTTCTCCAGCTCTTCGATGCAGTTTTTCACATTGAAGTCACCCTGTATCAGCTCGCGCGTCACGGGCTTATCCACCAAAATGTTCACCATGCCGATGTATTTGATGGTCAGCAGCATACGTCCCAGTATATACGTACCCCAAGCCACCTTGTACACCAAAGCGAAAGGCAGCTCATGCAGGGCAGCCTCCAGCGTAGCGGTGCCGGAGGTCACCAGCGCAGCCTCCGCGCGGTCCATGAGGTCATGGTAGCTGCCGGGGCAAATGTTGATTAAGTCCGCCGGCACACCGGCTTTTTCCGCCATGCGGCGCATCATGGCAGCGAGTTTTTCCGAGCTGGCGGAGGTTTCGAAGCGCCATTCCGGGTGCTTGGAGCGCAGCTCTTTCACCACGTTGAGGAACACGGGGAAGTGGCGCTCAATTTCGCGCACACGGCTACCGGGGAAGAGGCCGATAAGCCCCTTCTCGCGCACATCCGTACGGCGGTTCTGCAAAATATCATCCACCAGCGGGTGCCCCACGAACTCCGTACGCAGCCCGGCCTTCTCGAACAGGGGTTTCTCGAAGGGGAAGGTGCACATCATCAAATCCAGCACGCGGGCAAGCTTGGGCACGCGACTCTTATGCCACGCCCACACCATGGGGGCAATAAACCAAGCGATTTTGGTCTTGGGACACTGCTTGTGCACGCGCTCCGCCAAGCGCTGGTTAAAGCCGGGGTAATCGATGAGGATAAGGCACTCCGGTTGGGCTTCCACGATGCGCTGAGTCATCTCCTTGAGGCGGCGCATGAAGAAACGCGCATGCTTGAGCACCTCCACCACGCCGATAACGGCAGCTTGGTCCGCCCAGTCCTCCACAGCGGGAGCAATGGCATGCATTTGCCCGCCGCCCAAGCCCTCGAACTCGATATCGGGGCGACGCTTCAACAGCTCTTGCATGACAAGAGCCCCCTGTTTATCACCACTTTTCTCGCCGGCAACAACAAAAAACTTCATGAATCTATCTTAACAATTTATTGCTGCATTGCAAGCTTTTTTGAATGCCCGGCAAGCGGAAAATGCAGCCCCGGCGCTGCTGCGAGGGCTGCATTTTGAAAAAAGCCGGTTATTGGTTCAATGCTCCTGCTCCACCTCCGCCGGGGTGATGGGCTCGCGGTCCAGAGCGCGCCACGCCCAAGTGATGTAGGCAAGCACGAAGGGGATAATGAAGGACACATAGGTCATGGTGCGCAGCGTGAAGAGGCTGGAGCTGCTGTTCACAATGGTGAGGGAGCTCTGCATATCCGCCACGGAGGGGTAATAGGCCGTATTGTTCCACCCGGCGCACAGCAGCAGCGCCAGCACCACCAGCACGCTGCCGGGGCCTGTAGCCCATATACCGCGGCGCCCACCGCGCAGCCCCTGCACCATGCCCCACAGCACCAGCAGCACACCCACCACCAGCACCGCTGCCACGGCGGGCATATCCAGCAGATTATGCAGGTACTTGTAGGGCGCGGAATACACCTCACCACTCTCCGGGTGGTAGGCAAAGCCCGCGGAGGTCAGCCAATTAATCAGCCAAGTCAGGAAAAACAGCAGGAAAAAGCCGCACTCCAGCCACAAACGCTTGCGGCATTGCTCCGCGAGCTCGGCATCCGCAATCGCGTTTTGGAAGTACTGGCAAGCCAGCACGCGCGTGAGCAGCAATACGCTGATGCCCAGCATGAGATTCGCGGGCACGAGCGCCGCCTCCAAGCCATGCAGAGCATTGGTCCAGTACGAGATGACGGGCATAGCCGTACCGGTCACGGCGGATTTGTTCACCACGAACTCAGCCCCACTGAAGAAGGTGCCCACCGCCGTACCGATGAGCAGCGGCCCCAGCAGCCCGTTGAGCAGGAGGAACACGCGGTACGTGGTAGTACCCAGCACATTGCGGCGTTTCAGCTGGAACTCATAAGAAACCGCTTGCAGCACAAAGCACAGCAGTATGAGCACCCACACCCAATACGCCCCGCCGAAACTCGTGCTGTAAAACAGCGGGAATGAGGCAAAGAACGCCCCGCCGAAGGTCACTAGGGTGGTGAAGGTGAGCTCCCACTTACGCCCGGTTGCCAGCAACAGCATGCGGCGCTGCTCCTCGGTTTTGCCCAGCGTCCAGATGAGGGATTGCCCGCCTTGCACGAACATGAGGAACACCAGCAGCGCCCCCAGCAGTGCTACCAAGAACCACCAATAATGTTGCAGTAATGAGATGTCGTCCATAATGATTAAGCAGCGTTGTCAGTTTCAGGGCCGGTGGCGATGGCTTTGCCCATGATGCGCAGCTCCGCCACCAGCAGCAGAGTGAACAGACCCAGGAAGATGAAGAAAGTCGTTTGCACCGCACCCACCTCCAAGCGTGAGATGGCAGCCACATTCGGCAGCAAGCCCTGTATAGCCCACGGCTGGCGCCCTACCTCCGCCACAATCCACCCCGCTTGGCTGGCTACCCACGCCAGCGGAATGGTCAGCACCGCCCCCCACAGCAGCAGGCGCATGCGCTCCAAGCGGCGGCGCAGCAGTAACAAGCCCGCAAACAGCAGGATAAAATACCCGCCCAGCATCACCATGATGCGGAAGCTGTAGAAGGTGAGCGCCACCGGCGGCACCAAGTCCGCAGGTTCATTCAGGTAGCCATAGCCGAAGCAGTCGAAGTTCTCGCGCAGGGTCTTCAGCGCGGCTTCCTTGGCGGCGGGGTCCTTCGCCTGACGGTAGGCAGCAAGGGCATCTATCGCCACACGGCCACGGCGTATCTTCTCCTCCGCGGAGAGCGCCGTGCTGCCATCCGGCAGGGTGTAGCCGCCCTCCAAAATGTTGCGAATACCGGGCACATAGCCATCAGGGTCATGCGTTGCCAACACGGAGAGCGCATAAGGCAGCTCCACGTGCATCAAAAACTTATCTTCCGCACTGCCGGAGCTCCAATCCGCCTCCGGATTCAGCACACCTGCCATCACCAAGCCCTGCGCATTGCCGCCCTCATACAAGCCCTCCGCTGCAGCCAGTTTCATGGGCTGGTGCTCGGCAATATCCGTGCCGCTCTTATGCCCGGTGTAGGCCGTCAGCAGCGCTGCCACCAAACCGAACGCCGCCGCCACGCGTATGCTGGCGTGGGCAAACTCCGTATGTCGCCCGCGCAGCAAGTACCAGCAGCTCACACCCACCGCAAACACCGCGCCCAGCACCCATGAGGACACCACCGTGTGGCAGAACTTCACCACCGCTACGGAATTGAACGCCACCGCCGCAAAATCCACCATTTCATTGCGCACCGTGTCCGGGTTGAACTCCATACCGACCGGATGCTGCATCCACGCATTCGCCACCAAAATCCACCAAGCGGAAATCGTGGCGCCGATGATGGTGAGCCACGTGGAGGCCAAATGCGCGCGTTTGCTCACCTTGTTCCACCCGAAATACATCACCGCAATAAACGTGGACTCCATGAAGAAGGCCAATATGCCCTCTATCGCCAGCGGAGCGCCGAAAATATCCCCCACAAACCAGCTGTAGTTGCTCCAGTTCGTCCCGAACTCAAACTCCAAGATGATGCCCGTTGCCACGCCCATCGCAAAGTTGATGCCGAAGAGCTTCATCCAAAACTTCGCGCAATTTTTCCAAAACTCGCGCCCCGTGCGCACATAAATGGTCTCCATGATCGCCATCATCACGCCCAAGCCGAGCGTAAGCGGCACAAAGAGCCAGTGGTACATGGCCGTCAGTGCAAATTGCGCACGCGACCAATCTACGAGTGATGTATCGATGGCATCCATATCTGATTTCTTTCGGTTAGTGTTCTGCGCTGCGGCGACTCGTCAGCTCCGTTCCCACGGTGGCGCCCTTCTCCTCCGCCTCGCCTTTCAGATACGACGGAAAAAAGAACACCTTGAGCACCGCAAACATGATAATGAGCTTGAGCAGGATAATGCACCACAGAGTCTTCCCCAGCGTCATGCTGCGGAACCCCTCCACATAAAATCGCACTATTCGCTTCAATACCATACCAACATTATAGCTTTTCCCCACACCATGGCAAGCACGAAGTTGAAAAAACAGAAAAAAACGATCTCTCGCCATCGTTCTGCTCGGTGTTCACGCAATACAAACTTGACGCTGCGGCGGGTAGCATGGTAGAGTGTTGGGCATGAGAAAACTACTGACAGGCATCTGCATGGCGTTGGGCGTACAGGGAGCAGCTATGGCATTACAGCCACCCACCTACGTGTGCCAGCGCACGGAATCCCCCTTGGTAATAGACGGCAAGGCGGATGAGCCCGCGTGGCAGCAGGCCATGCCTCTCAGCCCCCTGCGCGATATTGAGGGCCCCGCCATTCCCCACCGCACACAGGTACGCATGCTGTGGGATGACACCTACCTTTACGTGCACGCCGACATGCAGGAGGAAAACCTGTGGGCAACCCTCACGGAGCATGATTCCGTCATCTTCCGCGACCCGGATTTCGAGGTATTCATTGACCCGGACGGCGACACGAAAAACTACATCGAGATAGAGGTGAACGCCCTCAACACCGTGTGGGATCTCTTCCTGACGGAGCCCTACCGCAGCGGCAACCACGCCCTGCATGACTGGAACATCCCCGGGCTGAAACACGCCGTACACCTGCGCGGCACCCTGAACAACCCGAACGATAAGGATGAGGGCTGGAGTGTGGAGATGGCTATCCCCTGGACCTCCATCACCGGCCACAGCAACCAACCGCGCAAGGTGCAGCCCCCCACTGCCGGCACCACCCTGCGCATGAACTTCTCACAGGTCAACTGGCAAGTGCAGCCGGATGCTGCCTCCCCCTGCGGCTACAGCAAAAAGACGGATGCCACCGGCTCCCCCCTGCCGGAAAGCAACCACGTATGGGCTGCCACCGGCGCCATCAACATCCACATGCCGGAGCACTGGGGCTACGTGCGCCTCAGCGACAAACCGGCCGGCACTTGGGAGTCCCTGCCCGTACCCGCAGCGCATGCCGCCACCGTGCAGCTCTTTGAGCAGTACTGCGCCCAGCTTGCCCACCGCAAGCAGCACGGCGCCTTCCACACCGCCCCCACCCTACCCCACGGCGTGCAGGCGGATGTACTCCTGCCGGACTTCTTCCGCTACTCCACCACCGTTGCCCGCACCGGAGAGCGACTCACGCTGGACAGCAACGCCACCCTCACCCACAGCCCCGCCACACGCGCCCTGCCCCTCATTTACCTCTGGGTGCACGGCAACAATCACCCCGGCGACACCGCTTTCTGGGGCAATGAGTTCCGCAACTACGCCGCTGCGGGGGTGAATGTGCTCATCATCGGCGGCACAGCGGAACAAATTGCCGCCCTCACCCCGCTTGCCACGCAGCACGGCATGCAGGTCATCGCGTGGCTCTGGGCTACCAACCGCCCGGGGGATGAAACCGCCCTCCGCCACCCGGATTGGTACGCCGTCAACCGCCATGGTAAATCCTGCCACGCCCCGCAGGACCGCCCCTTTGTGGAGTACTACCAATTCCTTTGCCCCAATGCGGAGGGCGCACGCAAGCACCTCCTTGCCCAGGTGGATGCCCTCGCAGCCATCCCCGGTATCATCGGCATTCAGCTGGACTACATGCGCCTGCCGGATGTCATCCTCCCCCGTGGTCTGTGGGAAAAATACGGGCTCGATATGAGCCGCGAGCTCCCGGAGTACGATTACTGCTACTGCGAGCACTGCCAACAACTCTTCCGCGCCCGCTACGGGCGTGACATAGCCCCGCAGGCGGATGCCGATGCCCAATGGCGCGAGTTCCGTCTGCAAAGCGTGGCGGACTTCGCCAACGCCCTCATTGCGCGCATCCGCTCCCACAACCTCAGCGCCGCCTGCGCCGTCTTCCCCACCCCGCAAATCGCCGCGCAACTCGTGCGCCAAGACTGGAGCCGCTTCCACCTCGACCTCGCGCTCCCCATGGTCTACTACTCCTTCTACAATGAAACCCCGGCATGGTCCGCAGCCTGCACCTCGCAAGCTTACGAGCAAACACAGCACCGCTTCGCCATCGCCCCCGGCCTGCACCTGCCGGACACCACGCCGGAGCAGCTCCCCGCCGAGCTTTCCGCCCTCATGTCCGCATCCCCCGCAGGCATCGGCATCTTCTGCGATGACCTCTTCACCCCCGAGCTCCAACAAGCCCTCCGCAACTGGCTGGATGCGCAAATCGCCCCTCCGGCCCCAGCACATAAGGAGACTTCAGATAAGACCACCCTGCTCCGGACGGCGCAATAAATCGGAGTTAGCAGAATGGACAATGTACGATTTGATTTAAGGGAACTTCTAATTAGTCTCTACTGAGCGATAAATCGGAAGTTGGAGCACCGTTAGGTGCTCCTCGCGTGAGGCCGTTAGGCCGAACGTTCGCGCGAGCGACAGCGAGCGTTCGCGTGTAGGGGCGTAAGCCCCAAGCGTTCGC
>JAEIGA010001722.1_pt1 | contig 34586 bp, 30 predicted proteins | sample 9270691 | NCBI WGS metagenome assembly JAEIGA01 (sample SAMN17057246, study PRJNA624740) | gut metagenome | biome: biome; isolation source: fecal sample | host: Bos grunniens | place: China: Xizang | collected 2019
ATGAATTTTGCTTTCATATACACCTCAAAAACATTATTCGTAATATATTCTGTTTTTGTTTATAGTGAAAAGAGAACTGAATAAAAATGTTTACTGGATAGTTTTTTTACAAATAAATTAATTATTAGTCCTTTTTGAATGAAATAAGTGGCTGATTTTTAATCTTGACTAGGGTTATGATTTTGTCTTTTGTTTATTTCTGTATACGGAATTGGCTTATTCTATTAATTATTAGGGTGTTAAAAAAATTATTCTTAGGCCATGGATTTTAAAGTCCGTTATAATCATGTTGGATATGCTCCGAATTCGCCAAAAGTGTTCTTATTGGCGGCCGATTCCACATTGGCATCTGTAAAAGGAGTGATGCCAGCTTTTGATATTGTTTCAGAAAATGGTTTTGTCATGTATTCAGGGCAAATGTCTGAAAAGACTGTTTGCTCTTATACCGATGAATGGGTGTGGAAAGGCGATTTTTCTGCATTAAAAATGAAAGGCAAGTTTAGAATCCGCGTGAATGATAGCGGGAAAATTCTTGCGGAAACCCATTCTTTTGAAATAGCAGATAACATTTTGCCTGATTTGCTTTTTTTGACACTCAAGTCGTTTTATTTTCAACGTAGTGGTGTAGAATTGCCTGCAGATAAGGCCGGGAAGTGGGCTAGGCCAAAAGCCCATTTAGATGATTGCATAGAATTTCACCCGAGCATGAATCGTAAAGGCTCATGGAATGCTCATGGTGGTTGGTATGATGCCGGCGACTACGGCAAGTATATCGTGAATGGTGGTGTTTCGGTTGCAACACTTCTGCTTGTAGCTGAATTTACAGAAAAATGGAAAAGCGAATTTAACATAGATTCTGCAGCAAATAATTCGTTAGACTTGTCTTTATTTCGTGAAAATCTTCTTGATGAAATTCGTTTTGAACTGGAATTCTTTTTGCGGATGCAAGATACAGATGGCGGAGTATTTTTCAAGGTTTCTCCCATTCGCTGGGATGGCTTTGTGACACCAACTGAATCTGACGAAGCGCAGAAACGCCAGATTTTAGGTAAGTCCACAACTTCAACGCTTAATTTTGCCGGGGCTCTTGCAGAAGCGCATCGCGTATTCAAGAATGTTGATTTAGCTTTTGCAGAACAATGCCTTACAGCTGCTATCCGAGCTTATATTTGGGCTTTAAAAAATCCTGATGTCACTTACCCACATAATACTGAAGGGAGTGGCGGCTATGGTGATGAACGCTATGACGATGAATTTTTCTGGGCTCGCGCCATGCTTTTTCGGGAAATTTGCAAAGGTGTAAAAAGCGAGAATGTTTTAAATAGTTCGTTGAAAAACTTGAGAGATTTAATTCTTGTCGATATGGAAAAATGTCCTCCGTCGCTTGGATTAGACTGGCGTGATACGCAAAATCTTGGTTGGATAGCTCTTGCATTGCAATCTTATGACCTTGATTTGCAGACGAAAGCGCGTAATGCTTTGAAAACTGTTGCCGATGATATTGTGCGCCTTGCTTTTGAAGATGCTTACCATCTTGCGATTCGGCGGTTTGTTTGGGGGTCTAATGGCGATGTGGCAAACCATGCACTTACGCTCTTTTTGGTAAATAGTTGGGCTCCTTCTTTGTCTTATGTGAACTGCGCAAAGACAATGCTTGATTTTATTTTTGGCAAAAACCCTGTTGATCGTTGCTTTGTAACAGGCTCTGCTTGGAGCTCTCCGAAATTTTTACACCACAGAATCAGCCATTCTGACGGAATTGATGAACCTGTTCCTGGACTAGTTGCTGGCGGAATCAATGCCGATCGCCAGGACTTGCATCGCTTTCCGCATTATCCTGGCCCACAACCAGGCTTCTCGTATACCGATGAACGCGTATCTTTTGCAAGTAATGAAACAGCAATTAACTGGAACGCTCCTCTTGTGGCTGCACTTTATTTTGAAAGTTGTTGCTAGGTTAATCTGTATAATCGAAAAAAAACAGCTTTTGGCATCGCAATCAATGTCTTTTATGCGGAAAATGGCCTTAAAAATAGCGGCTGACGATCTTATTTTTCTTCCTGGGATAATATTGAAAAACTGAATTTAGTGGCCGTTCGATACAATTCCAAAACAGGAATTTGGTATTGGATAGTGGCAAAATGAAATAGAACAACTCTAAAAATATACGATCCCCAAAAAGAATCACCAATAGAAGATCGAAAAAAAAGAAAAACCCGATGGTAGAACCTATCGGGGGAAGTGGTATCTAAAAATTAAGTAGCGTCACGTTTTTCCATCAGTACATGATAAATTTCCGTGTTTTCAATCTGCATGATGGTAGTGATTTTGTTGCCAGCATCTTTGCTTGAGGCTCCGCAGTGGAAAAGCTTTTCGCCTTTTAATCCGTAGTCTAGAAAAATGTAGCGGTCGTGGAACTTTTTTTCCGTTTTTCTCTTGTTGAATTTAACATCAGGGCGAGCCTTCAAGAAATCTTTCTGAATCTGTTCAGTTAACGATTCATAACCATTTTCATCACTATAGATTGTTACGGAAATCCCTTTGGCGATTCCGCGCAAAAGGTCGAGTGTTTTGACCCCAATATAATCATCGATAATTATGATAGACTTCTTCGCCATGCTGTAAATCTGTGTATAGGCGACATCGGCGTCCAGCTTCTGCCCGTTCAGAATCAAGAAATGCTTGAAAGTCGAGGGATCAATGAAATTTTCCATGACCTTTTGGAGTTCAGTTTCTCTGCGGTCCATAGCCTCGAAAAGCGAGTCTATTTTATGGTCATGTTCAAGAAGGCGCCGATCCTGCTCAATTTCTTTGCTTTCCACGTGGACAAGGCGGTTAACGACACCTTCGCTTCCCATCATGTAGTGACGAAGCTGAACAAACGCCCGCATAATGGCGATATTTACTCTAATAGCGGATTCGCTTTTTAGAACAGAAGACAGCATCGCTACCCCCTGTTCTGTAAAGACGAATGGAGCATAGCGTAGCCCCATCTTGTCTGCATTGGAGGTCGCAATTTGCGACCTCCAATCTGAAAATTCGGATTCACTAAGCTGGAAACAGAAATCTTCTGGAAAACGTTCAATGTTGCGCTTAACCTGTTCTTTGATGCGTTTTGTTTCCACACCGTATAGCGTAGCCAAATCTCTGTCAAGCAAGACCTGCTTGCCACGAATGACCAGAATCATTTTCTCTACGCCTGTTGCAATCAGCGGATTTCCCGCCACAATTTCGGAATTTTTACTTTTTCGTGCCATAAAAATCCTCTATTCGCACAATACATGCAAATGCGTTAAAAAAATTTAAATGCGTCTGCTCTGCGGGCGCATTTAGGGGCTGTAATTTGATTTGGGATGCTCTTGCTCTGCTGTTGGCGGGGGCTTTCCCCGACATTACCTGGTACCCGCCTTAGCGAGCACGCTCGAATAGGTCGTGTTCCTATCAGCTATCCAACAACATCAACAAGAAAGTTGATGAACCCCACCGCGGATGCACGTACGGGTCGCAAGGCCTATGCCGACTGTCGCAGGGATTGTCGTAATACAGGGGTAAATATACAAAGAGCATAGCAGGAAGTCAACTTCATCTGTTGTCCCCACATTTGTACTCAATTTGTACTGCGATTGGGGAGGGGCAATAGCTCGTGCTGAAGGACCTTGGCTACTATAAAGTGTGGACATAAATTATACGCAAAAAATTATTTAAATAGAACCTTTTTCCACTTGGAGGAAACATGTCCAGCGGAGTTTTGGGATACCATGAAATGTACATCACGGAAATCGCGGAGTGCATCAGGAAAATATATGTAAAACAGAAAGAGAAAAAGTGGGTTGCATGGGTACAAAACGGAGACATTTACTTTTCCCCGCACACATAGGAAGTCCTTGTCGTGTACAATGCAGTTAACCCGCAGCCATATAAAAAGGCTTTATAGAGCCATTATATTTAGTGCGCAAGTGTTCATTATTTGGTGGTTTTTGCTTGTCCACCAAAGGAGGTTTTATGGGTGAAAATGGGCTTATAGCCTTGAATTTTTGGCGAAATGACATATGTTTTTACTATAATTCTGTAAAAATAAAGTTTTTACAGAATTTAGGAAAGAAGATGATACTGACATTCGCCAAATGCATTGAGATATTCGGCTCGAAATACATGATAAAAAAGGCCCTTGTCGAAGGCCGCCTGTTTCGCGTTGCGAAAGGGCTCTATTCCGAGAGCGAGCGCGTTTCCGAGGTGTCGCTGATTTCCGCAAAATATCCCGGTGCGGTTTTTTCGATGAACACCGCTTTTTACCATTATGGCCTAACAGATTCCGTTCCGGAGAAATACTACTTGGCTGCCGAGCGGGGAGCGAAAATTTCTGACAAATGCGTTGTATTGAAATTTGAGAACAGCGATATCCTGTTTCTTGGCGCGGTGCAAGAAAATTTCAACGGCACTACGGTCACGATGTATAACAGGGAGCGCACGCTGCTTGAACTGATTCGCAATAAATCAAGCATGCCCTTCGACTACTACAAAGAAATTATCCTAAGCTACAGAAAGATAATCGACAATCTGGATATGCAACTCGTGCAGGACTATTTACCGCAAATGCCGAAATCGGACATGATTAGGAAGGCACTGGAAGCGGAGGTGCTGTAGTGCTGAATCTTAAAAGCATAATCGCGGCTGAAATCGAGAAAGGGTATAATGAAATCACTGCCCCTGCGAAGGTTTGTCAAGACATTGTTCTAAAGGCTATTTCCGTTGGCCCGCTGCAACGTAAAATCACGGTCAAGGGTGGAGTTGTCATGCGGAGTAAAACCGGGAATATCCGCCGTGCGACTCAGGATTTGGACATGGATTTTTTGCGTTATCCTTTAACAGACGCGGCTATCGATGACTTTGTAACGAAGATGAATTGTTTGGACGGTATCCGTATCAAAAGATTTGGGAATATCGAAGAACTGAAGCAACAAGAGTACAAGGGTAAACGTGTTCGTGTAAGAATTCAGGATTCTGACGGATGCGAATTGGAAAGTAAAATAGATCTGGGCGTGCATACCAAGCTGGACATCGGTCAGGAAGAATATTGTTTCGACATTTCCTTTGACAACGGGAATGTTGATCTGTTGGTCAATTCCAATGAGCAAATGCTGGTCGAAAAGTTGCGGTCGTTGTTGAAATTCGGAGCTTTGTCAACCCGCTACAAGGATGTGTTTGACATCTACTATCTTGGTCAACATGTTGACTATAAAAAATTGCACGTATGCCTGGACTCATACATATTTCGCGACCAGCAAATGAGAGAATGCGAAGTGGCCGATGTGGAAAGGCGGGTACGGAACATTTTTTCCGATAGGCTGTACATCGAAAGGCTCACTGCCAGCGACAAGAACTGGATTGGCGAAGATGTCGTGACAATTACAACGGGTATTGAAACTTTTTTGGAATCACTGTAATTGACTAATTCCTTGTATCGGGGGTGTTAGGGGGGGGTCCCCCCTTTAATGACCGTTCGGTTGCATTTTGTCTAAGTTCTAAGCTCTAAGTTCTGCCCGCGCAAGATTGCGACATTGCAAGCCTTTGCCGATGCTCGCGGTGTCGGACTCTACGAAGCTCTGCTTGAAATTGTTTCGGAAGCGGGTCTTTTGAACAATGTGGCCGCCGATGTTTCGTCTCAGGCAGAACTTTCCTCTGTCGGCGACAAAAATCAAAAGATTGATTTTGACTGCAAAGGGTTCTTGGCTTGAAGCAATGTGGTGGAATACGTGAAGCTGATTGAAAAGTATCGCTCCCGCTACAAGGACATGAGCGTCTCCGAAGTCCTCGCGAAAATCCTGCGCGGAACCAAGTACGAAGAAATGCTGCGTCTAGACGGCGACGAAGATCGCCTTGACAATCTGGCGGAACGCAAGCAAGGCATTCTGGAATTCGAGAATTACTACGAAGAAGACGCTTCGCTAGATGAATACTTGCAGAACATCGTGCTGTTCACGAACACCGACGAAGACACGGAAGAAAAAGACCGCGTGTAGCTTATGACGATTCACAATGCGAAGGGCTTGGAATTCCCATATGTATTCGTATGTGGTTTGAACGAAGGCTTTTTCCCGGTCAAGCGCGTGCAGAATAAAATCCAGCTTGAAGAAGAACGCCGCTTGTCCTATGTGGCGTTTACCCGCGCCGAGAATGTGCTTTGCCTAAGTGATGCCGAAGACGGCGTTGCAGGCGAAAGCGGAACTCGATATCCGTCTAGATTCCTGCTTGAAATGGATATGGGCGGACTGAATATCGCCCGCGGTATTTCAGAAGATTTTCTCGATGTTGCGAAAGCGTACATAGCAAACATCGATCGCAACCGCGAATTTTTGAGCGACGAAAGCCTTGGACTCGTAAAGAAAGCGCCTTCGGCCGAGTTTGCCGAGGGTGATCGTGTGATGCATAAAATCTTTGGCGAAGGAACCGTGAAGGCCGTGGACGAAAAGAATTTCTGCTACGAAATCTCCTTCGAAAAGTTTGCAACTCCGCGTTCTATCCAGTTTGACTTTCCTTTGACACGGATTTAGAATAAATTTATATTAGGGTGTCAAAATCTAAAAAAGGAAAAATGTTTAAATGGTTTCGTTTAAAAAAAGTCGCATTTCTTTTTGCCGTAGCTTCTTCTTTGTCGCTTCTTGCCTGTGGCGATTCCAGTTCAACATCTGCCGACGATGTTGGATCCTCTTCGAGCGACACTGAAAAATTGATCGAATCTTCTAGCAGTGAATTGAGTGATTCTTTGTCTAGTTCATCTAGCGAGGAGAAAATCGAGCCCAGCAGTAGCTCCGTAGAAGAGGAATCGTCTTCTAGTAAAGAACGTCTCCTTTGGCCTTCGGACTCCTTGAAGATCGTTCTTGGTGGGGATTATGTTCCGGCTTTGACAATCGATGATGATCTCGTAGACTTCCATTTCGAAAGGCTTAGCTCTTTGTACGACAAAGAATTCCAATATGAGGTGTGGGGGGATGTGGATTTTGAAGAATTTGGCTATACGGATTCTCTGAAGGCTTCAAATTTTGAAGTGACGGCGGATGCTAATTATTATGGCCCGTATCTCGGAAAGTATGTTGATCATAAAATCATCATTGTGAAGTATGTAGATGAATTCAAAAATAGTGTCTATATCAAGTATTATGATTTGAACGCTGTTGAATTTCCTGCTGAAGCGTTTAGCGCAAAGAATGGGGGTGTGGAACTTCCTGAAATAAAAGCCGATGGATTCTATTTTGATTCGCTGAAAAATCTTCTTGTGGTTGCGGGAACGGAAGAAAACTTTGGGACTGCATATAGAGATTCTCTCAAAGCATTTGGTTATAAAACGGAAGATGATACTGTGTATAAAAAAGTGGATATTGAAAATAAATATGAACTTTCGGTGAAAATTCATGAACTTGGCGTGGGCAATGCTTTTGAAATGAAATTTGAATATGGAACCCTTGCCTATTATGCCTATTACAGAATGCCGGAAAACTTTAAGGTGACTTATTATGAACAATCTCCAGGAATTTATGTTCAGCAGAATACCTTCTATAGGGATGGAATGGATTATTACTATACCTCATCCCTGAAATACACGTCCACGATATCTTTTGAATCAAATACTTCATATCGCTTTAAGTTTGATGACGCTTCTGAAACCTGGTTGAAATATGAAAATGAACGCTTAAATGATACTTTGAGCCAACTGGAATTTGTTGCGCGTATCGCGGACTATGCAGGCTTGTTGGGACAATGGGATATATTTGATACGGATGTAGAAGGTTATACGGATCAGGGTGTAGTAAATTACAAGGTGACGACGAATGTTTCCGGGCTGGAATGCCATAAATGGACTTCAAAAGGATATTCCGATACGATTGAAAAAATAATCTGCACTGCAGATGGTAGTGATTATCTTCTCAGTAAAAATAATAGTTCGTCATCGAAGACCATCGGAATTTCTGAATTCCTGATAGGTGGTGTTGAGGTCCCTGCGGAGTCCCCGTAATTTGGCTCTGTCGGGTCAAACTGTACACTTGTGCTCGGCTAGCAAAATTTCCAAATCCGTAAGCCCCTTCCAAAACTGTTTTTCGGCTGCATGACCGATGTTTTTAGGCTGTTTTTGGCCGGTTTCGACTTCGCAGCGTTTCCGTAACTGTACAGAATGACTAGACAGAGCCGAGGTCAAAACCGCAGCATAACCGCAGTTTTTCGGAAAATATATCGCAGCCATATAAAAAGGCCCGACAGAGCCAATACATAAACTGCTTTTTTGTTCACTATGTTTTGTGCTTAGATTCATTTCTTTTGTTTTTTTAAAGGTGTTTAGAAATGAGTTTGTTTGTAATTTTTTAACTTTGCCTTTATATGAAGAATATTTTGGTAATGTGTACCGGAAATATATGCCGTAGCCCAACGGCAGAATACTTGTTGCGTCAAGCACTTGGACCTGATTATAATGTTCAAAGTGCTGGCTTGGGCGCTTTAGTGGAACACCCTGCAGAAGAAACTGCTATGAAAGTAGCAGCAAAAAATGGCATTGATATGTCGCCACATAAAGCAAGGCAAGTAACGATGGATATGTTAAAATGGGCTGATCTTGTGCTTGTTATGGAAGCAGGTCAACGAGATTCGCTTTTGCAAAAATACCCTTGGCTCGAAGGTAAAGTTTTTAGGTATGGTGAGTCAGCAAAGGTAGATGTTCCTGACCCTTATCGTAGGCCAGAAAATGCATTTGTGCTTGCTTGGAATTTTATCAAGAAATTTACGCCGGATTGGGTAGAAAAAATAAAGAATTCATAAAGGAAGATTATGGCTGTTGCTAAAAGCAATAAAGATGAAAAAAATGAATTAGTAGAACTACTGGTTTCTTTAGGTTTGCATTGGCCGATTGTTTTGGTTTGTTGTCTTTTTGCGGGCGTTGCTGGTTTTTTTGCCGCAGAATGGGTACGTCCTGTTTATGAAGTCAATGCTTTGCTCCAAATAGAATCAAAATCAAAAGGTGGTTCTTTAATGGGAGAATTAGGCTCTTTGTTTTCTTCTGGTGTTTCTACGCAGACAGAAGTGGAACTAGTAAAGAGCCGCCGTGTTACTGGAACAGTGGTAGAAGCATTAGGGCTTAGAAACTATGTAGAACCTGTTGGTTTTGTTGATAGAATTTTGCATAGACAAGGGCGTTTGGAATTAAGTAACCTTGAAATTCCAAGAGATATTATTGAAGACCCTGATGATAAAAAAGAACCTTGGGTAGTTGAAGCACTTGATAGCACTCATTATTCGTTATTTGATTTTAAAGGTAAAGAAATCCTTTCTAATTGTGAAGTCGGAAAAGATTATGAAGTGGCTTATACAACTTCTTTAGGTACGGCTCCTGTAAAAATTGCGGCAAGCAGAATGGACGCGGTTGCTGGGCAGAAGTTTGAAGTACAAAAGCTTTTCCGCTTGGCAGCGATTGGAAAGTTTATGTCTGTATTTGACGTAACAGAAAAGGGAAAGCGTACAGGGATTCTTGAGTTTTCTTACCAAGACTATTACCCAGACAGAGCCGCTTATATTTTAAATGAAGTGGCTAGAGCTTACCAACGCCAGAATGTAGAACAGAGAAGTCTTGAAGCTAAGAGTACTATTGAATTTTTAGAAGAACAATTGCCTCTTGTTCGTTCTAAATTGGATTCAGCAGAACAAGTTTTAAACCAATATCGTTCCCAAGTTGGTTCAGCAGATATTGGCGCTGAAACAAAAATTGTGCTTGATAAGCAAATGAAACTCCAACAAAGCATTTTAGAACTTGAACAAAAACGTCAGGCTACAGTTCGTCTTTTCCATGAAGAACACCCAACAGTAAAAACACTTGATGATCAAGTCATGAAGCTCCGTCAAGAACTTTCAAAGACAACTAGCCAAGTGAAAAAAATGCCTGAAAAGCAACAAGAAGTTTTACGCTTAACAAGTGATGTAGAATTAAATAAATTGCTTTATACGAATATGTTGAACAATATCCAGCAACTTCGTTTAGTTGCAGCAGGTGAAGTTGGGTCTGTTCGGATTATTGATTTTGCTGAGCCGACTCTTGGACCTGTTAAACCGAAAAAGAATCTGATTCGAATGGCAGCGTTGTTCCTTGGAATTTGTTTATCCATTGCAATTGTGTCAATCAGAAAGCGTATGCATAGTGGCATTAAAGATTCTAAAACGATTGAACGTGAACTTGGTGTTAGTGTTTATGCAAAAGTTCCAAAAGGCGTTCCGCATGGAACTCGTGGTACATTGCCTTTAGCACTTGCTGCTCCTGATGATGTAGCTGTTGAAGCACTTCGCACTTTGCGTACATCGCTTGAATTTATGATGCTTGATAATGACAGGGCTTCTGTGATAGCACTTTCTGGTTTGATTCCTGGTGTTGGTAAGAGTTTCATTTCTGTGAACTTAGCTGTTCTTTTTGCTGGCATGGGTAAGAAAGTTGTTTTAATTGATGCTGACTTGCGTAAAGGTCGTTTGCATAAAGAATTTGGTTTTAAACGTGAAAATGGTTTAACTGAAGTCTTGCTTGGTTCAACACCTTTAGAAACGGCTTTGAAACCAACATCTGTTGAAAATATGGATTTGATTGTTTGTGGTAAAGTTCCTGCAAGCCCGGCTGAATTGCTTGGAAGTGCTCGGTATGCAAAATTAATTGAAACTTTACGCTCTCAATACGATATTATCATTGTTGATACACCTCCTGTAATGCTTGTGACAGACGCTATGCTTGTTTGTCGTCATTCTGATCAAGGTGTATTGGTTGTAGAATACGATAAGCATTCTATTGATGCAATTCGTGAAGGTTTGGAACTCTTTACTAAGGGAGCTCCGGAAACTTTGAATCCGTCAATTGTGATAAACAAATATGTGCATAGCAAGTCCGATGGATTTGGCTATAAATATGGAAAATATTGAGGTTTTGAAAATGCGTTCATTGATTAAATTTGTTTTTCTTTCTTTGGCTTTATTTTGTAGTGGGTGTTTTCTTGCTCCACAAATGCGCATGTCAGAACCGTCTGATTCAGCGGAATTTGCTGGGGTAAAAGTTTACTTGCACCCGTTCGAAGAATCTTTGAATATGGCAAATACTTCAAAAGATTCTGCAGAGAAGGGAACTCAGTCAGATATCTCTGATTTACTTGTTGATTCTATTCCGGCTTTAGATTATAGAATTGGCCCATTAGATATGGTACAAGTTGTTGTTTGGGAACACCCAGAATTAACATCTCCTATGGGTGAATACCAACCAGCTGGTCAAAAAGTGACAACAGATGGTAAACTTTTTTACCCTTACGCCGGTGAACTTTCCGTTGTCGGTATGACAGCTCAAGAACTTAGAGAAGAATTGACAAAGCGTCTTTCTGATAAAATTTTGACAAACCCACAAGTTGATGTTCGTGTAACGGGTTACAATAGTTTAAAGGCTTTTGTTTCTGGTGAAGTGAAAAAACCTGGTTATGTTTTCTTGAAAGAAGAACCTTTGACATTGCCTTCGGCACTAGCAGAAGTGGGTGGCTTGAACCCAACAGCCGATGCTTCGCATATTGAACTTCGTCGTGGTGATAAAACTTATACAATAGATTACTACGGCGCATTCCGTTCTAAATTACCATTGGATCGTTTGCTTTTACAGCCAGGTGATCAACTTTGGGTCCCTTCTTTAGATATGCAAAAAGTTTATGTAATGGGTGAAGTCGCTAAAACTTCTGCAATTAATTTGCGTGCAGGGCAGTTGAGTTTAGTCGATGCTTTAGCAACAGCGGGTGGCTTGCAAGTTACAACGGCTTCTGCTGCATCCATTTATGTGATTCGTAATACAAATGAATCTCAAATTGATGTGTTCCACTTGAATGCAAAAAATGCTCTTGCTTTAGCGTTAGCCGATAGGTTTGCTTTGCAACCAAGAGATATTGTTTATGTGGATGCTTCTGGACTTGCAACATGGAACCGCCTGATTTCTCAAATCTTGCCTACCGTACAGACTGTTTACTATGGAGTCTTAACGGGTAAGAATTTTGATGCATGGCAACAGACATGGGGAGAGTAATAATGATTAACTTAATTCTTTGCGGTGGCTCAGGAACACGCCTTTGGCCAATTAGCAGAACTTTAATGCCAAAGCAATTTGCTCCTTTATTTGATGGCTCTTCTTTGTTTAGAAGAACAGTTAAAATGAATGCAGCAGTTTGCGATAGGCAATATATTGTAAGTAATGCAGAACAATATTTTCTCGCCAAAGATCAACTTGAAACAGAAGAAATTTTTTCAGCGAAGTTCTTGTTAGAACCTGTTGGTCGTAATACGGCGCCAGCTATTGCTCTTGCTTGTCTTTCTTTAGATGCAGATGACATCGTTCTTGTTTCGCCTTCTGATCATGTTATTCGAAAACAAGATGCTTACAGAAAAGTTCTTGCTCGCGCAAAAGAACTTGCTTTAGCAGGAAACCTTGTCACATTTGGTATTACACCAACTGCTCCAGAAACGGGTTATGGTTACATTGAAGCAAATGGTGAAAAAGTTTTACGCTTTGTTGAAAAACCAAATCGCGAAACTGCAGAAAAATACCTTTTGGCTGGAAACTTTTATTGGAATAGTGGAATTTTCTGCTTTAAGGTTTCTACGTTCTTGACCGAGTTAGAAAAGTATTCGCCTGAAATTTTACAGGCATCACGAGAAGCATTTGAACGTGCTACTGAAAATGGTGCGATTCGTATTGCTCGTGAAGATATGGAAGCAATTCCATCTGATTCTATTGACTATGCTGTTATGGAAAAATCTGATAAAGTCATGGTTGTTCCAAGTGATATTGGCTGGTCTGATTTAGGTTCTTTTGATGCCCTTCATGGTGAATATGCTTTAGATGAAAATGGAAATAATTTGAATTCTAAACACCTTGCTGTGAATACCAAAAATTCTTTGGTGATGGGATCTCAAAGAACTATCGCTACAATTGATTTAGATGAAATGCTTATTGTGGATACTCCTGATGCACTTTTGGTTGCTCCACTTTCAAGTAGCCAAAAAGTAAAAACAGTTGTAGAATCTTTGAATGCTTCTGGCTCTGATTTGACAAAAGTTCCACAAACTGTAAATCGCCCTTGGGGTTCTTATTCAGTGCTTGAATCAAGCGATCGTTATAAAATGAAACGCATTGTGGTAAAGCCTGGTAAGCGTCTTAGCCTTCAAAAGCATTTGCATCGTTCTGAACATTGGGTTGTGATTAGTGGGGCTGCCACTGTAACGGTTGGCAATAAAGTTTTCCTTGTTCGCCCAAATGAATCAACTTATATCCCGGCAGGAGAAGTTCACCGTTTGCAAAATGAAGGCAAACTCCCGCTTGTAATTGTTGAAATTCAAGTTGGTGAATATACTGGTGAAGACGATATTATTCGCGTAGAAGACGATTTTAATCGTTCATAAGTTCGTAATATTTGTTCTGAAATTTAAAAGACAAGTGAATAATCGCTTGTCTTTTTTTTGCGTAAAATTATTTGGATTTTTTTGAAGGTCTTTTTACAATGAATAAAAATGAACCTATCAAAACGAGAGAAACCGAAATAATTTTTGAAATAGGAAAGTTTTCGCCAAAAACAAATGCTCCGGCAAGAATAGGTAAAACAGCTCCTATTGCGGCACTGAAAGGGATAATGTATAAAGCACGCCCACGAGTAAAAGCAATTTGAGAATAAAGAAATGCAATGCCATAGAGAACAATGTAAGCTAGAGTTCTAAAATCAATTAAAAGAGATGGTAACATAGAAATCGTTACATTGTCTAGCATAAAATCCATAGCGAGGCTTTTATAAAAAGCAGCAGAAACACCAAAGCCCGCTCCAATAATCAAAGAATCGCTAGCTTCTGGGTCTTTATGAAGAGATCTGAAAATTAAAACAATGCCTACAACAATTAAGCAAAAAATCCAAAGAGAAAAAATATCTTGAGTGCCAGTATTTTGTGCGGCATTTTTAGAAGAAAGAAGTAAGCCTGTTAAAACACATAAAATAGCCGCCACAATTCGTTTCGTTAATAATTCTTTTAAAAACCAAAATCCAAAAAGAGCTGTAAGTACTGGGTTTAAAACCATCATTGGTTGCACAAGACTTAAATCGTATTTTGCCATAGCAATGTAATAGCCAATCGTTGCTATAGCAGAAAAGCAGATTCCAGCCCACCAATGGAAATTTTTTAAAACGTATTTGCAAAATTGTAATGGTTGCTTTAGAGAAGCTTTTTTGACACTACAAGAAATGCCTGACTTTTCTAGGATGTTTCCTATTGCAAAACAAAGTGCAGCACCAAGAGTTAGAACAAAAAATAACATATACCCTCTTAAAGGCTACCTTTCCATATTTCTCGGTAAATCCAATAATTACCCATAACGCGTTTTACGTAATCTCTTGTTTCCCAATAACTGATGTCTTCGGCACGCAAATCCCAAGAAACTCCTTCGCCTGCTTTTTGCCAGCGCTTAGTTGGTTTTGGTCCAGCATTGTAATTTCCTAAAACATACATGTAATCATTTTGATATTCTTGTTTTAAGTCTATCAGATAACGAATGCCTAAACGAATGTTTAAGTAAGCATTGTAAAGCATGTTCGGAGTGAAATTTTTTATGCCTTCTAGTTCAGCAAGAGTTTTCCCTGTAGCTGGCATAATTTGGAGTAATCCGCAAGCGCCGACAGGTGAAGTGATTTGAAAATCAAAAATAGATTCTTGTCGCATTACACTATAGACAAAGTAAGGGTCGATAGCAGAATCTGCTTTTGCAAAAACGCGTTCTTTATAAGGTAATGGGTAAAGGAATTGCAAAACAGAAACTGGAGCATTGGCTAAAACTTTTCTATCAATTTTATTTTGGAATGCTCTTGCTAAGCGGTAAGCTTGTGCTACTTCGTTTGCTTCTAAAAAGAGTTTTCCGTAAGCATATAAAAAATCAAGTCGTTTCGAATTTTTAGAATATTCACTTTGGAAAAGTTGGTATGCAGATTCTATAAACCCATAATCCATAAGTTTTTTAACTTGAAGGAACGTTTCTTCTGAATAACTGCCTGTTTTTTTCTGCTGTTTTTTTATCCATTGAACCGTTTCGTTTTCAGAAAGCGGTTTGCCAGTTGCAAGTGGAATTTTGTCTTTTTCTAATAATTTTACTTCTAGAAGTTTTGTGCGGCTTCTGTGAGCGTAATAACCTAAAGGAAAATCTTTTATGCAATCTAAATAAGCTTCTCTAGCTAAAGAATCGTTTCCTAAGGCTAAATAAGAATCGCCAAGAAACATTCTTGCTCCACTTGCACTCCAAGTGAATGGAAGTTTAGAAGCTAGGCTAAAGGCGTCTATTGCTTTTTCGTATTGGTTTTGTTTTAAATAAATTAAGCCTATGCGGAACATAGCCCATTGTCTTTTTTTATTAGAACCGAATTTTGCATGAGATAGCTTTTTATAGCAAGCGATAGCTTTTTCATATTTTTTCTTTTGTTCAAATTCAAAACCGCGTAACCAAAGGTTGTTGGCATTTTCATTTCCATACTTATTAACTTCTTCTAATAAAGAATCTAATTCAGCAATGGCTTTGGCTTTTTTTTCTTCATCTTTTCGCAAGAGTTTTATTGCAGATTGAATCCATAACGCTTTTGTTTCTACTGAATCAATTAAAAAGCGAAACTGTTTATAGGATTCATCGAATTTTTCGATTCCTCGAAGGGCAACAGCTCTCCGTTCCCATATTTTTTTTCTAGTGTCTAAATCAAAATGGCTTTTAGGGAGTTTGAATAAAATAGAATCTTCGTGAGTTTCTAAAACAGAATCTTTTTGCGGAGCATTTAAAGAATCTAAAGCGAGTACAGAATCAATCAATTCAAGGCATTCTTTTTGAGATCCATTTTTACAAACAATTTGTGAATAAGCCCATTTTTCTTCTACAGTTTCTTCTTCGGAATCTGTTCTTAAGCGACGAACAGCATTGAATGTGGAATCTTTTGGGTTATAACCAGCGGCAAGAACTCTTAAATAAGCGCGTTTAGCTTGTTTTTTATTTCCAATAGCTTCAGAATATTTTGCATATTGATAACGAATAGCGGTCGCTTCATTACTTTTTGAAAACTTGTTTAGAAAAAGTGCTGCAGAGTCAACTTTATCTTTTTCGGAAAGAGTTGAATCTAAAAGAGATGCTTGTGTTCGTAAAAGTAAAGCTTTCTTTTCCCACGATGGCGTTGTTAAAAAATTACTAGAACGTAAAAGGATTTGTCTTAATTTATTGTAGTCACCAAGTTGCAATTGAATTTCAGCAAGGCGTAAAAGAATGTCACCTGCAAGAGAATCTTTTTTTAACAGATTTTCATATTCAGCACTGGCTGTTTCCCATTTTTCAGCATAATAAAGAGACGCCGCTTTGGCAAAGGCTCTCTGTTCAGAAGATACAGCAGAATCTTGAGAGATTTTTTCTAAGCGTGTTTGCCTAAGAACTTTATTCTGAAATTGTTCAGGAAGAATTTGCTCTAGAGAATCTTGTGCAAAAGAAAACGAAAGTAAAAAGAAAAATATTAGGCAAAAAGAAAACCTTTGAATCAGCATAAGAACCTATAAAAGACTTAATTTAATTTTTGTGCAGGAACGTAGCTCGTGATGCCTAAATCAGCAAAGGCTTGGGCAAAACGTTGGTGTAAAAATGAATCAACACTTGCCGCATCATCAAAGCGAAGAGTGCGTAAAGCAATTTCATTTACATCTTCGTAATTTATAGAGCGGATAATTTTTTTTGCTTCCATAATGCTCCATGGTGTCATAGATAATTCATCGACACCAAGTCCAATAAGCAGTAATATGCTGAATGGATCTGCGCTCATTTCACCACAAACAGCAACAGGAATGCCTTCTTTGTGAGCGGCTATAACTGTGTTGTAAATCATATTCAGAATGGCAGGGTGGTGAGGCTGGAACATATCTGCAATCATTTCATTGCTTCGGTCTACAGCGAGTGTAAATTGGATTAAATCGTTAGTTCCTATACTGAAGAAATCAGCTTCTTTCGCTAATTGCTCTACTTGCATTACAGCGGCAGGCACTTCAATCATAATGCCGATTTCTACAGATGGGCATTCAATACCTTCTTCGGCTAATTCTGCTAAACAAGTTTTTATATGTTCTTTTGATTTTCTAAGCTCTGGTAACCCAGAAATCATTGGCAACAATATACGCAGATTGCCTTTTTCGTTAGCTTGTAATAAAGCCTTTAATTGGTCTTTGAAAAGTTCTTCTCGGTCAAGACAAACGCGAATGGAACGCCAGCCCATAAAAGGGTTTGCTTCGTTTGATAAAGAAAGTTCAGAAACGAGTTTATCGCCACCAGAATCAAGAGTGCGTATGGTAACAGGGTTTGGCGCAAGAGAATTTAAAATATGTTTATAAGCTTCACATTGTTCTTGTCTTGTAGGTAAAGACGAACCGAAGAATAAAAATTCAGAACGATATAAGCCGATTCCTGTAGCTCCAAAATCCTGGACTTTTTCAGCTTCTTGAGGTAATTCAATGTTTGCATGCAAAGTAATGAACTTCCCATCGCGCGTCATAGGTTCTAATTGGCGCATGGTAAAAAGTTCTCGTTGTTGCAAACGATAAATATCTTGCTTGTTATGGTAATCGGCAATATCTTCTTCGTTTGGGTTTAAAATGATAATGCCTAAAGTACCATCTACAATCATGGTATCGCCATCGTGAGCTAGAATAGAAATGTTTCTTAACCCAGAAACAGATGGCACTTGCATGGCTCGAGCTAAAATAGAGGCATGGCTGGTTTTTCCGCCAGAATCTGTAGCAAACGCTAAAACGCTATTGGCTGGCAAACCAATTAAAGTGCTTGGTGTAAGTTCGTGCCCTACAAAAATAATAGGTTCTGAAAATTGTTCTGAAGAAAATGTTGGGACTGAATCATCGAGAATGGAAAGAATCCTGTTGTAAAGGTCTCTTAAATCCATTGCTCTTTCACGCATCATTTCAGAATCAATACTTTCAAATTGTTGAATAAGTTTTGTGATAACAACATGTATAGACCAACGAAGAGATTTATGCTCTTTTTTTACGCTGTCAAGAATTGGTCCCATCAAAGATGGGTCTTTGAGCATCATTAAATGAGAGTCAAAAATTCTAGCTTCGTTTTGTCCAACTCGATCAAGAGTAGATTCTTTAATTTTTGAAATTTCTTTAAATGTTTTTTCCATTGTTTGTTGAAAAAGTCTAAGTTCATTTTCAACAGAATCTTCTGTGATAAATTCTTCTACAATGGAAAATTCTCGAATTGAAATTTTACGGACTTTTCCCATGGCATAGCCAGGAGAAGTAGCTAATCCGTTAATAACATAGCGCACTGATTTAGGCTGGTTCTTCGTTGAAGTTGTCATTGAATAATTGCTCCAACTTGCAGAATGCTTCTTCTTCGTCTTCACCATCGATTTCAATGTCTAACGAGGCTCCTGAAGGTACAGCGAGCATCATCACATTTAAAATACTTTTGGCATTTGCTCGAGTGCCTTCAAAAATAAAAGTAATGTTACTTTTCATTTGAGCGGTTAAATCAACAATCATTCCAGCAGGTCTAGCATGGATTCCTAATTTGTTCGTAACAACTAATGAACGCGAAATCATAAATACCTCAGAAAATATCCACATTGATATCTAAGCCGTCTTGTAAAATAATACGGAAAAGACTATCCGCAGACCGCACTGTCTTGACTAAATCGTCATGCAATTGTCTGTCATTTAACAAAATACCAGCTGTGTTATCTTTGGTTTCAAGTTTCTGTGTTAAATCGTTAAGGCGTTTTGTCACGTCGTCTAAGTTCTGTAAAAGAACTGATGCATCTGATACAAGAGAATCGGTCCCTGCAAAGAGATTGTCTATAGGTTGTTTAACCTCGTCTAAAAGAGTATTGACTTTGCCAGTTGCGTCATTTAAACTAGCAAGGCTTTTCTTGAGCTGAGGGTCTGTTTCTTTAACCACTTTAATAAGTCTATCTTCAATATTTTCTGCTTTAGATAAGATTGTTGTGAAACGGCCTTGAAATTCAGGGTGTGCAATTGTGCTGTCTAAAACATTTTTAACGGATTGTATAAGAACCATTGTGCTGTCGCAAACTTCCCCTGCAAGTCCTAAAGCTTCAGCAATACCAGCATCAAATTGACCTACGATAGTATCATTAGGGTTGAAATATTCGTCTTTGTCTCCAAGAATCATACCAATTTGACGTTCACCCATAATACCAATGTTTTGAACGCGGATTTCAGAATCTTTTGGGATTTTGACATCGGTGTGAAGTTGGATTCGCACGGTAACGCGATGGCCAGAAAGTTTAATGGTTTCAACTTTGCCTAATTTAACACCATTCACTTTAACAGGGTCATCTAGTGCTAATGTGGAAACTTGCGGGAATCGCAAATAGAAAGTATTGTATTTGGTTCTAGGATCTTTATCATTCAAAAAGAGCATTCCGAAAACAAGAATGACTATGGCTAATAAAACAACTAGACCAACAACAAAATAGAGCGAGGAATTTTTCTTCATCTTGTTCTAAATCTAAATTTTTCTTTTTAAAAGAGAACAATAAAAAAAATAGGGATAGCCATAAAAGGCGTTTTATTCAATCCTTTTTATAGGACTGTTGTTTTCAATGCCATTTATATGCCTGTCTAACCAAGAATAAAGCAAAGATTCTTGTTCTTTTTGTGGTAAAGTAAATTTTTCTCGACCTTCTTTTTGCATAAATACATCAAGATAAGTCATAAGAACGCCACCAGCAACCGAGACATTCATAGATTCTGTAATCCCATATTGAGGAAGCTTGAATTCATAATCAGCGTTTGCTAAAGTATCTGGGTGATTACCATGAAATTCGCTTCCAAGATAAAAAGCTGTTGGGGTACTTAAATCTAAATCTAAAACGGAATTGTTGGTGTTAGTGCTTGCAACAGCAATTTTATAACCTTTTGCTCTTAACGATTCCATACAAGCTTTTCTTTTCTTGTAAAGGTAAAGAGACATCCATTTAAAAGAACCTTTCAAAATAGACTTGTTGACTTTATAGGGGTTCGCTTCTTCAATAATATGAACATCTTGCAAGCCAAAAACTTCTGCAGTACGTATAACAGCAGAAATATTGTGCGGGTCAAAGAGATCTTCTAAAACCATGCAAAAATGTCTGGTGCGTTTAGAAACTACTTCTTGCAACAGATTTCTTCTCCGCTCAGTTACTTGAGCAAGTAATTCATCTAAAGTTTGAATTTCATTTTCCATAAGATTTATCCTTTTTTAAAGCATCGCCCAGAGTCCAGGGTTTTCCATTGACGACTTCTTTGAAAAGTTCCAAAGTTTGTTTTTCTTGTGGCGATTTTGTTTTGAAAATTGTTTGAATAGGAGCTTTATCTCCTTTTGCAAATTGGTTTGCTGAAGAAACGACATCTTTTACAATTTGATTGATTTTTTCGTTTACAACATGCTTGAAAACATTCATTTGCATAATGGAATTTAAAATGGAATTCCCAGGGAAAACAACAGCTCTTAATTTATATGCAATTTTATTTTCAGAAATTGGATCCATGTCTAAAAACGCTATAGCCGTTCCATATAAACTCCAACGTAAAACTTTGGCTCTGCCATAACCTAAAAAAACATATCTAAATTTTTCTTTGACGCTTGCGCTATCTTGTAAAGCCCATATAAAATCTCCTGATAAACTTCTACCATTTGTGCCTGAAAAAGATTTTTGATCGGGCGTGTTGTATTTAAGTTTATAGCTAGATTCTTGATAAGCATTTATAAGTTCAGCTGTAAATGGCATGTGATCAAACAAAAATGAAATCATTGCAGGCGTTGCACTAAAAGTACCTTTGCTTTCATAAATAACTCGATATTCACTTGAAAGTTCTGTGTAAATTATTTTCCCAATAGGGTCTTCATAAGAAAGTCCTCTTAAAGAAAGTTCTTTAAAAGGGGCACAGAATTCTTGGTCGTATTTGATTTTTTTATTGGGTTTTGAATTTTCAGGTGAGCAATATTTGGGAGTTACTCCAAGACATTGTTGTAAGGCGGGGCAAGCCGAAATAGGTTCTTTGGCAAAAGCGAAAGAAACAAAAAAAATGATAAAAATTACAAAGCTCTTTTTAAACATTTATGGGCGAATTTCCAAAGAGTCTAAAGGTAAAATTACAACATTTTCTAAACCTTTCCACGAATCACTAGGGCCAACAATAGAAATAGTCATTTTAGTAAAATCAAAATATTTAGCAATCATTGTTTTAATTTGTTCTGCTGTAACCGCTTCGATTTCACGAACATATTCCAGGTCATGGTCTGTTTTTTTACCAGTAAATTCATCTTCAGCAAAATTGACAACAATATCTTCAGGGGTAGCAAAAAGGCTTGGTAAACTTTCAATTAAAGTTTTTTTCGCCAGTAAAAGTTCTTGTTCTGTAGGACCTTCTGTAGCTAGTTTTTGGATTTCTTCTTGAATTAAACGAATCGCATAAGGGGCTTGTTCAGCTTTAGTTTGTAAAGCAATTGTGGTTAAAGTCGTATCAAAATAACTATTGCCAACAGAACTATAAACGCTGTAAGCAAGGCCTTCATCAGAGCGGATTCTTGTTGTTAAACGAGAAGAAAAACCACCACCACCAAGAATAAAACTAGCAAGTGCTGCTGGGTAATAATCTGGGTGTGGGCGTTTTAAAAAGGGCTGGTTTAATGAAATATTAGCTTGAGTTACTGGGCGTTCAACAGCGAATATCCCAGGCTTGCGTAGCAGTTTGATTGTTTCTGCAGAATCAATAACAGTCTTTTCTTTTACTTTCCAATCTGCAAAATAAGATTTGAAAAATTGTATAGCGCTATCTCTTGAAATGTTTCCAGAAAAAGCAAAAATAATTTTTTTAGGGTTAAATAAGCCGTTGCCGTATTTGATGAGTTCTTTTTGTGATACACTCTTGTATTCGTCTAAATTTGCATCCCAAAGTCTTGGCGAATTAACGTAATTGACTTTTGTTTTTAACGCAGATAAAACAGCACTAGGAGTATCGTAACGCCTTTCATAAGCAGTGATTGCAGCTGTTTTTTGAATTTCTAAACTGGCAGAATCAAAAGCAGGTGTTGTAAAAATTTCTCTTGCAAGTAAAGCGGTTTCTTCAAAGTTTCTAGAAAGGGTGTTTACCGAAAAGAATGATTTTCTAGCAGAAACACCTCCAGAAATACTAGCACTGATAAATTCTAAAGAATCATCAATTACTTGCACAGAATTTTTTAAAGAGCCTCCACGGCGGAACATTCCAGAAAGTAATTCTTTGGAAGCAATTTCTTCTTTTGTTTTTGGATTTGTTGATTCTTCAAAAATAACGTAGAGAGAAGAAAGCGGGAGTGATGAATCTTGAATGATGTATCCAATAATATTTTCTGAAATCTCTGCACGATACGCTAATGGGTCTGGTGCCGTGTATTTAAATTCCGGAAATTGAATGTCTTTGTAGGAATTTGGGAGAGAACTCTTGTTTACTACTTGAGTGTCAATAGCAATCGGTTCTTGTTTAGGAATGTTTGTAGAAGTTTGTGTTTGATGTGTTGTAGAAGAACAAGCAATAAATACAAGAGAATTTAAAAGCAAAAAGATTTTGTTATTCATACATTATTCTCCTTGTGTCCCAAGTAAAATGCCATTGACAGAAAGTTCTTTTTTAAATGTTTCTTTGGCGGCTTCTTGCACATTTTCAACGGAAACAGAATCTAGTTTTTCTGCCCAGGAAAGGAAAATCTTGTAATCGCCAAAAATTTCATACCAAGCAAGCATCGTGGCTACATTTTCCATGTCTCTTAAACTGCGGACAATAGAAGCGTAAGAATTGTTTTTGACTTTTTGAAATTCTCTTAAGCTGACAGGTTCATTTTTAAGGCGTTCTAATTCTTCCCAAATAATTTTTTCCGCTTTTTCTAAAGAAGCATCTGGGTGTAACTGAACCGATATACTGAATTCTGAAACGTATTTATTAGGGCTGTTTGCTGCTCTGACACTTACAGCTAATTTTTCTTCTTCAACTAAACGTTTGTAAAGTCTCCCAGAACGACCATTTAAAACGCCTTCTGCAATGTCAAGAGCAAATAAACGAGGGTGACCTACTTCTGGAGTTTTAAAAGCAATGGTCATTAAGTTAGGAGCATCTTTTCTTTTTACAATAAATCGTTTTTCTCCGGCAGGTTCTGGGTCGCGAATGGTAAGTGGTGGAAACGCTTCTCCTGAAGGAATGGTTCCAAAATATTCTTTAATTTTTCCCATAATGTAAGGGACTTCAACATCTCCAGCAAGAACTAAAATGGCATTTCGCGGTTTGTAATAGCGCTTATAATGTTCTTCGGCTTGTTCTCTAGTTAAGTTTTCAATGTCAGAAGGCCAACCAATTGTTGGAACGCGATAAGGAAATGCTTCATAAAGAGTGGCGTTGAAAGTTTCGTAATAACGGCCCGTTGGTCTGTCATCATAACGCATGCGGCGTTCTTCTCGAACTACATTTCTTTCTGCATAAAATTCTCTTAAAACAGCATTTTGCATACGGTCAGATTCTAACCATAAAAATAATTCAACTTTGTTTTTAGGGAGAGTGACAATGTAAGCTGTCATTAAATCACTTGTAAAAGCGTTGAGCCCGGTGCCGCCGGCAGCTTGGTAAGCTCCCCAGAGTTCGTCTTTAATAAAAATTTTTCTGTGTTCGTTTAAAACTGAATCGTGTTCAATAGAAAATTTTTTAAAAGAAATCGTGTCGTTTTTTTCTTTAGCGTTACGAATTAAATTTTGTAATGAATCTTGCGTTTGCATAAAACGAGCATCAGCTACGCTGTCAGTGATACCGACTTTTTTTGTTCCTTTGAATAATTCATGTTCTAGTAAGTGAGCAAGCCCAGATTTTCCAGGAACTTCATGAACTGAACCTGTGACATAAAAAAGTCTGCAACTTACTGTTGGAGCTTGTTTGTTTGGGTGTATTAAAACGGTTAAACCATTTTCTAAAACTTCTTTATGAACTGGTAGATTGATAGCAAATGAAAATGCTACAAGAGAACAGAAAAGTAAAGCGAATAATCTCATGTTTCTTAAGATAGAATTTATTGCTTGTAAGAAAAAGCTTTGTCGACGAAAAAAGATTCCCAGTGGGAATCTTTTTTCACCTTTAATAAAAAGTAGATTTCTTGTTAGAATTGTTCTAAGAATCGTTGGTCGTTAGAAGTTAACAAAGAAATTTCTGGAATGGAGTGTCTTAGCATAGCAATGCGGTCAAGTCCAAAACCAAAGGCAAAACCAGTGTATTTTTCAGAATCAATGCCGCAGTTTTTAAATACGTTCGGGTCTACAGAACCGCAACCGCCAATTTCCATCCAGCCCGTTCCTTTACAGCGTCTGCAACCATTGCCTCCACAGAATACGCAAGAAACGTCCATTTCTGCCGATGGCTCGGTGAATGGGAAAAAGCTTGGTCTGAATCTTGTTTTGACATTTTCGCCAAATAATTTTTTCATGAAAAGTTGTAACACACCTTTCAAATGAGCAAATGAAATGTTTTCGTCTACGACAAGACCTTCACATTGTTGGAACATCGGGGCGTGTGTGGCATCGTTATCCACGCGGAAAACATGACCTGGTGCTATCATGCGGAAAGGAGGCTTATGGGTTTCCATGTAGTGGATTTGTGTGCCAGATGTGTGAGAGCGGAGAACAACACCTTCGTCCATATAAAAAGTGTCTTGCATGTCACGGCTTGGGTGATCAGGAGGTGTGTTCAAAGCTTCAAAGTTGTACCAGTCCGTTTCAATGTCGCGGCCGAAATCAACTTCAAAACCCATTTGTGCAAAGAAGTCTATGATTTCTTCACGAATGTCATAAAGTGGGTGGGTGCTTCCAACAGGAATGCCGTTTCCTGGTAAAGAGACATCGACATAACCTTCAGAAAGTTTTTTGTTAAGTTCGGCTTCTTGTGCTGTTGTAATAGCTTGTTCAATTTTTTCAGCAACAAATGCTTTGAGTTCGTTTACCAATTTACCATAAGCAGGGCGTTCTTCTGCTGGGAGTGTTCCCATTTGTTTTAGTAAATCGGTAACAAGGCCTTTTTTGCCAAGATACTTTACGCGTAAATTGTCAACGGCTTCTTTGTTGGTTAAATCAACTAAAGAAAGTTCATTTTCAAAGGTAGATTTTAAACTGTTTATATTTTCACTCATAGAGGTAATTTTAGAAAAGTTTATCGTTCTTGGCTTGTATGAAAGAGTACTGGGCTATATTTGCCTGCTTCTTCTGTGTGTAAAATGAGATTTCCCTTTTCATCAAATCTTTTTTGGTGACCAAAGCGTTCGCCTTCTTTGTAATTCAGGCTGTCTTTTATTTGCCCGTTTGGGTAATAATTGAGCCAGGTTCCATGCGGAAGACCTTTAGAAAAGGAACCTTCAGAAGCTAATTGTTTTTGGGGTTCAAGGTAATAGAGCTTTTGTGAAATTAGAGTATCCATAGCCCAGGTTTCTTCGTGAAGGATTTTTTTATCAAGATCAACCCACGTTAAAAGACTGTCAATTTTATTGTCATTGAATAAAGTGTCACTAGTTTTTGTCCAGGTGTTTTCAAAAAGAACAAAGCCCTGTATTTTCCCTGAACCGTTTTCAAAAGAAGTATTCAAAAGAGTATCACCTTTTGGTGAAAGAATTGTCCAGAGTCCGTGACGAGCGCCATTTTTCCAATTTTCTGCTTTGTGTAAAGTTCCATTAGCAAAATAGATAAAGCGGTTTCCATGTAGAATATTTTTTTGGTAATGTTCTTTGATTTTTAAGTTCCCGCCAGGGTAGTATTGTTTAGAAGTTCCATGTTTTTTGCCAAAAGAACAAGTGTATTCTTCAAGCATTTTGCCGTTTTCTGCAAACATTTTTTTATAACCATTTTCAGCATATTCAAAGCAAGAAGTTTCTTCTTGTAATTTCCCATTTGCATGATAAAATTTCCAGACTCCGGTAGCAGAATCATTTTGGTAATACTTTTCAAAGCGTTTTGAACCTGAAAAATAAAATTCAACCCAAGAGTCTGTTTTTTTTCCGTGTTTGTAGTAAGATAAAGAATTGATTCGTCTATCAATAAAGAATGTTGTTAGTTCTCCATTTAAAAGACCATTGCTGTAAGTCCCTTTAGCGATAATGTTTCCGTGACTATCCCAACGAGTGAATTCTCCATGAGGTTTATTTTTTTTGTAGGGAATTTCGTATTCCTGAATTCCATTATTATACCATGTAGCTTGTTTTCTAATCGAACCGTCTTGCTTAGTCCAAAAAGAGGTCTTTTTTACCCCGTTTGGGTGGTAATCTGTTACTTTTTCAACAGGTTTTTCAAAACATCCGCAAAAAAAGGCAAAAGAAAAGAATAAAAAAAGATTTCTAGGCATACGGGATAAGGTAGAAAAAAGTATTTTCTAAGTGTGAGTAAAAAAGTAAAACAAGAATCTTCTTCGTTATGGCGTCAGTCTATCCGGGCACCATTGATTGTCATTGTTCTTTTGACAACATTTGCTTTGACTATTCTTTTTTATTTCTCTCAAGACCGAAATGGCGAAGTTTATGCTCGTTACATAGAAACGCTTTCTGAATACAAATATTTAGATGCTCGGTTGCATTTAGGTATGGATAGAATTCGTTACAATAAAGGTGCGGACTCTTTGGCTATAGAAGCTGGTATTATGAGTTTGCGTGAAATAGCAGTTTCTGTTTCGACTTCTATTGAAACATTTCGTGCCGCAGGCGATTGGATGCCGGAATACTCTCAGGTAGATGCTTTTGATAGAGAAGTTTTAAATAAAATTTCAATTACACGCCGATACTTGAAAGAACGTAGGCAATGGCTTAATGAATGTGATGCTTTTATAGAAAAACTTTGGCACTCACCTTTATCTAATAAAGCTGAAATTTTTAATGTTTTAGATAGTGCCAAGGTGGGAGAATTGCCTTCTTTACCAGAAGGGGTAGAGCTTTCTGAAGATTTGTATGCAGAATTAGAACAATTATTAAAAACGAATAGAGAAGTGGCAAGGTTATGGCATCGTTTAGATTATAGCAGAGCTTCTCTTTTTGCAGAAGATTTAATTTTGTCATTTAAAGCAAGAGAATTGGTTATGCAAGAACGTCGGGCAATACTTTCTTTAATATTCTATCTTTTCTCTTTAGTTATGTTGCTTAGCACATTGTTGCTTTATGTCCGGGTTAAAAGATGATTTTTAATAAACCAAAAAAAATACCTTATGTTTTACAATTATTTATTTTGGGCATAGGTATTTTTGTTTCTGTTACTTTGTTTGCCCAAGTTAAGCCATTGTTTTCTAGTTTTTTGCAAACAGAAGATGAATATGTTTTTTTTGGAACACCAAACTTTATGACTGAAAAAGAATGGCGTATTGGCTGCCTTCTTCCTTTTGTAGATTCTAGACACCGCATTCGTTTTAATCTTCATGGTGATGATTCTGCCTCTTTTTACCTTTATTTAGCCGAAGAAGATTTAGCTAGTTTATCGTATTGGTTTCCGATGACATTAAAGCCTGATGGCTCTTTTGGGGTAACACATTCAGAAATTCATGGTTATAGAATTTCTGAAAATGAATGGGTTGTCTCTGAAATTTCTTCGTCGTATGGAAAATTATCAGCAGACACTTTATACGCTTATCATATTCGGCAAGTATTGTTTTCTGCTTTTTGGTGTTTCGCTTTTTTTGGTGTAGCCATAGCTTTTTTTGTTTCGCTTATTCGTAAAATGACATGGCGAAAAATTTGAACGTAATGATTTTTAAAAAGGTTTTCTTTTTCCTTTTTCTTTTGACTACGCTTTTAAAAGCAGAAGACGTAGCTTTGCCAACAGGTGTTTTTAAAAGCCCTTCAGAAAAAGCAGCAGTATTAGTTTGGTTTCACGGTGGTATGTCTAGTAATCGTTGTGATAAAGGTTTAATTGCTGGCAAAGATTTTTTCGAATTAACAAAAAAGAAAGTAACAGTAATCAGTCCTTCGGCGTGTTTAAATAATCATTGGGTTTCTCCTGATGCTGTTCCAAGAATTGATAACGTATTGGATTCTTTAGAAAAAGTATTTAAGAAAAATATAGATACGCTTTTTCTAGCAGGCGTTTCTGATGGAGCTCTTGGGGTTTTTACTTATTCCGCGTTAGGCAAGCGGGTTGTCAAAAGTAGATTGCTTGTAAGTGGCTTTTTAAAGTTTTTAGGAGAACCTTCCGATTTTGAAAATTATTCAAAATTAAAAGAAGGTCATTGGTATTTTTTACAAGGCGCTAAAGATAGACTTTATCCTAGCAGTATTACATTTTCTTGGAATAGGGCTTTTTGTGAAATACCAAAAATTCGTTGCGTTCTTAAGGAAGATTCTCTCGGAGAACATGATTGGGCTTACTGGCAGACTAATCGCTCTGGTTGGATTTTTGAATTTATTCAAGAAATCTTTTGAATCGCTCTTTCTGAAAATCCCCTTGACAAAGAGAGTTTTTTTTTAGAAATTTGAGTCTAAATTCTTGCTAGCGGATGTGGTGGAATTGGTAGACACGCTAGATTCAGATTCTAGTGCCCGCAAGGTCGTGGAGGTTCAAGTCCTCTCATCCGCATAAAAGCCTCGAAGTATTTCGAGGCTTTTAGTATTTAATGACCTTTTTCAATTTCAGCTTTTCGGGCTTTTAATTGTTGGAGTCGCTCTGCAAGTGCTTTTTCTTTCCCGTATAAAGTAGGTTGGTAAAGTTCTGTTCCTTTTAATTGTATCGGAAAATGATCTTGGCCAGAATATGCTCCAGGGCTATCGTGATCGTATTTATAATTTTCACCATAACGTAAAGCTCTACCAACTTGTGTCACAGAATTTCTAAAAGCTCTTGGGACAGGTAAAGTTCCTGTTCTTTCGATAAGAGAATCGGCTTGCATTCCGGCAATTTCAAGGCTATTACTTTTAGGTGCAAGAGAAAGGTAAACGGTTATTTCATCTAAAGCAATTAAACCTTCTGGAACACCAAGAAAATCAAAAGCTTCTCTGGCAGATGTTGCTAATAAAAGAGCTATGGGGTCAGCAAGGCCAATATCTTCCATAGCCATTCGAATCAAACGGCGTAAAATAAAACGTGGGTCTTCTCCTGCTTTTAACATGCGGTGCAACCAATAAAGAGCGGCATCAGGGTCGCTCCCACGGACTGATTTATGCAAAGCAGAAATAAGGTTATAATGTTCTTCGCCAGATTTATCGTAGCGCAAAGGTTTTTTGTATTGAGCTTCTTCTAAAAAAGTTTCATCAATAACTTTTTTATCACCAAGACTTGCAACAATCCATTCTAATTGATTCAGTAAAAATCTAGCATCGCCATCAGCTAATGCAATAAGTTTTTTTGCCACTTCTTTTGTCAGTTCAACATCTTTACGGCAAAGCCCGCGCGGGTCATTATGTAAAGCATTAAAAAGTAATTTTTCTAATTCATCTTCTTGAAGTGGTGCAAATAAAATAAGTTGGCAGCGAGAAAGCAAAGCACTGTTTACTTCAAAACCAGGGTTTTCTGTAGTTGCTCCAATTAATGTAACTGTTCCGTCTTCTACTGCACCAAGTAGTGCATCTTGTTGGCTTTTATTAAAACGGTGAATTTCATCAATAAAGAGAATTGTCCCATGAGGGTTAAGTAAATTAGGTTCTTTTGCTTCTGCAAGAACGGTTTTCACATCTTTCACACCACTTGACACAGCAGAAAGAGAAACGAATTTCTTTGAGCTTTGATTCTTTATAACATTAGCAAGGCTGGTTTTCCCACACCCTGGTGGCCCCCAAAAAATCATACTTGGGATAGAATCTGTTTCAAGACTTCTTCTTAAAAGACTCCCAGCCCCTAAAATTTTATTTTGTCCCATAAACTCGTCAAGAGTTGTTGGGCGCAAACGTTCGGCTAAAGGAATTTCATTTAATGGCATAATATAAAGATAAAAACAAAGATTCTTTTCGTAAAATCAAAGAATACTCTTGAATAGTGAAATTTAAATTTCAAAACACTTTTCTAATATTAATATATGCGCTCATTTCTTGGAAAAACGAATCGTTTTACATGGCGTTCATTAGAACATAGTGATGTCATATTTTTACAAAATGCGATACAAGAATCGATAGATGATTCTGAATGGTATTATTTTCCGGTTTATCAAAATTTAAAAACGAAAGAGCAATTAAAACACCATATTTCATCTTATCTTTTACAGGCAGAATTAAGGAACGGCGGCTTGTTTGGGGTATTTGATAGCGATAATAAACTTTTAGGAACTCTTTATCTTTATTGGGTTTCTGAAGAACGCGAAAGTGCTGCAATTGGGTTTTGGCTTTCCCAAATGGCGCGTCAAAAAGGAGTTTTAGCAGAAGTTCTACCTTCTTTTTTGCAATTTCTCTTTTCTGAACTTAAGCTGAATCGGATTGAAGCTGAAGTGGCAATTTCTAATAAAAAGAGCATTTCTGTATTAGAAAAGGCTTTTTTTGTTCAAGAAGGTCTTGCACGAGAATATGCAAAAGTAAATGGGACTTTTGAAGATTTTTACCATTATTCTTTGATTTTTAGCGATTTTCAAGAAAAATACTTGAATAAAAAAGAAAAATAATGGTGTTTGGTTTCTTTGGTAAACGAGAGTTTCTTTTTTCCCATTCCATGAAGTTCAAAAACCTTCTATTTTATAAGCATGAGTGAGAAAGTGACGAAATTAGAAGCAGAACCAGATGTTTTGCAATATACCAATTACCGGTTATTTTTACGGGATTATTACGATTATAAGAAAAGTACATCTAGTGCTTTCAGTTTACGGTATTTTTCACAGAAAGCCGGGCTTTCTAGCCATGCGCACTTAAAATTAGCCATTGATGGTAAGCGGAATCTGACCAAAAGTACAGTAACAAAATTAATAACAGGCCTTGGCTTAGAAGGGCATAGAGCAGTTTATTTTGAAAATCTGGTGTTTTTTAATCAAGCCAAAACAGAAAAAGAAAAACAGACTTTTTATACATTGCTTTTAAAAGCAAGTCCTCGTTCTCGTTTACGCCGTTTAGATGAAGCTCAGTTCCGTATTTTCAAAGAATGGTATCATTCTATGATTCTTGAAATGATTTCTTTGAAAAATTTCAACCCAGCTCCAGAATGGATTTCAAGACACTTAATGGGTAACCTCTCGCCATCTCAAGTTGCAGAATCTTTGAAATTACTTCAAGAATTAGGGTTAATCGTTAAAACGGCTAAAGGTTATCGTCGTTTAGAACCTTTACTCACAACAGATGACGAAGTTCAAGATTTAATGGTAAAATATTACCATTATGCTGGTTTTAAGTTAGCAGCAGAGGCAATTTCTTCATTACCCCCAGAAATTAGGGATATTTCTGCATTAACATTCCCTGTAAAGCGTTCAGATTTCCCTGCTTTGAAAAAACATATACAACTGATGCGCAAAGAATTGCTAGATTTCTCGGCAGAAGAAGGAGAAGCTGATGATATTATTCAAGTTAATATCCAGCTATTCCCTGTGACAAGAGGAGTGTAATGCGTTTTTGGCAAACTATATCCGGAATCATTTTGGGTGCGGCGGCTTTATGTTTGCCCGGTTGTTCGTCTGAAAGTTCAGAATCTCAGGTGAGTGGAATTGAAATTGGAAACCCAGCATTAGCATTAACAGCAGACTTTTCTATTGACTATTCTGATAAAAAAACACAAGCTCTTGCCAAAGCGGGAGAAGAGCCAGTTCTTTTAGATACCTTCTCATTAGTGTTAACGCAACTCCGCTCTTATTCTAGCTACTATGTAAGTGTTTCAGTAGATCCTGTTTTAGGTTTCCAGTTATGGCCCTACGAAACTGCTCCTGATGAAACTCTTGCTATATCATTCTCTGAGCATTCTGCAGTTGAAGAAGCTTTTAGTGAAATTGATTTACAAGAAGAAGGGCTTTTAAAAGAAATAGGTGTTTTCTTTGTTCCTGGCGGAAAAGACCGTTCTCAGATAAGTGGTCGGCTTTTGATAGATGGTGAATACATTCCGTTTGAATACGATTTGTCATATTTCCAGCTTCTTTCTTTGCGTTATCATTATTCACAGATTGATAAAGTAGAAGAACATAAAGCCAATTTATCAGTGGTATTCCATGTCAGAAATTTTGTGGATGGGTTAGATTTACAGAAGGCAGAAATTTCTGATGATGGTGTTATTTATTTCAATGCCAGCGAAAATGCTGCTCTTTGGGATTCTTTGAATGTCCGCTTTGTTCCAAGTTTTGAACCTTTGCGTTATGATTATGTAACAAATGCTCAAGACACACTTTCGGCTTATGTAGAAAATGTCTGGGAAGATGTTGCTTTAGAAAAAGGTGTGAACACGGTTTCTAACGGAGATTTCTCCGATGGTTCAGTAGATTGGATTCTTATGAATCAATTTTCTGGGGTAGGCGATACTTCAATAATTAAAGAAAACGCTACCGACAGAATTATGAAAGTTTCTATTCAAGAAGCTGGGCGTTATTCTTATAGTGTTCAATTAATACATGAAAATATTCCATTAGTAAAAGGTAAAAGACACATGTGTGTATTTACTATTTGGGCAGATTCTGCGACAGAAATTACGGCTCGTTTAGGTTCTTATACTACTTATGAAACGGTTGGTTTCCAAGAACATGTTAACGTGCAGACAACAGGGCATTCTTTTGAAATAGAATTTACTCCAGACATAAATACACCATTTGCACGATTTGAATTGAATTTAGGGAAAAACAAACGGACCTTCTATATTAAAGAAGTGAAAATTTATCGTTTAGAATAAAAAACGCAAGCGAAATAAATAAATTTCAAAAAAAAATGAAAATAAAAGCAACCTTTTTACGAGGTTGCTTCTCTAATATTATAGAATTTCTAAAAAAAATTCTAATAACCAGAACAAATTTTTAGATTGTTGTTAAAGATTTTTTCAAGAAAAAAGTTATGAAATTAAAGATTTTGTTTGTTTTTCTTTTTGTTGTTGTGCTTGGCCTTTTAGTCAAGTTTTTTTTAGTAGAAGAAAAAGCTCCTAAAACACAATTACTTTATGAAACGGTTGCGTTAAGAGATATCCGTACAACGATTTCAGCAACAGGAACTTTAGAACCTGTTGACCAAGTAGAAATAGGTACGCAAGTTTCCGGAGATATCGCAAAAATTCGGGTAGATTTTAACGATAGAGTAAAAAAAGGTGAAATTCTTGCCGAATTAGATAAATCAAAATTACAAGCTACATTAGTCCAAGCAGAAATAGCTTTGCAAGCAGCAGAAAATGATTTTTCTTATAAAAGTAATGTTTTGAATCGTGTAAAAAAACTAGCAGAAAATGGAAGTGCTAGTGCTGTAGAATTAGAAAATGCTGAATACGATTTTAGAACATCAGAATTATCTGTAAAAAGGGCAAAAAATGAAGTCGCTCAAGCCAGATTAAATTTAAGCTATTGTACCATAAAGAGCCCTATTAACGGAGTTGTTTTAGAACGTGCTGTCGATGTCGGACAAACAGTAGCAGCTTCAATGAGTGCGCCTACATTATTCATTCTTGCAAAAGATCTTTCCAAAATGAAAGTAATGGCATCTGTTGATGAAGCAGATATCGGTAGTGTTTCTGCAGGGCAAAAAGTCGAATTTTTTGTTGATGCTTTTATAGATGAAACTTTTAATGGAATGGTTCAAGAAGTTCGTTTAAACCCAGTCACTACTTCAAATGTGGTAACGTATACAGTTGTTATTGAAGCCGAAAATCCAGAATTAAAATTGCTCCCAGGAATGACAGCGACTTGCACAATCATTACACAAGAAGAACAAAATGTTCTGAGCGTTTCTTTAAAAGCTTTAAAGTATAAGCCAAATGTTGCTCCTTCAGAAGTTTTCCCAAAAAATTTCCCTAAAAAAGATAAATCTAAGGCAATGAAAATTCCTAAGAAAAATCGTGGACTTGTTTTCCATTCAGAAAATGGGAAAATTAACCCCGTTCCAGTAGAAACAGGTATTTCAGATGGAGTTTATACAGCAGTTGTTTCTGGTATTTCAGAAGGAGATTCTTTAGTAATTGGAGAAGAATTTTTAGACAAAAAAATGCCTCAAAAAAATGTAGAAGCCAAAAGTCCATTTATGCCAGGCCCTCCAGGGAAAAAAAGGAAGTAATTATGCCAAATAGGCAAGCCATGCTTTCTGTTTGTAATTTGCAACGGCATTTCCCTATGGGCGAAGAAATAGTTCATGCGCTTCGGGGTGTTTCGTTTGATATTTTTCCCGGTGAATTTGTAACGATAATGGGGACAAGCGGCTCTGGTAAAACGACAATGCTTAATATTTTAGGTTGTATGGATAAACCTAGTGTTGGCGAATATATTTTAGATGGTGAACATGTTGAATCATTATCAAAAAATGAGCTTGCTAAAATTAGAAACAGAAAAATCGGGTTTGTTTTTCAGAGTTATAATTTGTTAGCACGAACAACAGCTATTGAAAATGTAGAACTTCCGTTGCTTTATAATCC
>JAEIGA010001723.1_pt1 | contig 34572 bp, 30 predicted proteins | sample 9270691 | NCBI WGS metagenome assembly JAEIGA01 (sample SAMN17057246, study PRJNA624740) | gut metagenome | biome: biome; isolation source: fecal sample | host: Bos grunniens | place: China: Xizang | collected 2019
ATATTTTCCCCGGAGGAAATTTTCTGAAAAAGTCTTTCAAACGCTCTTGGATAGCACTTAAAGTGGCTTATAAGGTAATAAAATCCATTATCACCTCCTTTATAATAGTGGTAAACCGATCATTCTTTCGTTATTAATACATAAACCTTTCTCCTTTCTATGTATTTTTTATAATACTAAACTACGCAAATGAAATGCGTTGTTAAGTTCCTTTGATGTCACCCTTATAAGTCACTTTAAGTGCTATTTAAGTTACATAAAACCATGCTATAGGGGTTGATAAGTGTTAAGAAAGGAGAGACAAATATGGCAAAGGTTAGTAAAAGTAAATCCTCTGGTGAAACAAGTAAAATTAGACCTGCCTTAACACCAGAGGCGCGCGAAAATCAGTTGATATATCTGGCAACAGAATTAGCTGAAAAACAATTGAGAGATGGTACAGCATCTTCTCAAGTAATAACACATTATCTTAAGTTAGGTTCAAGTAAAGAACGAATAGAAAAAGAGATTCTAGAGAAGCAAAAAGAATTAATAACTGCAAAAACAGAGTCTTTACAATCTGCTAAGAGAATTGAAGAACTTTATACAAATGCTATTGCTGCTATGAAAAAATATAGTGGTCATGGCGGTAATGAGGATGATGACGATGAATCCGAAGACTATTAGAACTTATTCAGAGTTGATGCAATTATCAACTTTTGAAGAAAGATTCGAATACTTAAGATTAGGTGGAAGGGTAGGCGAAGAAACATTTGGTTTCGACAGGTATTTAAACCAATTATTCTATACATCTCCTGAATGGAGATCATTGCGAAACAAAATAATTACTCGTGATGGTGGATGCGATTTAGGTGTACCTGGTCGAGAAATACAAGAAGGAGTCAAAATACTTATACACCATATGAATCCAATTACTACTGAGGATATCTTAAATCGAAGCGACTTTCTTCTAAATCCAGAGTATCTTATCTGTACAATTAAGAATACTCATGATGCTATCCATTATGGTGATAGCGAACTCTTGTATAAAGATCCAATTGTGAGATCTAAAAATGATACATGCCCTTGGAGGCATTAAAAGGAGGTCAATTATGGCACGTAAAAATTATTCAAAAATCTATAAGGAAAAAGAAAATGAAGTGACACCAGTTGAAGAAGTTCAAATAATGACAAGTCAAGTTAAAGAAATAGTAGAAAACAATGAAGGTATAGAAGTTAATGAAGTTGTTGAAGTAACAAATTTAGTAAAAGGTGTTATTTCAGGATGTAGAAAACTATATGTTCGTAAAAAACCAAATAAAGGTTCAGTACATTTATGTATCCTTGATGCAGGTACAGAAGTAACAGTTAACACTGCAGAATCAACAGAAGATTTCTATAAAGTATGCACAGCTGCAGGAATCGAAGGCTATTGTATGAAAAAATTTATGAGTATTAAATAAGAGGTGTTGATATGGATGAAAGTATATTAACGTCGATTAAGAAATTATTAGGAATAGTTGAAGACTATGTAAATTTTGATAAGGATATTATTGCTCATATTAACACAACATTTTTAACTCTTAGACAGTTAGGAATTGGACCTGAAGAAGGTTTTATGATTGAAGATAAAAGAGCGGTATGGAGCGATTTCATTAAAAATGATAAAAAACTAATTGCAGTTCAAACTTACATATATCTTAAAGTTAAACTAGTATTTGATCCACCTCTTAATTCATCTGTTATGGAAGCTAATAAACAATCAATCGCTGAATTAGAATGGCGATTAAATGTTGAAGCTGAATCATAGAAGGGGGTGTGATTATGGAACAAAATAATAACACAAATAATCTATACCATCATGGTATTCCTGGTATGAAATGGGGTGTTAGACGATATCAAAATAAAGATGGTAGTTTAACAGCCGCTGGTCGTAAAAGAGCAGCAAAATTAGAAAACCAATATAACAAATTAACTGGTAAAAAAATGGGTAATAAATCAGACGATAAAAGTTCAAATAAACCTAAAAGATTAACTAACGAGGAATTAAAAGAAAAAACTAATAGATTAAGACTTGAAAATGAATATGCTAGAGAAACTAGTAATTATAAAGCTCTTCATCCACAAAAAATATCTAAAGGTAAAGCTTTTGTTAATTCACTTAAAAATGACGTGGTTAAACCTGCTGCTAAAGAAGCTGGTAAAAGAGTTTTAACTAATTATCTCGAAAAAGTTGGAAAAGATTTAGTAGGTTTAAATGACAAGAAAGCAAATAGCTCTGAAGAATTAGCTAAAAGAGCTCAAGATTTGAAAAATCGTAAAACAATAGACGACATAGAAAATTACTTCAAAAACAAGAAAAAGTAAAGGAGAATAGTATGGCATTATCGAATACAGCCACCCCAAAGTATTATGGTATGTTTCGCGATGCCGTAATTCGAGGTGAAATTCCAGTATGTGAAACTATTTCTATGGAAATGAATAGAATAGATTCACTAATTTCAAACCCAGGCATTTGGTATGATGACCAAGCTGTCGAGGGTTTTATTAAATTCTGCGAAAATGAATTAACATTAACCGATGGTAGTGATTTAGTTCTTCTTCCTACATTTAAATTGTGGGCCGAACAAATCTTTGGTTGGTATTACTTTGTTGAAAGAAGTGTTTATGTACCATCAGAAGATGGACATGGTGGACACTATGAGAATAAACGTATTAAGAAAAGATTGATCAACAAACAATACTTAATCATAGCAAGGGGTGCAGCTAAATCTCAGTATGAATCTTATATACAAGATTATTTTTTAAATGTAGATACTTCAACCACCCACCAAGTACATACTGCTCCTACAATGAAACAAGCTGAAGAAGTACTTGCACCAATGCGAACTGCCATAACCAGATCTAGAGGACCATTGTTCAAATTCTTAACAGAAGGTTCTATTAATAATACAACTGGATCTAAGGTTAATAGAGTTAAATTAGCATCTACAAAGAAAGGTATTGAAAACTTCTTAACTGGTTCTCTTTGTGAGATCAGACCAATGTCTATAGATAAACTACAAGGATTGAACAGTAGGATTAATACTGTCGATGAATGGTTATCAGGTGATGTTAGAGAAGATGTTATTGGTGCTTTAGAACAAGGTGCTTCTAAGAATGATGACTATTTAATAGTAGCTGTTAGTTCAGAAGGTACAGTTCGTAATGGGCCTGGTGACACAATCAAAATGGAGTTAATGGACATCCTTAAAGGAGAATACGTTAATCCACACGTATCTATCTGGTGGTACAAACTTGATTCAATTGACGAGGTAGCAGATCCAGATATGTGGATCAAAGCAAATCCTAACTTAGGAAAGACAGTAACATATGAAACTTATCAATTAGACGTAGATAGAGCTGAAAAAGCTCCTGCTACTAGAAACGATATTTTAGCAAAACGTTTCGGTATTCCAATGGAAGGTTATACATATTTCTTTACATATGAAGAAACTCTTAAACATAGAAAACGAGACTATTGGGGATTACCATGTGCACTTGGAGCAGACCTTTCACAAGGTGATGACTTCTGTGCATTTACATTTTTGTTCCCGGTAAATGGAAGCGCTTTCGGAATTAAAACTAGAAACTATATATCTGAGCATACTCTTATGAAATTACAGCCAGCAATGAGAGTAAAGTATGACGAATTTATTAAAGAAGGTACTTTAATTGTTATGCCTGGAACTGTATTAGATATGATGCAAGTTTATGACGATGTAGATAATCATATCATTGAAAGAGGTTATGACGTAAGATGTTTCGGTTACGATCCTTATAACGCTAGAGATTTCGTAGATAGATGGGAAAGAGAAAACGGACCATATGGTATAGAAAAAGTACCACAAGGTGCTAAAACAGAGTCAGTTCCATTAGGAGAGTTAAAGAAATTATCAGAGGATAGAAAACTATTATTTGATGAAGAAATTATGACTTTCACTATGGGTAACTGTATTGCGTTAGAAGATACTAACGGAAACAGAAAATTATATAAAAAACGTTATGACCAAAAGATAGATGCAGTTGCAGCCATGATGGATGCTTATATTGCATACAAACTTAATAGAGATGCGTTCGAATAAGGAGGTGTGTGATGAATCAAAATAATGATGATGAATTATTACATTATGGTGTTTTAGGTATGAAATGGGGTATTAGAAGAGCTTCTAGTAGAATGAATTCTAATGCAAAATTAAATAGAAAAATTAAAAAATATGATTCTAAAGCTGCTAAATTCGAGAAAAAATCAGAAAAAATACATGCTAAAGAAGATCTTGGTGGTGCCAATACAGCCGCTAAAAGAGCAGCTAATTATAGAAAAAAAGCAGCAAAACAAATTTATAAATCTACTAAAGCGGACAATACTATATCTAGAAATATTTACGAAAAAAAAGCTGCTAAATATGAATTTAAAGCTGCTAAAAAAGATTTGAAGGCTAATCAAATATCTAAGACTAAGGGATATAGCATGAAGGCTATGAAATATTCTGTTAAATCAGATAAAGCCAAAATTAAAGCTCAAAAAGCCAAAATGAAATTAGCTTCAAATAACTTATATGTAAATAGAATGAAAGATAAAGTAAGTTCGTTATCGCCTGAAGAAAGAGCAAAAGTTCAGTCATATCTTGACAAACATTTAAAATAATACGGAGGAGGTATAAAAAATGGAATTGTCATTAAGTTCTAGGATTAAACATGCCTGGAATGTTTTCTTAAATAGAGATCCAACTCCTTCATATAATACTTACAATGGCGGTGGATCATATTATAGACCTGATAGAGTTAGACTAACAATGGGTAATGAGCGTTCTATTGTAACATCAATATTTAATCGTATATCTCTGGATGTAGCTGCTATAGATATTAGACATTGCCGTTTAGATGAAGAAGATCGTTTTCAAGAATATATAAAATCAAGTCTTGATGATTGTATAAGTCTTGAAACTAATATTGATCAAACAGCTAGAGCATTTAAACAAGATATAGTTATGTCATTATTTGATGAAGGTTGTGTTGCTTTAGTGCCAGTTGACACAAAAGGCGATCCTACTATTTCTGAATCTTACGATATTTTAACAATGAGAACTGGAAAGATTCTAACATGGTATCCAAACCATGTAAAAGTAGAAGTTTATAATGATAGAACTGGTAAAAAACAAGACATAACACTTCCTAAGAGTAAAGTGGCAATAATAGAAAACCCATTATATTCAGTTATGAATGAGCCTAACTCTACTTTAAAGCGTCTTATGCGAAAATTAGTTCTTTTAGACGCTGTTGATGAACAAGCTAGCTCAGGTAAATTAGATCTTATTATTCAATTACCGTACACTATAAAATCTGAAGCTAGAAAAGAACAAGCTAATAATAGGCGAACTGATATTGAGAATCAATTAAGAGGTTCAAAATACGGTATAGCTTATATAGATGGTACTGAGAAAGTTACACAGTTAAATCGTCCTGTTGAAAACAATCTTATGAAGCAGATTGAGTATTTAACGAGTATGCTATATAGCCAGTTAGGAATTACGCAAACTATTCTAGATGGTACAGCAGACGAACAAACTATGCTTAATTATTATTCTCGTACTATAGAACCTATCGTATCAGCTATAGTTGATGAAATGAAGAGAAAGTTTTTGACAAGAACTGCAAGATCACAAAAACAAACAATTATGTTCTTTAGAGATCCATTCAAACTTGTTCCAGTAAATAACCTTGCTGAAATAGCAGATAAATTTACTAGAAACGAGATTATGTCATCTAACGAATTCAGACAGATTGTTGGTAGAAAACCTTCAAGTGATCCTAAAGCAGACCAACTTGTTAACGCTAACATTAGTCAACCAAAAGAAAATCAACAGGTTCCACAAAACACTAATGAAGATAATAAAGAAATAACCCGAAAGGAGGAAAACACTGATGGATTATGATTTTAGTGGATGGGCTACCAGAAATAACATCGAATGTTCAGATGGTAGAACTATCATGAAAGATGCTTTTAAACATAATGATGGACAAAAAGTTCCATTAGTTTGGAATCATCAACATAATGATCCTAACGAAGTTCTTGGACATGCAATACTTGAAAATAGAGAAGAAGGTGTTTATGCCTACTGTAAATTTAATAATACAGAATCAGGTCAAACAGCTAAAGCTCTTGTACATAATGGCGATGTAGATAAATTATCTATATATGCTAATAAATTAAAAACTCAAATGGGTAAAGTTATGCATGGTTGTATAAGAGAAGTTAGTTTGGTGTTAGCAGGAGCAAATCCTGGAGCATACATCGATTCAGTTGTTATGCATGGTGAAGGTGCCGATGCCGAAGAAGAAGTGGTTATCTATACAGATGAACATATCGACGTTGTTGAGCACTCAGATGAAAATTCAGAAAATTCAGATAACGAAGAAAATGATGAACCATTAACACATGCCGACTCTGAAGATGAAATAAAAAAGGAGGAAGATGATAAAAAAATGGATGAGAAAGAAAAAACAATTGAAGAAGTATTTAATACTTTGAATGAAGAACAAAAAACAGCTGTTTATGCTATCATCGGTGAAGCTTTAGAACATAATGATGAAGGCGATGAAGAAGAAAATAAAGATGAAGAAAATGGAGGAAATGAAGATATGAAACATAATGTATTCGAAAATGATAATGAAAATCAAGGAAACGTTTTATCACATAGTGATGCAAAAGCAATAATTGAACTTGCTAAAAAATCAAATGTAGGTTCATTAAAAAATGCTATGGAAATTTACTTTGCAGAAAATGATATGTTACAACATGCAGATGGTGAAGGTGGTTTATTTACAGAAGAAGTTTATAAACAACTATATCCTGAATATGAACTATTAAAAAAAGGTGCTCCAGAAAGAGTAGATGCTAACTTTGCTTGGGTTGAGAGAGTATTAAATAGAGCACACAAATCTCCTATAAGCAGAGTAAGAACAAGACACGTAGATACTAGAGAATTAGGAAATGCTATTAAAGCAATGGGATATACAAAAGCAACAGAAAAGAAATTAATGGGACAATTATCTCTATTAGGAAGATCTCATGATCCTCAAACTGTATATGTAAAAGATAAATTAGAAAGAGATGATGTAATTGACATTACAGATTTTGATATCGTAGCATACCAAAAAGCTATAATGGAAGATGCATTAAAGAGAACTTTAGCTTTAGCTATATTAATTGGTGATGGTAGAGAAGACGGAACTGAAGGAAAAATCAAAGAAGCTCATATCAAATCAATCTGGAATGATGAAGAATTATACACAATACATGCTGATGTAGATATTGAAGCTGCTAGAACAGAATTACAAGGAACAGATACAAATGCTCATTTCGGTGAAAACTACATCTATGCTGAAGCTATAATAACTTCTGCATTATATGCAAGAGAAAAATACAAAGGTAGCGGTTCTTTAGATTTCTATTGTACACCACACTTACTAAATGTAATGTTATTAGCTAGAGATTTAAATGGTAGAAGAATTTACAATTCTAAAGCTGATTTAGCTCAAGCGTTAAACGTAAAAGAAATTATAGAAATTGAACAATTCGAAGGTAAAACTAGAACTACTGAAGATGCTAAAACTAAGAAACTATTAGGATTATTTGTAAACATGAACGATTACCAAATCGGTGCTACAAAAGGTGGACAAATAACAAGCTTCGAAGATTTCGATATCGACTTCAACCAATACAAATACTTAATGGAAACAAGAGCATCTGGAGCATTAATCAAACCATTCGCAGCTATAGCTCTTGAAGAAGATGTTACTGAAGTTGCTGGGTAATTAATGTAGGAGGAACAATATGGCGAAATTTTATGGAAATATAGGCTACATTAAAACTGTGGAAGTTAAACCTGGTATTTGGCAAGAAACAGCTATAGAGCAACCAGCATATGGTGATGTAGTTAGAAATACTAGCAGATATCAGCAATCTGACGGGGTTAATGACAATATTAATATTAATAATAGTATTAGCATTGTAGCTGATCCATTCGCCAATGAAAACTTCCAACATATGCGATATGTAGTATTTATGGGTGCTAAATGGAAGATTACTAATGTCGAAGTTCAGCGCCCAAGACTAATATTAACTTTGGGAGGTGTATACAATGGATGATTACCTGAAACTACGCAAGAAATTAGTAGAATTATTTGGTAATGAACATGTATATTACCAACCACCTGAAAATCTAAAGATGGAGTACCCTGCAATAAGGTACTCCTTAAGTGACATTGAGAGTAGATATGCTAATGATACAAAATATTCTACTTTTAAATGTTACGACGTAATAGTTATTGATAGTTTGCCAGATAATGAAGTTATTCAGAAGATATTAAACTTACCTCATTCATCTTATGATAGACGTTACATATCTGACAATTTGTATCATGACTTGATTAAACTATATTTTTAAAATAAGGAGGACTAATATATGTCAAAATTAGTATGGGACCAAACTGGTGAAAGATTTTATGAAACTGGTGTCAATAAGGGTGTTCTTTACCCACAAGAAGGAGGACTTTACCCAAAAGGTGTTGCATGGAATGGTTTAACAGCTGTAACAGAATCACCTTCTGGAGCTGAAGCAACTCCTTTATATGCTGACAATATAAAATATTTAAACCTTATGTCAGCTGAAGAATTTGGAGCTACAGTAGAAGCTTATACATATCCTGATGAATTTGGAGTATGTAATGGTGAAGCTGAATTAGTTAAAGGTGTATCTATAGGACAACAAAAACGTACACCATTTGGTATGGCTTACCAAACAAAAGTAGGTAATGATGTAGATAGTGATTTAGGTTACAAAATACATCTTATATATGGTGCATTAGCTGCTCCATCAGAGAAAGCTTATGCTACTGTAAATGATAGTCCAGAAGCTATAACATTCTCTTGGGAATTAACAACTACACCAGTTGAAGTATCTGGATTTAAACCAACAGCATCTCTAGTTATAGATTCTACAAAAGTAGATGCTGAAAAATTAGCAGCTTTAGAAGCAGTTCTTTATGGATCTGACTCAGAAGAAGCAAGATTACCACTTCCAAATGAAGTATTACAACTTGTTGGTGAAACAGTAGAAGGGTAATTTAATTAATCTTAATCTTTAAAACTATTTGGAGTTGCATCAGTTAAATCTGACAACTCCTTTTTTTTATTTTGAAAGGAGAATAAAAGTATGATTACAGAAACTATTAAATACACAGATTACAATGGAGTAGAAAGAGAAGAAAAATTTATGTTCAACTTATCAAAAGCTGAACTTATGGAAATGGAAATGGGAACTACAGGTGGATTAGCAGAAATGATCCAAAAAATTGTAGAAGCTCAAGATGCACCAGCAATAATTAAAATATTTAAAGAGCTTGTTCTTAAAGCTTATGGTGAAAAAAGTGCAGATGGTAAGAGATTTATGAAAGTTGATGAAAATGGTACACCATTATCAATTGGCTTTTCTCAAACTGAAGCATACTCTCAATTATTCATGAAATTAGCAACAGATGCTGATGCAGCTGCTAACTTTGTTAAAGGTATAGTACCTGCAGATATTGATACTTCAAATGTAAAATTACCACTAAATAAATAATTATATAAAGGAGAATGAGAGATGTTAACTATAACTATACCTGCTGCTGAAATGTTTGATGAAAGAACAGAAGAATTCTTTAAAACAAAAGAGCAGACGTTGCAGTTAGAACATTCTCTCGTCTCTCTTTCGAAATGGGAAGCTAAATGGAATAAAGCATTTTTAACAAACAATGAAAAAACATTAGAAGAAACTATAGATTATATACAATGTATGACTATAACGCAAAATGTAGATCCAAATGTTTATAAAGCTTTAACACGATCAAACATTGATGCGATTAATAAATATATATCAGCTCCTATGACAGCTACTACTTTTTACAATGATAATCAAAAAGGTCGTAGTAAAGAAACAGTCACATCGGAGCTTATTTACTATTGGATGATAGCATTAAATATACCAATGGAATGCCAAAAATGGCATCTAAATAGATTATTAACTCTTGTGAGAGTATGTAATATTAAAAACACTCCTCCTAAGAAAATGAGTAGGAGAGAGATTATGAATCGTAATGCTGCTTTAAATGCAGCTCGTAGAAAGCAATTTAATTCTAATGGTTAAAGGAGTTTATTATGATTAGTTTCAGACAAAGGGGCGACTTCTCTAAGTTGACTCGTTTCTTAGAGAAAGCAAAAGAAGCTGTCAAAATTGGAGATCTAGATCGTTATGGTCGAGAAGGTGTCGCAGCCCTAAAGTCTGCAACTCCTATAGACTCTGGTTTAACAGCAAGTTCATGGTATTACGAGATTGAACGTAGAAATGGATCAGTTTCGATTTCATTTCATAATTCAAACATTCAAAATGGAGTTCCGATTGCTGTAATTTTACAGTATGGTCATGGAACTAGAAACGGTGGTTGGGTACAGGGTAGAGATTATATTAACCCTGCTATTCAGCCTATTTTTGATAAAATCGCAGATAATGCGTGGAAGGAGGTTACTAAGTTATGAGTACTACAATTGATGAAAAAGTTGTCGAGATGCGCTTTGACAATTCTCATTTCGAAAAGAATACGGCACAAACCATGTCAACGCTTGAGAAACTTAAACAGAAATTGAACCTAACTGGTGCTTCCAAGGGTTTGGAAAATATTAATACAGCTGCTAACAAAGTAAATATGAGTGGTATGGCTGGCGCGTTAGATACAGTTCATTCTAAATTTTCAGCGATGGAAATTATAGGTGTAACTGCTTTAGCTAATATTACTAACTCCGCAGTTAATGCCGGTAAGAGAATAGTTAAAGCTCTTACTATAGATCCTGTTATGGATGGTTGGCAAGAATATGAAATGACTCTTAATGCTGTTCAAACAACTATGGCTGGTACTGGAAAAACAGCAAAAGAAGTAGAAGAACAACTAAAATTGCTTGATGAATATGCAGATAAGACTGTTTATTCTACAGCAGATATGTTGAACAACTTACCTAAATTTACAAATGCTGGTGTCAAATTAGAAGACGCTACCACTGCAATGATAGGTATAGCCAATGCTACAGCTCTTGCAGGTGGCGATGCTGGTAAAGCATCTATTGCGTTCTATAACCTTGGTCAAGCAATAGGTACTGGATATCTTACTAGAATGGATTATAATTCTATTAATAATGCTGGAATTGCAACCATGGAATGGAAAAACCAAATGGTTGAAGCAGCTATTGCAGCTGGTACATTGAAAAAAGTAGGAGAAGATCAATACAAAGCTGGAAATAAAACACTAACATTACAACAGTTATTTATTGATGGTTTACAAGAACAATGGGCCACTACAGATGTAATGATGAAAGTATTTAAAGATTATGGGGATGAAACTACTGAAATAGGAAAAAAATCTTATTCAGCAGCACAAGATATTAAAACATTTTCAATGATGATGGATTCATTAAAAGCTACTGCTGGTACTGGTTGGAAAGACACATGGCAAACAATCTTTGGTGGTTTAGATGAAGCTAAAGAATTTTGGACTGGTTTAACTAATTTTATAAGTAATATAATAACTGGAATGGCCGACTTTAGAAATGGTATATTAGAAAAAGCTTTAGGAAGTCCATTTGGAAAAATAGCTAAAACTCTTTCGTCAATCACAGATCCTATTAAGAATACTGTTGATACTGTATCTACTGCTTTAGAAGATTTAGACAAGATGGTTAACCAAGTAATTCGTGGTGATTGGGGTAATGGAGAAGATAGATTTGAAGCATTAACTAAGGCTGGACATAATTATTATGCTATCCAAAATAAAGTTAACGAGACTCTTGGTGATTCTTTTAGATACTCTGATGAAGTAGTTAATAGTTACAAAAAATTAAATAAAACTCAAGAAGAAGGCACTGAAGCCGAAAAAAAATCAATAAAATCAAAAGAAGAATTATTAGCAAAGCTTGCTAAAATGTCTGAAGCAGAATTAAGAGCTGCTGGATATACTGAAGAACAGATTGAAGCAATTAAAGAACTTAAGAAATATGCTGAAATGACAGGACTATCAATAGAAGATTTAGTAAAAAATCTTGATGATTTTAGTGGTCGTTGGTTATTAATTAATTCGTTTAAGAACATAGGTCAAGGACTAGTTTCTGTTTTCACAGCTTTTAAAGATGCTTGGAAAGAGGTATTTTTTGGTACTTCTGATAGTGATACAGTAATATCTAAAATAGCAGATGGATTATTTAAATTAATAGCAGCATTTCATAAGTTTACTACATACTTGACAGTTAGTGATAGAGGAGCACAAAATTTAAAAGATACATTCAAAGGTCTATTCTCTATTCTTGACATATTCTTAACTATTATTGGTGGTCCAATTAAGCTTGGATTAAAAATATTAGGACAATTATTTAAAGCATTAGATATTACTGGTGCTGGTGTACTTGAGCTTACTGGTGGCATAGGTAGAGCTATTACTTCTTTCCATGATTGGTTAGAAGGACTATTAGACTTTAGCGGTGTATTTGAGTTCCTAGCTCCTTTAATCAAGGCAGCTGCAGGTGCAGTTAAAGAATGGTTTAAAGGACTTGGACAAACAGAAACAGTTAAGAAATTATCTGAAAATTTAAATAAATTAAAAGAGTCTTTACAAGGTATAACAGCCAATGATGTTATAAATTTCTTTAAATCATTAGGTAAAGCTATTAAAGATCTTTTCGGTAAAATAAATGAACACTTTAATGGTGTTCCTGGCGATATACTTTCTGGTTTAGTGAATGGATTAAAAGACGGAGCTGGTAAAGTAATAGAAGGAATAGTTACTTTAGCAAATAATTTAATAAATGCATTCAAAAATATACTCGGAATTCACTCACCATCGACAGTATTCTTTGCTATTGGTGGATTTATTATAGCAGGTCTTATTGGAGGTTTATTAGCTGGTGAAACTAGTATAGGAGAAACAATAAGTGGAATCGCAGGTAAAATTGCTGAGTTCTTCGGAAATATAGATTGGTCTAAAATATTCTCTGCTGGTATGAGTATTGGTTTATTAGCATTAGCTAAAAAACTAACAGACATAATTAGCAATATAACAGCTCCTTTTGCTGGTGTTGGCGATTTAATGTCAGGTGTTGGTGAAGTATTAGATGAATCGGCAAAAAGTATTAGTAAAGTTATTAAAAACACAGCTAAAGTTGTAAAAAGCTTTGCTAAGGTTCTTAGCGGATTTGCTTTTAAACAACAAACTGAAGGTATTAAGAATTTAGCAATTTCATTATTAATATTAGTTGGCGCTATTGCTATATTAACATTATTAGATATTAAAAAAGCATGGAATGCAGTTGGCATAATATTAGCCTTATCTGCTATATTAGGTGTTTTAGCTTTTGCTATGAATAAAATATCTCAAGCATCTTTTAGTATATCTAAAGAAGGTGTCAAAGCATCAGGTGTTAAATCAGCGTTATTAAGTATAGGACTTGCTTTACTTGCAATGGCCGCTGTAGTAAAAATGCTAGGTGGTATGGAACCTGATCAAATGAAACAAGGGTTCATAGGATTAGCTGGTGCAGTTGTTGCTTTAGGTGCATTAATTGCAGCATATGGCTTTTTGATTAAAGGTAAAGGCGCTCAAAATATGGACAAAGCAGGAAAGATGATAAGAAAAATAGCTACTTCATTATTATTAATGGCAGTGGTTGTTAAACTTGTATCTTTCTTAGATTATAGTGAAATGGGTAAAGGTGTTGTCTTTCTAGCTGGCTTTACAGCATTTGTATGGGCCTTAATGTTTGTGACTAAAGGTGCTGATAAAAATATAGATAAAGTCGGAAAAACAATCCTTAAAATATCTATTGCTATGTTACTAATGGTTGGAGTTATCAAACTTATTAGTGGTATGGACTGGAATGAACTAGGTAAAGGCGCTATCTTTGCAGCTGGAGTTGTAGCTTTCGTAGGAGCTTTAGTTGCCGTAGCTAAAATTGATAAAGGTAATCAGATAGCTAAAATCGGAGGTACTATACTTGGTATATCAATAGCTATGCTACTAATGGTTGGAGTTATCAAACTTATTAGTATGATGTCTTGGGATTCTTTAGCTAAAGGTGCTATTGGTATTTTAGCATTAGGAGGCATTATAGCAGGCTTAATGTATATGGTTAAAATAGTTGGACCTGAAGCTCCTAAATTAGCTGCCACACTTGTAGCGATGGGAATAGCAATTGGTATTTTAGCAGCAGTTGCAATTGTATTAAGTTTAATAAATCTTCCTGGATTAATTAAAGGTATTGCTGCAGTTAGTTTACTTGCTTCATTTATGGCTTTAATGATATATGCTACAAAAGACGCTAAAGATGTTCAAGGTAGTCTTATTGTAATGGCGGTAGCAATTGGTATAATGGCCGCAGCAGTAGCAGTATTATCTTTTATAGATTGGAAAAAACTATTACCAGCAACAGCAGCTATGGGTACTTTAATGGGTATGTTTGCTTTAATTGAAAGTCAAGCAAAACATGTAACTGCTTCATTAGGTTGTTTATTAGTAATGACTGCAGTTATTGGGGTGTTAGCATTTGTTTTATACAAAATAGCTCAATTACCAATAGAACAATCTTTAGGTGCTTCTCTTTCAATATCTATATTGTTATTGTCATTAGCAGGAGTAGTAAAAATATTATCTACGATTGGACCAATGGCAACAGCAGCTTATCCAGCAATGGCGGCACTAGCTGCATTACTTGGAGGACTTTTAGTTGTAGTTGCAATATTAGGTGCTATAAATCTTATACCTGGTGTTAAAGAATTTCTTAGCGGAGGTATAGATATTCTTGTATTATTAGCTGAAGGTATTGGTAGAGTTATAGGGGCTATTATAGGTGGTATAGGCGCTCAAATGTCTAGTTACCTTCCTGAGATAGCTACAAACTTATCATTATTTATGACAGGTTTAACTCCATTTATTGTTGGAGCTAAAATGATAGATGAATCTGTACTTAAAGGTATTGGTATAATTTCTGCAGCTATTATAGCATTAACAGCTGCTGAGTTAATTAATGGTGTAGCTTCATTCTTAACAGGTGGATCATCATTCGCTGAACTTGGTACTCAATTGTCACAATTCATGGTAAATGCAATGCCATTTGTATTGTTAAGTAGACAAATAGATCCAGCTATAATGGAAGGTGTTAAAACTCTAGCTGAAGCAATCCTTATCATTACAGGTACAAATTTATTAGAAAGTTTAACATCATTTATTACTGGTGGAAGTTCACTTGAAAACTTCGCTACACAATTACCTATATTAGGAACAGGTCTTAATAATTTCATAACAGCTGTAGGACCAATTACTGCTGAACAAGTAGAGACAGCTCAAAATGCAGCTAACATTATCAAGACATTAGCTCAAGCAGCTCAAGAAATACCTAACACAGGTGGATTATTAGCTCAATTGGTTGGAGATAATGACATGGGTGCATGGGCTATGCAACTTCCTATAATGGGAACAGGTATCGCAAGCTTCATTAAAATCATAACTGATGCTGGAATAGATTCTAGTGCAGTAGAAACAGCCAATACAGCTGCACAAGTTATTAAAACGTTAGCTCAAGCGGCAAGTGAAATACCTAATACAGGTGGATTATTAGCAAGTTTAATTGGAGATAATGATTTAGCATCTTTCGCTAGTCAATTACCTAATGTGGGTAAAGGTATTGTTGGATTTATACAAGCTTTAACTAATGGTGAAATTACAGCGGATAAAGCTGAAGTAGCAAATACCGCAGCTTCTGTTATCAAGACATTAGCTGCAGCAGCTCAAGAAATACCTAATACAGGTGGATTGTTAGCAGGTTTAGTTGGCGATAATGATTTATCACAATTCGCTGCTGGATTACCTAAAGTAGGTCAAGGTATTGCTGGTTTTGCTAATGAACTTGGTACATTTGGACCTGAGCAATTAAATACTGTGATCGTAGCATGTCTAGCATTAGAAAAGATCGTAGATTTAGCTAATATAGATATTGAACAAACTGGCGATGACATGGAAGAATTAGGTAAAAATCTTGTTGCTTTCGCTAAAAAGTTTAAAGAATTTACTTCAAAAATGACTGAAGTAGGTGGCGATAGCATTACAGCAGCTATCGATAAAACTAAAGAAGTAATAGAGTTTGCTTCTACAATATCTAACACTAATGTCGAATCATTAAAAACATTTGCTGAAGCTTTAAAAGATGTTGCTAAAGAAGGTGTTAAGAAATTTGTTGATGAACTATCTGGTGAAGATCCTAAAGCAGATGCTAAGAAATCTATCGGCGAATTACTTGATGCAGCAATAGATGGAGCTGAAGATAAATCACCAGATGTTGAAGATGCATTTGAAAAAATAGCAGAAGATGCTGCAGATGCTCTATACTCTAGTAGCATTGAAAAGAGTGCTAAACAAGCTGGTAAAGATTTAGTAAGTGGTTTTGCACTTGGTATTACAAATAATAAATACTTAGCTAGAGATGCTGGTAGCGAAGTTGGTAAAGCAGCATTAAAAGCCGCTAAACAAGCTATTGATTCTAATTCTCCATCTAAAGAAGCTATGAAAATAGGTAATTTCTTTGGTGAAGGATTTGCGATTGGTATTAGAGATTATGCTTCTACAGCTTATGATGCATCATATAGCGTAGCTGATCGTGCAAAAACAGGATTAAGCAAAGCTATTTCTAGAGTTTCTGATTTAATCAATAGCGGTATGGATGATCAACTTACTATAAGACCAGTTCTAGATTTAAGTGATGTTGAATCTGGGGTTGGTTATTTAAGTTCAATGTTGAACAATGGCCCATCAGTTGGTGTAATGGCTAACTTAGGAGCTATCAGTTCAGGCATGAATACAAGAAATCAAAATGGAGCAAATGATGATGTTGTTTCAGCAATCGATAAGCTTCGTAAGAATTTAGGCGATACTAAAGGAGATACATACAACATCAATGGAGTAACATATGACGATGGAAGCAATATAACAAATGCAGTTAAGACATTAGTCAGAGCTGCTAAGATAGAAAGGAGAGTGTAGCGTATGCCAAAAGTATCGGATTTAAAACTTACGATCCAAACAGGTACTACTAATACTTTGGTTGCCACATGGGGGTTTGCAGAAACCTCCTCTGGCAGCACAACAACTACCAAAGCTAAAGTAGGCGATACAGTAACTATAAAATCTGGTTCTAAATATTACAACGGTGTTTCTATTCCTTCTTTTGTAATGGCTAGACAATGGATAGTTTCTCAAGTATCTGGTGATAGAGCGGTTATTAACAAATCAACAGATGGTGCTTATGCAATCAATAGTCCAATCAATGTTAATAATTTAACAGTTGTAGGTTCTACCACAACAAATACTACTGCTAATAATCTTGATCACTATAATGTTAGATGGTATTACGCTACAGGCACTGGTGTATGGTTCGATGGTGGTACTGATGATGTTAATGAAACAGATGTAAACGGTAAGGTACTAAAAAACGCTACTTATAACATCCCTGCTAATGCTACTAAAATTAAGTGTGCTGTTAAACCAGTTTCTAAGACTTATGAAAGTAATGGTAAACAAGTTTCTTATTGGACTGGTACTGTAGTTACTAAAGAATATTTAGTAGATGCAGCACCACCTGAACAATTATCAGCGCCAGCTGTTCAATTAGAGAAATTTACACTTACAGCTACACTTGATAATATCGAAGATGAAAAATGTGATCAAGTAGAGTTCGAAGTGTATAAAGGTAATAAGAAATTTACAAGTGGTACTCAATCAGTAGTAACTGCTCGTGCTACTTATACATGTACAGTAGATGCAGGTTATAAATACAGAGTTCGTTGTAGAGCGGTAAATCTTTATGATAAAACAAAAGTTTATGGTGAATGGTCAAACTATTCAAGCGAATATGAAACAGTTCCAGGAGCTGTAACAAAAGTTAAATGCGAAGTACAAAGCGACAATACAGTTTTAATTAGTTGGTCTGGTACAGAAACTGCTGAAAGTTATACTGTTGAATATACAACTAATAAATTATATTTTGATAGCTCAACAGAAGTAAGTTCAACTACAGTAACAAATACATATGCTTATTTAACTGGTCTAGAACAAGGTAATGAGTGGTATTTCAGAGTTAAAGCTGTAAACGATGCAGGAGAATCTGCTTGGAGTGATATTGTTTATAAAATTATCGGTACTAAACCAGAACCTCCTACAACATGGTCATTAACTACTTCTGCAATAATTGGAGATAAAATTGTTTTATATTGGGTTCATAATTCTGAAGATGGATCTAAACAAACAGAAGCTAATATTGAATTATTAATAAATGGTGAAGCAAGTATTATTGAAATTAATACTGAGGATGAAGATAAAGATGAACTTGATAGGATATATTCTTATGAAGTTGATCTATCAGAATATCCTGATGGTGCTGAAATATTATGGAGAGTTCGTACAAGAGGTATAACATATGAATTCTCAGATTGGTCTATTCAAAGAACTATCAATGTCTATGCTCCACCAACAGTAGAATTACATGTAGGTGATGATAGTGGAACTGTAATTGGTTTTCCTCTTAATATTACTGTTTCGGCTGGTCCAGAAAGTCAAACTGCTTTAACATATCATATTTGTATTAAGGCTGAAGATACTTACATAACACAAGATCAAATAGGTAATGAAATAACAGTCAATGCTGGAACAGAAGTGTATTCAAAAGTATTTAGTGTAGCAACTAATAGTTTTGAACATGAACTTATGCCAGATGAAGTTACATTTGAAAATAATCAATTCTATGATATAGAAGTAACTGTTGTAATGAACTCGGGTTTAACTGCTACTGCCACTGCTAATTTTGGTGTAGTTTGGGATGAAATTAATTATGAACCAAATGCTGCAGTTACTATTGATAGAGATATCTTATGTGCTTACATCAAACCATTCTGTCTAGATTATGACAGTATATTAGTAGAAGATGTGACTTTGGCTGTATATAGAAGAGAATTTGATGGAGCATTCACATTAATAGCTGAAGAAATAGTTAATGACGGAGCGGTAACTGTAACAGATCCTCATCCTTCATTAGACTATGCTCGTTATAGAATTGTAGCTAGAAACAAAACTACAAGTGTAAACAGCTATGTGGATTTACCAGGAATACCTGTTGGAGAACATTCGATTGTAATTCAATGGGATGAGAAATGGACACAATTCGATTATTCAGGTGAAGATGAAGTTACTACTCCACCATGGTCTGGTTCAATGCTTAAATTGCCATACAATGTGGATGTTAGTGAAAAATTCGGATTGGATACATCATTAATAGAATACATTGGCCGTAAAAGCCCTGTTAGTTACTACGGTACTCAACAAGGAATCGGTATGTCTTTAAGTGCTGAATTTCCTAAAGAAGATAAAGAGTTATTATATACTTTGCGTAGGTTAGCAACATGGGATGGAGATGTATATGTCAGAGAACCATCTGGCAATGGATATAATGCTAACGTTACTGTTTCAATGAATACTAAACATAAAGCAGTAACAATACCTGTTAGCTTAGAAGTAACAAGAGTGGAAGGAGAGAAGTAATGATAGATTGGACTAAATCAATGACTCAAACATTTGAGTTTTATATGGTTGATCCATTGACTTGGAAAGACACAATTCTATTAGATCAAATAAAATCATGTGATATTACTAGAGATGAAGAAGTTCAAACACTTGGTTCAGCTACTATTGATACCACAGAAATTTTAGATGAATGTTATGTAAGAGTGTATCTAGTTGCAGGTCAAAATGGAGTTACTGAGAAAGTAGCGTTAGGCACATTTTTAGTACAAACACCATCTACTTCTTATGACGGTAAGAGCAATAGCATCACAATGGATGCATATACACCTCTTATTGAATTGAAAGAAGGATTACCTCCACTAGGTTACTCTATATTAAAAGACACAAATATTATGGATACAGCTTACGATATTTGTCGTGAACATATGAGAGCACCAGTTGTAAAAGCTAATAGTACTAAAACGCTTTACAATGATTTTGTTGCTAATGTCGATGATACTTGGACTACATTTGTTTCAGATCTGGTTTCAAATGCAAATTATCAATTAGACTTAGATGAAGTGGGGCGCGTATTATTTGCGCCTGTGCAAGATATAGCTTCATTACAACATAGGTGGACTTATACAGATGATAATAGTTCAATACTGTACCCAGAAATTACAGATAGTAGAGACCTCTATGGCATTCCAAATGTTGTGGAGGTTATTTATTCTACTGATAGTGGTTCTTTGTTTTCTCGTATTGTGAATAATGACGAGAACAGTCCTATATCAGTAGTAAATCGTGGAAGAGAAATAGTTTATAGAGATAGCAATCCAAATCTTTCAGGTGAGCCAACTCAAGAAATGTTAGATGATTATGCTACTCAACTATTAAGAAATCTTTCATGTTTGGAACACAAAATTACATATACCCATGGTTACTGCCCTGTAAGACTTGGGGATTGTGTAATGTTAAATTATGAAAAAGCTGGCATAAGAAATGTCAAAGCTAAAGTAATAGCACAAAATATTAAATGTGATACAGGTTGTCCAGTAAAAGAAACAGCTGTATACACAACTAAATTATGGAGGTGAAAATGAAATGGAACTAGATAGAAATTTATTAAAAGAATTTGCGAAAATTACTAATGATTCAGAAGTGAAATCTGAAAGTAAATATTTACGAGGAACTATTGTTAAAACTAGTGGAGGTAAATATGTACAAATAGATGGATCTACTACTGTCACACCAATAGCAGAAGTTGTAGATGTTGATGAGGGTGATAGAGTATTAGTTTCTATCGAAAACCATAAAGCTACTATTATTGGTAACTTTACATATTCACCTTCAGCGAGAAAAGAACAAGAAGCTATCACTAAAGCGGAAGAAGCTAAGAGTGCTGCTGAAAGTGTTACAGACACAGCAAATGTAGCACAACAAAAAGCTCAAGAAGCTAGTGATAAAGCTGATATTGCAATGGATAAAGCATCTATATCATCTACTTCATCAGATGAAGCTAAAGAGCAAGCTGCTGAAGCACTAGCTAAAGCTAACGCTGCTCAAGAGGATATAAGCGAAGCAAAAGAATTGGCGGAACAGGCAAGTACTGATGCAAGTGAAGCCAAAACACAAGCTGCTGCATCTCAAGCTGCCTCTGCTGAAGCTCAAGCAGAAGTAACTAAAATTCAAGGTGATGTTGATGCTGCTAAAGAAGATATTAATAAAGCTGTAGCTGATTTAGAAGCTCAAGCTGATGAAATAGATACTATTAAAGAAACTTATTCTACTAAGGTAGAAGTAGGTAATACTAAAGCTGAATTAGAAACTACAATCACTACAAAAGTAGGAGAATTAGAAACTACTGTTAGTGAAACATATTCAACTAAAACAGAAAATGTTGAATTAGAAGGAAGATTACAAACACAGATTACACAAAATGCAGAAGGTATTACTAGTCATGCTAGTAAAATTGAAGAATTAGAAGCAGATACTACTAAAGCACAAGAAGATGTAGCCGAAGCTTTATCTAAAGCTGGTGCAGCTCAAACTGCTGCTGATAACGCACAAGCTGCTGCTGATAACGCACAAGCTGCTGCTAATTCTGCTCAAGCGAATGCTGATGCTGCTAGTGAAAAAGCTACATTAGCACAAAACGCTGCTGATGCTGCACAGACTGCTGCTGATGAAGCAGATCAAGCTGTTCAAGCTGCACAAAGTGATTTAAATGAAGCTAAAGAAAATTTGGCGAATGTTACAAGTAGGGTAGATGCTACTGAAGCTGATATAGCAGAAGCACAAAGTAAAGTAGATCAAGCGCAAGTAGATGTTAACCAGGCATTAGCCGATGCTGCTGAAGCTAATCTTGCTGCTACTAATGCACAAGAAGCTGCTGACAAAGCTCAACAAGATGCTGAAACAGCTCAAGGGTTAGCTAATACAGCACAACAAAAAGCTGATAATGCACAGACTGCTGCCGATAATGCTCAATCTGCTGCAGATAAAGCTCAAGCCGATGTTTCTGCTTTAACTAGTAGGGTAACTACTGCAGAAACTAATATTAGTCAGAACGCTGAAAATATTACATTGAATGCAAATAAGACTACTGAAATTGGTGAAAAATTAGATAATCTTGAAATCGGTGGAAGAAACTATATTGTCGATTCGGATACAACTTATACTTTATCTTTTAATGCGAATTCTTATAAAGCTACAAGTTTGCCTATTAGTCCAGAATTACCAAATATTGACTCGAGCATTAGAACATTCACTATTTCGTATGACGCATATAGTGAAAATGGAGGTGTTACATTACAAGGTTATTTACGTGCAAGCGATTCTATGAGAGCAATGTCAGCATCTCCTGCTTTAGGAATTTCTACAACTTCTTGGGCTAGATATAGTAGAGTTGCTACAATTAATGATGGATATACGATTGCTGATATAGTGTCTTTATATCTTAGAGTCGAAGGAACAACCGCTGATACAGTATATATAAAAAATGTCAAAGTCGAAATAGGTAATAAAGCTACAGACTGGACACCAGCTCCTGAAGATATTGAGAACGAATTATCTACTAATTACTATAACAAAACTGAAACAGACGCTAAGATCCAAGTCGAGTCAGATAGGATTACATCAGTAGTAACTGAAATAGAAACTGTTGAAAAGAATTCTATAATTTCAACTGTTGAAGAATTTTATTTATCTACATCAGCTACTGAATTAAGTGGTGGTTCTTGGAGTACTGACCAACCAGAATGGACAGAAGGCATGTATATTTGGAAAAGAACTTGTATCACTAAAGGCGACGGTACTATTTCATATCAACCAAGTCAAAATGGAATGTGTATGTCCGCCGAAGATATGAAAATGATAAAAGACTTCGAAGGTGAAGAAATTCATTTAACAGATTCTGGAGAATATTCTTTTGTTAAAATTAGCATGAAAGGTAAAACAGAACAAGATACAAGAAGTGGAAAGAATAGATTAAATTTATATTCTGTATCGGGTTCATATAACGATGTAGCTCCAACATTAACAAATGGTGTAATTAATGTTAAAGGTACTAATAATACTGATTATAACAACAAAGAAACCTATAAAAATGGATTTGTGCATATAAATACTGTAGATGAATGGGAAGATGAAGTCACATATTATTTTTCTTGTAAAGTAGAAGTAGTATCTAATCAAAAGAATTTAGATACAAGTTATTTTTCTTGTTTTTTATATGGTCAAGCAGGATTTATAATAAATTACAATGAAGAAACTGGAAGATACGAAGGTAAAGTTACCAATGTTACTGGAACAAGTGAAAAAAGTAAATATGTAGAATTTAGGTTAGACGGTTGTGAATTAAATATTAGCGAAATAATGCTAACAACTGAAAATACTTATGAATATGAACCATACGGAGTAAGTCCTTCTCCAGAATATTCTAGCAATATAGAAAATGTAGAAGCGAAGAACTTATGCTCTATGAGTGTACTTGATGATATGAATAGTAACGGTGCTTCTAATACTTATGATAGCACAACACACACTATAACTTTTGATGTAGACCCAACAGGTAATTCTGGTAGATATAAGACTTATAATTGGGGATTAACTGTTGGAGAAAATTACACTATGTCTTTTGAAATCAAAGGTACAGCAGGGAAAAAGGTTTATTGTGGTTGGAACACAAAAAGAGTTACTATTACATTGACAGAAAATTATATAAAATATAGTACTACAATTCAAGCAACTAAAAGCAATGAACCTATTGTTTTTTATTCTCCTACTCCAGATAACGGTGGTTTAGCTAGTGGAGAATATATGCAATTTAATAATGTACAAATAGAAAAAGGAATGGTACCAACAGACTATACTCCATATAATTCATTAGAGGTTAAAGTTAAAGATAAAAATTTATTAAAAGTTACAGATACAGACAATTTATCTTTTAATGGTGCTAGTGCAAATGTTAAAAATGGAATTATAAACGCAAATGGAACAACAACTAGTACTGGTAATGTATATTTTGATATTTTTGAAGTTCCGACAGATGGAGATTATACATTATCTCTTCGTATACAAGGTTATACAACAAGAACTTCAACAAACTGTTCAATGCTATTGCAAGTGTCTGATAACAAAAAAACTTTTTCTAATGTAAAAGAATTAAGTTTTGGAAATTCTACATTAAGACATTCAGTAGTTTCATTATATAAAAATAAATATTATCGTTTAAGAATTTATCTTTATTCTGATAGTGTTTTTACAAATGCAACTATAAAAGTACAATTAGAAAAAGGATTGGAATTAACAGACTTTGAACCATACAAAGAACAAACAGCCTACTTCCCACTAGCAGAAGGGCAAAAGCTAATGGAAGGAAGTTATTTAGCAGAGGATGGAGTGCATAATAAAAAAGTACAAGTTGTGTTTGACGGAACAGAAACCTGGTTTTTTAATGCATCTCAAGGTATGAATAGATTTTATATGACATTAAACAAACCTGCATTATTAGGTGGAGCTGATGTAATAACAACACTTTGCACACACTTTAAATATGTTTATGGCTATGAAAATTACAATTTTTATATTTCAACAGATAAAACAAAAATATTTTTCAATGACAATGATTTTTCAACAGTAGCAGAATGGAAAACATATTTAGCAGAACTATATGCAAACGGAACACCAGTAATTGTAGAATACGAACTAGCAGAAGAAATAGTTCCATATACAGAAGAACAACAAGAGGCATGGAATAAAATACAAGCATTATTTACTTATAATCGTGTGACATATGTGTATTCACATGATACATTAAAACCTATATTTTACGGTACTTATTATACTTATGCTAGTGATGAAGTCAATACGATCTTAAATAATGAAGCAACTAATATAAGAAAAGAAATTCAAACTGCTACAACAAACATTATACAAGACACTAACAAAATTACTATGGAAGCTCTTGAAGAGTATGTTACAACTGGTGATTTCGAAACTTATAAAGGAACAGTTTTAACTCAATTTGAACAAACAAAAGATGCGTTTAATTTAACATTTAAAAGTACTGAAGAAACAATTAATACTTTAGATGAAGATACACAAAAACAATTTAGAGAGATTCAGAAATACATACGTTTTGTTGACGGTAATATAGTTTTAGGGGAAGCAGGAAATGAATTAACCCTAAAAATTCAAAATGATAGAATTTCTTTCTTACAAAGTAATTCTGAAGTTGCTTATTTTAGTAACAATAAATTATATGTAACAGATGGTGAATTCTTAAACTCTTTACAGGTAGGAAAATTTGCATTTAAACCAAGAGCGAATGGTAGTTTATCATTTGGTAAAGTGTCAAGTTAGGAGGTAGGTAGATATGTCATATTGGGGTGAGGTCGAGATTATAGAAAGTGCTATAACAAATGCCCACATTCAAGGTAATTATAGTACTGTAACTATTAACTATTATGCTTGTAGTAGTTCATATGCAGGTTGGAGTGGATATGCTACTTACCCATATCTAGGAATATATTATGGTAGTCAATCAGAAGAAAAAAGCGTTACATTATCTGGCTTTGATTTTCGTTCAAGTTTAAAAATATTAATTGGTTCTATTACTAAAAATATACCTCACAATTCAGATGGAACAATGTCGGTATCTGCTAGTTTTACTTGGAATAGTAATCATAGCCTTGTTGGTACATTAACTGGATCAGGAAGTAAAGAATTAACTAAGATACCTAGAGCTTCTGTTCCAACTATAACTGGTACGTTAGAATTAGGAAGTACATTGACAATCAAAACTAATAGAGCTAGTTCGAATTTTACTCATGAATTTTATTATTATTGGAATAATGATATTAGTCATAAATATTTTAATGGTCAAATTGGAGATAGTGTAACTTGGACCATACCAAAAGATTTAGCAAACTATATTCCTAGTGGAACTAGTGGTACATTAACCATCGAGTGCACTACGTATGATGGTGTATATGGAAGTGGAACATGGGTAGGAACTGATAAACAAAGTTTCAAAGTAGATGTTCCAGATACTACCGAATTTAAACCTAGTATATCGACAATAGCGTTATCAGAAGCTGTAAGTGGAATAGCTACTAAATTTGGTGCTTACATTCAAAACCAATCTAAAATTAGTGGAACCGTAACAGCTGCTGGTGTTTATTCTAGTACAATCAAGTCATATAAAATAGTTATAAATGGTACAACTTATACGTCAAGCACTTTTACTACAGATGTCTTAAAATTAGCAGGAACAAATACAGCAGCAGTAACTGTTACTGACACAAGAGGAAGAGAAGCAACAAAAAATACTACATTTGAAGTTCTTGCTTATGAAGGTCCAACTATCACAAATATGACAGCACATAGATGCCTTCAAAATGGAACTTTAGATGATGAAGGTGAATATGTAAAAATAGATATTACTGCAACTGTTCCTAGTTTGAATTCTAAAAATACTTATTCTTATACATTTCAGTATCGAGATACTGATGAAGATGATTATACAGCGTATTCTGTCACACTAACTGCAACAACTACAGATGGAATAACTACTTTAACTGGAAGTTTTATAATGGCTGCAGATGGCGATAATTCATTTGAATATTTATTCTCTGTAACGGATTATTTTCTTCCAGCTAGTAAGACAAGATCTATAGAAACTGTATTTCAGCTTATTAACTTTGGTGCTAGTGGAAAATGTATGGCCTTTGGTAAAGTTGCTGAAATTGAGGATGCTTTTGAATGTGGTATGGATATGTACTACAAAGGTTGCGAATTAGTTGACTTAGTTTATCCAGTAGGAAGTATTTATTTATCTGTTAAAAACACTAATCCTTCGACTTATCTTGGAGGAACATGGGTTGCTTGGGGAGCTGGTAGAGTACCAGTCGGAGTGAATGCTTCTGATACCAATTTCGCAACTGTAGAAAAAACTGGTGGAGCAAGTACACATACACATACTCAAGGAGCAACTGGAGCAGCTACTGGAAATACAGGAAGTACGGCTTTGACAATTGATCAAATACCAAGTCATAGTCACAGTTTTACAGCTGTACAAAGGGTATCTACTTCGGAATCAGTAGCATCTGGTGCATATGGTTATGTTTCACAAACTCTAAATACAGGTAACACTGGTGGAGGTGCTGGCCATACTCATACACTTAATTCACATACTCACACAAATCCTACAACCGACAGTTCATCTAGTTTGCAACCATATATTACTTGTTATATGTGGAAACGTACTGCATAAATAAAATATTAGAAAGGAAGTGTAAAAATGACAATAAATAATGAAGTTGAGGAGCATATTATTATTGACAAAGAACGTTATATATCTGTTCCTAAATCTTTAAAAAGAATCGCGGTTCAGTTTGATCATAATGCAGAAACTGTAACATTCGATTGTCCTAGATATTGGGATGGAAATGATTTGTCATCTATGTACATATATATTAACTATTTGACACCAAGTAGCCGTAAGGGAAGATACTTAGCCAAAAATGTAGTAGTTGATGAAAAAGATCCTAATATGTTTCATTTTGAATGGACTATTAGCAAAGATATTACTGCATATAAAGGTTCTATCAAATTCTTAGTATGTGCTGTAGAGACAGACGAAGAAGGAAATGCTAAAGTTCATTGGAATACAGAGATTAATTCAGATATGACAATATCAGAAGGTATAGAATGCGTAACAGTCGTACAGAATGAGTATCCAGATATCATTAATGATCTTCTTTATAGAATGGATACAGTTGTTGCTGCTAACACTCCTATACTAGATAAGTCATTAAGTCAAAATGGATTAGCAGCTGATGCTAAAGTTACTCGGAGATGCTATTAATAAAAAAGCTAATTATTGTAATATTGTAGCAGATATGAAAGCGGATGCATCTTTAAAAGCTGGGAGTACTGTTATAACTTTAGGATACCATATTACAAATGACGGACGGAGGAGCTACTTATTTAATTAGAGAGAAAACACTTAGTGATATAGAGGATGGTGGATCAATACACTTCTTAGATAATGGTTTAGTAGCTGAATTAATTATAGAAGATGGTATAAACGTGAAACAATTCGGTGCATATGGAGACGGAATAAATGACGACACCGAAGCAATTCAAAAAGCTTTATTATTTGCTAATGTAGTGCATTTCGATGATGGAACATATTTGCTAACTTCTAATATACCAATAACAAAATCATGTACAATAATTGGACATTATACTAAAATAATTGGTTATGGTTTTGAAGCGATAGATAAAACAAATTTATCTATATCTGTGGACGGTATTAAATTTGAGGATATTACTTTTAATGCCTTAAATATTAAGGGTTCTAAATTAATAGTTAATAGTTGCGACTTTGTTGACATTGGTACATCAGATGATTTAGAAGTAACATACCAAGGAGCAGGAATTTATGCAAGTGACGACTTTGATATAACTGTTAAAAACTCAAAATTTAATTTATGTAGAGGTCATGGTGCTATTTTCACTGTCAATAATGGTCATGTCAAAATTAATGGAAATCAATTCGATGATAATTTATATAGAGCTATATTATTATACGCCAATTCAACTAGTTATATTGTGAATGGTGAAATATCTAATAATTATATAGTTGATTGCGGAAAATCTAATGAAACTGGTTCCGCTGTAGGATGTAATGGTATATATTCTGTAACTGGTTCACAGGTTATGTTAAGAAGAAACACTATAATAAATTGTCGTGAAAACGCAATTGAGGGTGTGTTCAAGATAATAGATAGTAATATAGTTGATGGAACAAATGTAGAAATAGATACAAAAACTACCCCATCAGTTGAAGGAATATTTTTAAGTCCTACACATGATGTCATTGTAACTAATAACCATTTAACAAATGTAAAGAAAAAAGGTATAAATTTATACTCTAGTGAAAAAGCAAGTACTAATAAAATCTTAATTGAAAATAATACCATTGACGAAATAGAAGAATATGCAAATGAAGCTTATTCTATATGTTTCTTAGATGAAGTAGGAATTTCAAATAAAACAATTTCAAAAAATAATGTACAGGATAAAATTTATTTTAAAAATAGTGTAGAGAATAATACATATGTTGGTGATATAAGTTGCCTTAATGTTGAAAATTGTAAATTTAATAATATAATATCTTCAAATATGTCTTGCAATTTCGTACACACATTTAAAACATCAATCGAACCTTTCACATATTCTAATTGTTCTCCAACAATAGTATCATCTAGTTCGATTAGTAAGAATGTTGTACGTATCGATTATGAACAATATAACAGACTTATTTCTCCTATTTTACCTAATGGAACTACTAATTATTTAAATATGAAAGTATATTGTCGTGGTTACGGTAAAATTGAATTATATAAAAATAATTCATATTTAAAAGGTTTAGCGGTTGTATCATCAGACACATTTACAGAAATAGACATAATATCTTTATATACTAAATCAATATCTGATGATGTAAATATATGGTTCGTAGCTGATAAAGATTCATATTTAGAAATAGCAAACGTAAGTTACAACGTGGTTTTTAAATAATAAAAGGAGGAGAAAAATCAAAATGGAGAATATTACAATAGGTCAAATAGCAGCAGCAATTGGAATACTCTCAGTTATTGGGGGTTTTTTTATTGCAATTTTTAAATGGTATAAGTCTCATATTACTGATGAATTTACTAAGTTACATAAAAAATTAGATGAACATATCATAGCAGCTGATAAAAGAATTGAAGCAGCAGAAGAGAAAGTTAATATACAAGATAAAGAGATGCAAGAGAGTAAAGAAGAAAGACTTATATTATTAAAGGGTTTGTTAGCTTGTTTAAAAGGATTACACAATGATCTTCACTGTAATGGGCCAGTGACACAAGGTATTGCAGAAGTTGAAGAATATTTAATTAACAAATCTCATGAGTAATTGAAAGGAGGTGATAGTTATGGATATAGCAACAATTATAACATTGGTTACTATATTAGTAACTTTCGTATGTGGCCTTATTGCAAAAAAAGTTAGTTGGTTCAAAAATCAATTAATACCAATTCAAAACTTAGCAATAGGCTTAATAGCTGGAGGAATCTATTACTTAATGACTGGAGATTTAAATCTAGTTATCGCAACAGTAGGTTTAGGTACTGGTGGCGCTTACGACATAATTCACAATTTACAAAAATTATTTGTTAAGGAGGAAAACCAAAATGGGTAAATTCGCAAGTAAAGTAGTAGCTCAAGCACAAGCTTGGATCGGTAAAAATGAATATGACGGATCTCATAAAGAGATAATTGATGTATATAATTCTCATAAACCTCTTGCTAGAGGATATGCTGTAAAGTATACAGACGCTTGGTGTTCAACATTCGTTTCTGCTGTAGCAATTAAATTAGGTTACACAGATATTATACCTACAGAATGCGGATGCGAAAAACATGTTCAACTATTCAAGAACATTGGTGCTTGGGTAGAGAATGAAAATAGAATACCTAACCCAGGAGATATTATCTTCTATGATTGGGACGATAATGGATCTGGAGATAATCAAGGAAACTCTGATCACGTTGGTATTGTTGAAAAAGTATCAGGTTCAACTATAACAGTTATTGAAGGAAATATTAGCAATGCTGTAGGTAGAAGAACACTACAAGTGAATGGTAGATATATCAGAGGTTATGGTGTGCCTAAGTACGATACAGAAGCACAACCAGTTGCTCCTCAACCAACACCTGCTCCAGCACCAGTAACAGGAACAGTAGCAACAATTCAAAAAACTCTTAATTCAAGATATGGATTAAATATTGTTGTAGATAATGTTGCAGGTAGTCAAACTAAAGCTGCACTTGTTACAGGTTTACAAAAAGAATTAAATAAACAATATAACAAAGGTGTAGTAGTTGATGGTGTATTTGGTCCACAAACTAACAAAGCATGCATATCTTTAAAAAAAGGTGCGCAAGGAAACATTACTTGGATTATGCAAGCTAGATTAGCTTGTTTAGGTTATAACATAACAGTAGATGGTGTATTCGGTAATGAGACATTATCTGTAGTTAAACGATTCCAAAAATCTAAAGGAACAACTGTAGATGGATGGGTTTATACAACTACTTGGGGCTTATTATTTAAATAGGTCTTTTCATGTACAAATGGGTGTGTCATAGCGACATACCCTTTTATTTTTCGCGATAAAAACAGGTCCTGTAATGGAAAGATAACAATACTAATTCTAGTTTATAAGGAGGGTTTAAAATGACCATCATTGTAGACAAAGAAGGTTGGGTTGTTAAAATCGTGAAGTGAAAGCCTAATCGTGGGCTTTCTCTTTTATTTTTGCCAATTTACGAAAAATCGACGAACGAGAATCGATTTAAAGCCTTTTTTAATTTTAAGGAATATAACTTGTTTATTAAAGGTGTCAAAATGGTTAAAATTGATCCTCATGCGTATACGTTGAAATCGGCTATTTTTGGGGTATTTTAGAGCCATTTTCGCGTAAATTACAAGGTATATAATAGAAAAATATTAAAAGGAGATGTTTATTATGAGAAAAATAAGTATAAGAAAAGGAAGTTTAATAGATAGGATTACAAATCGTACATTATTAGCAAATAAGGTATGTTCAATATTAATGATTTTATTAGGGTATGCGGCTACTCGTTTATTAGGAGATAGTACAGTATTAATATTAATGTTGTTAATGGGATTACCAATATTCTTTGCTAAAGAGAATGTTATAGATTAGGATTTATTAATCCTTTTCTTTTTGATTTCGCGCGTTTTACATATCCTATAATGAGAAAATAATAATTAGGAGTGATTAAAATGATGGAATTCATTATGATGACAATTAGTTTCACAGTGGCGATCTTATTAGCTATGGTGGTGGCATTTGTAGTAATGTTACAACCAAAGGTAATGAAATTGTATATGAAAATGATAGTTAAGTATATGAAGAACATGGAACAAATCGCAGAGGAAGAGTTAAAAGAGTTAAACGAGGAGAACTAAACAAGTTCTCTTCTTTTTCGCGTTTTAAACATTGTCTGTAATGAAAACAATAGTAGAAAGGATGAGTACTATGTGTGAAGTGTATGAGTTTCCTAAGAAAATAGAACTTCCAGAAGATGAGAAGGAAATACTCAACTTACTTGGCGAAGCGTATGTATTAGCATTATACAATTCGATACTCAAGTTAGCTGGGGACGATCCAACTTACGAAACATTGGAAGAAATTAATCTATTGGTGAAGCATGCATTTGCAGCAGGTATGAGTCGAGCTATTGAAAAACAAGAGAAGGGGTTTTAACAACCTCTTTTCTTTTTATTTAGGTATCATCTATATCCCCATGAATCAGCTCATACATGTTCCCGAATAAAGAAAAACCCTATAAAACAAGGGTTTCAAGATTTTAACTTGATTCTTATTTCATAGGGTTCAAAATGGTATCGTAAACCTTTTGCTACATCTTCAGAATATTGGTCGGCATTCTTTTTGGATATCTGAACTATAGGTGGTCGTTCATATTCTATACGTTCGATAATATCTTTTAAATATTGATTTGTTATTTTAGCAGGAACATTTGGATCTTCCAGAGCTTTTAATGCATCCGTAAATTTTACTATTCTATCTTTATAATCTATTATTTGTGGTGTTGAATCTTTAGCTTTACACAACGCTTTATTAACTTCTTCTTTTTCTTTTAATAATTTTTCATTTAATTTCTTAAAGATATGCTGAGGCATTGCAAGTTCTGGATCATATTGAGCTTCCCACTGAGCTATTTCTTTTTTCTCTAAATCATTTAATTTCTTTTCTAATCTGTTAACTAAATCTTTATGAAGTTTAGCGGAATCCCCTTTATCGTTTTTCACCATCACTTTAAAATCAGCAATACAAACCCTTAAAGTATTACATATATATTTTCTAACTTCTTCGAATGTCACTGAACCACTCTTACAGTGTACCTGATTATTGCACATTAACTTCGGTTTACAATACTCTACTCCATGTTTTACATACGTATTATATCCTATTCTGGCTCCACATGTTTTACAAAACATGATACCACTAAACGGATTTTTTAAAGTTCTATCTATTGTGGTGCGATGTCTATTACCTTTTATACTCTGAGCTTTATCAAATAATTCTTTTGATATAATACCATCATGCTTACCTTCGAACACCAGATATTCTCCAACTTTTGGTACAGGTCTGGTCTTTTTGATTTCTTGATTTTCTATTATTTTAACAGTTTTTCTCCAATTCCAACGTACACAGCCTATATAATGAATATTTTCTAATATATTGAATATAACAACTGGTTTCCATTGTTTAGAACCTGTTTTAGTCCTTACACCCATAGATTCTAAACGTCTACAAATCATAGTAACTCCTATATCCTCATTACAATACCAATCAAAAATCATTCGTACGACATCTGCTTCTTCTTTATTTTCTTTTAATGTGTGACATATTTTATTACCATCTTGTTTAGTTATTCTATCGAAACCATACGGGGGTTTGGATGCTATATAATTACCTTCCTTAACACTAGCTAATCTACCACGATTAAGTATTTTCTTTGTATATTCCAGATATTCATTACCACGTTTAAGTTCTCGTTCAAATGCATCTCTATCATATTCGTCTCGTAAATCATATATTTTTTGAGGGGTTATTACATACGTATTTGTATATCGTAATAATTTAATAAGCCTACCCATATCTTCTAAGTCTCCACGACATAAACGCTGTACTTCTACTACTAATATTGCCTTAATTGAAGGACTTTCGATAAATTTTAATAAACGTAACATTTCCGGTCTATCGTCTATACTTTCAGAACTTTTAATTTCTCTAAATACATTTTCTTCTGGTATCGGTCCACCTAAATATTTTTCGGCATATTCATCTAATATTTTATCATGTCTTTCTAGTACTTCTTCCACGCTTAATAATGGATCATCAGTACGTGATTTCCTACCATATTTTCCTGTTTCATGAGCTAAAAACGTTGGATATTCTTTATACATAATTATCCCCTTCTTGGTAAGTATTTCTTGTTGTGTCAGACAATTTAATTTATTATAATACTTTCGAACATTCGTTCTGCCCCGGACGATAAGGAGAGATTATTGAATGAAAGAAGAGTACATAATTAACATCACAAAACTTCTTCATGTATGTGAAGACCTCGAACTGCTTGATCTTATCCATCAAATATTAGACAAAAGTATCAAGTAACCCCTTTAAACTTTCTAATTTAGCTTTATCTAGAGATACTAATCTTTCTACGACATCTAATAATTCTTTATTCGTGCGTAGCTTAACAATGATGGTAGCTAATCTGTCATTGTCTTTTTTTATCTCCTCAAAATCCTCAAT
>JAEIGA010001724.1_pt1 | contig 34556 bp, 41 predicted proteins | sample 9270691 | NCBI WGS metagenome assembly JAEIGA01 (sample SAMN17057246, study PRJNA624740) | gut metagenome | biome: biome; isolation source: fecal sample | host: Bos grunniens | place: China: Xizang | collected 2019
CCAACAGGTGGATACGTTGTAGGTAGCGAAAAGTACGTTGATATGGTACAAAATAGACTTACAGCGCCTTCAATTGGTGGTGAAGTTGGTTCATACGTTCCAGGTTATCAATATTACTTCCAAGGCCTGTTTTTAGCCCCACATACAGTATTGCAAGCTGTCAAAGGCTCATTGCTTTTCGGTGCAGTTTTATCTAAACTTGGTTATCAAACTTCGCCAGCATTAGACGTTGTTCCAAATGATATTATTAGGGCAATTATGTTTAATAATGAAAAAGACTTAATATCATTTATTCAAACAATTCAAAAGAATTCACCTATTGATAGTTACGTTGATGCACTTCCTTGGGATATGCCGGGTTATGAAAATCCTGTAATTATGGCTGCAGGTTGCTTTGTTCAAGGCTCTTCAATAGAACTTTCTGCTGATGCGCCTATAAAACCACCATATATAGCATATATGCAAGGTGGCTTAACTTATGAACATGCAAAAATTGCGCTTAAAAACCTAAAATTATAATATAAAAAGCGAAAACGCATGTTTTCGCTTTAATAAATACTACTGTTTAGTTAAAATTTACGAATTAAACCTTTTACAACCCCCAAAATTATAACGTCATCAAAAATCATGTCATCCATTGCGTCATTTTCTGGGTGGAGAATAATTTGATTATTCTTTTTGTAAAAACGTTTTACCGTTGCGCTATCATCAATTAACGCAACAACAATTTGACCATTATCGGCATCGCATTGTTGTTTTACAATAATTATATCTTTGTCGTAAATACCTGCATTAATCATACTATCGCCATTAACTTTTAAGGCAAATTCCGTTCCACCGGTTTTTAATTCTTCAGGGATAGGGCAGTAACCATCAAGATTTTCAACGGCAAAAATTGGTGAGCCTGCATTAATTGTGCCAACTATAGGGATAGCCTTAAACGTTGTTGCATGCTTTGGAATAGTTATTGCACGGTTTTTGCTAGGTGATTTTTCAAGTAGCCCACGTGACATTAACTTTTCAATGTAATAATAAGCAGTGGCAGTAGACTTAATGTTTAATTTTGTACAAATTTCCCTAACTGATGGTGGAAAACCATTTGTGCTAACGTAGTCGGTTATGTAGTTGTAAACTTCATTAATTTTAACTTCAATTTTTTTCATGCTTAAAGTTTAGCATATATTTTACAAAAAGTCAAACAAATGTTTGAAATTTATATTAGGAGATATTTATGAAAAGTGATAAATGTGAATTATACGACAGAGAATGTATTGATTGTGGTGAATGTGATAGGTGCGATTTAGATCCTAATAAAGTTTGCGATAGTTGTGGTAAGTGTATTGAACCAGATAAAAATTATAAGATTATTAAAATTACAAAAATAATTAAAGATTAAGAGTGATATTATGTTAAATTTACATTTTAATAGGAGATACATTCATGAAAAATAGAGAAGTGGACGAAATTGACTTAAAGATTTTACAAATTCTTCAAAACGATGCAAGAGCATCAGCTAAAACTATTGCCGATATGCTTTTAATTTCAGCACCTACCGTTAAAACTAGAATTAACGAAATGACTGAAAAAGGAATTATCAAAGGTTATTATACCGAAATTGATAATTCCATTTTTGAAAACGTTATTAAGTGCTATATAGAAATAGAAGTTGCACCATCATTAAAAGATGAACTTTATAAAGTGCTTAACGAATCGCAACAGGTAATTGAATGTGATAGAGTAACAGGGGAATATTCTTTAATTGCAAAAGTAGCATTCAAAAATACTATAGAAATGGATAAATTTATAAACAAATTACAACATTTCGGTAGAACAAGAACCCAAATTATTTTCTCATCAATAATAAATAATCGAAAATTAATAATTAAGCAAGATTAATCTTCTTTATTTTTATCATAACTAATATTTAAATTCATCCCAGCTTGTTTTCTTATATCATCAGTGATAGCTGCGTAGTGTTTTTTTGTAGTGTTTACGTCTTTATGACCCAAACAGTCTGCAACTACGTAAATATCGCCAGTTTGACGATATAGGTTAGTACCAAAGGTACTCCTTAACTTGTGTGGGGTGATTTTTTTTAATGGAGAAACAATTCTAGCATACTTTTTAACCAATTCCTGCACTTGTCTTGTTGAAATACGTTTGTTTTGTAGGGAAAGGAATAGGGGTTGTTCATTTAATTTTGATAAATCGCTATTTCTTGTTGTTAAATAATGCATAAGTGCTTTATAAACTTGGTCATTAAAGTAGAGAACAGTACGATTTCCACCCTTTCTAGTAGCAACAAAACTGTTAGATTTAAAGTCAACGTCGCCACAATTAAGCCCAACGAGTTCACTAATACGGATTCCTGTACCTAAAAACATGGTAACAATCGCAGTATCTCGAAGTTTGGTTGTGTTATGAAATGCAAGTTGTTTTTTTGTTAAACCTGAACCACTTTCTACAGTGTAAAGCATGTCGCCAATTTCATCGACCTTGCTGTTTCTGTCAAGCCTGATAATTTCTTTTTCGTGAATTTTTGGCATGGAAACTTTTGCAGGGGTGTTTGCGGGCAATAAATTCCTATTGAAAAAATACTTATAAAATGCACGTAGGGTAGAGAGTTTTCTTGCTTTTCCTGTTTCAGTACAACGTTCATCTTTGCCATTTATATTGTAATGGCTTAAATAACTTAAAAAATATTCAATATCAGATGCTTGTAATTCAGCAAGGTCTTTTAAGGATATAGAAGCAATTTCTTTATGTCTAAAAACCTTTTTAGTTAAAAAATCAAAAAACACTCTTAAATCATATCCGTAATTAAGCCTTGTTAAAGGTGAAGTGTTTAATTCAACACCAATAAAAAAGTCTTGAACGTAATAAGGTAGTGTATCTACAATTTTTTCAAGTTTTTCAATGCAAGCAATTTCACGTTGCTCAAAATAAGTTCGTTCTTTCATAAAAAATACCTTTAATTTTTTTGTCAGTTTGTAATAATTGTGTGTAGGTGATAGTAATTTCATTGTTTTGCATTAATTAATTCACACATACTTAACTATGCGCAAAACACGACTTTTGCGAATAGTTTAAGTTAATTATAGCAGTAGTAGTCGAGATTGTCAATACTTTTTTAAAATTAGTTAATTTTTTCATTTATAATTTTTATTTATTTAATTTTTGCTATATTTTATAATTGGCTTATTTATTTGTTTAAAAATTGTTATAAGGGTTGTTTTTATTTGTTGTGCTGATAAAATTAAAATTTAAAAATCATTAGTAATTTTCTAGTGATTTTATGGTTAATTTTATCACGTATAATAATTATAAATAAAATTTAAATAAACTGTTGACTAAATTTAGTAATAATAGTATAATATTTTTATATAAACAACATAAAATGGGGTTTAAAATGGAACAAAACACAATTAGTAGTGATTTAATTCGTGGTCATATTGATACGATTATCCTACACACATTACTAAATGGCAATAAATTCGCCCAACAAATTAGTGACACTATTGAACAAAAAAGCAATGGTGTTTATAAAATTAATCAAGCTACTTTATACAGCTCGCTAAAAAGGCTTGAATCATTAAAATTTGTTAATTCATATTGGCAAGATTCTGATGCTGGTGGTAGAAGAAAATTTTTTGAACTAACAGCTTCTGGTCGTGCTACTGTTGAAGAAAATTTATCTAATTGGTCATTCTCTCGTTCAATTATTGATAAGCTTATTGATTGTGAGCAAGCACCAATTTACAAGACTGAATTTATTGAAAAAATTGTTGAAGTGCCTGTGGAACGTACGATTATTAAAGAAATACCAATTGCTGTTACTGCAGATGTGTCTTCTATCTCAAAACCAACCCAACCAACTGTTGAAGTTGACCAACCTAAAGTAGACTCTATCCCCGTGATTCAGCCTGAAAAAGTATCAAATAATCAAGAGAATGGTCAAGATATTAATTTTAGGAACATTTTGAATGGTTTAATACAAGTCCAGCCACAAAAATCGCAAGAAAAAACCGATGTTGTTGAATTAAAACCACTTGAAATTAATAATGCTGAAACTAATGAAAAACCTGTTGAAAAGCAACTTCAAGTGCAAAGTTTAGATCAAACCATAAACCAAAAGCGTAAGCTAATTCATAAAATTGATAGCAATATTGATTTTAGCGATTTATCTCTAATGGCGGCAAAAGATGGTGTAAAACTTCGCATTTCTTCAAAATATTCATCACAAAGCACTGGTACTTTACAAATTAATAAGTTAAATTTGTTGAATTCATTAACCGTTTTATTGTGTTTAATGATTGAATTATTTATTGTAACAAGCGTTTATAAAAACGTTTTAATCATTCCACCTGTTGTTTTATTTGCTTTACTTGCAATTTTCTTTGTTGGACCAGTATTTTTCTTGGTTAAGTATAAGAAAAATCCACTCGCAACATCATCAAAAAAGGTGTATGCTGATAGTATTTTGACTACTGTAATCGTAATATTTAATCTAATTTTAATTAATTTTGCAGCAGTTTTATTATTAAATATTGATTTATCTGTTGAAATTAATTCATTATATTCAGTAGTGATTCCTATAATGGTTTACTTTGATGTTTTAGCTTATTCAATATCAAATTTCTTCTTTGCGAATCGTAAATATTGTAATATTAAAAATGTATAATACAAAAATAATATAATAGCATCAAAAATATCGAATATAAAAAGAAAAATCCAACATGTATCATGCTGGATTTTTTAATTTTAAATATTTAATAGATAATCAATTTCAATCGGTCTTAATTGTCTAACTTGTCCACGATCTAAACCCGTCAATGTTAAATCACCAATTTTAATTCTTTTTAAGAAATCTACATTGTTATTTACTGCTTCAAACATTTTTCTTACTTGTCTGTTTCTACCTTCAGTAATGGTAATATGTAGTTTTGAACCGGTTTTTGTGGATTCGATGAGTCTCACGTTGCACTTTTTTGTTTTTACGCCGTCAATGTATACGCCAGACCTTAATTTAACTAAATCTTCATCAGAAACAGGCTTTTCAGTCTTAACTAAATACGTTTTTGGCACTTCATTCTTTGGGTGTGTTAATTTGAATGTTAAATCACCATCGTTTGTTAGAATTAAAAGACCTTCTGTATCATAGTCAAGTCTACCAACTGGAAATAGTCGTTTTGCATTGTTTGGTAATAAATCCATAACAGTTTTTCTACCCTTGTCATCTTTAACTGTACAAACGTATCCTTTTGGTTTATTCATTATATAATAATCAAATTTTCTTACAACGCTAACAGGTTTATTGTTTACTGATACGTGGTCGTTGCCAACGTCTACGTCATCGCCTGCAGAACAAACTCTACCGTTAATTTTTACAACGCCTTCTTCAATCAATTTATCAGCGCCACGTCTTGATGCCACACCTGAATATGCTAAAAACTTATTAATTCTCATTTTATAATTCCTATTAATTATTTTATCTCTAATATAGTATAGATTTTTTCGCTAAAAATCAAGTTATTTTTACAATAAATTTCAACATTTCCAACTTCTTGGTCTTTTTTAATAGGAAAACTTAAGTTTTTATTCAAATTTACTTTAATATTAATATTTTCGTATTCGTCAGTAGTTAATGGTAATACTATATCATTTTTAATATAGGTGCCGTATTTTTCACCATTTTTGCCATCAATAAAGTATATAATATTGTCCGAATTTACAATTTTATAATTTTTATAATTACTTAAAGCATTTATTAGTAAGTTTTTTGAAATTTCAAACATATCAGGACAATTTAATACAACAGAAACAAATTCTATACCATTTTTTAATGCGCTACTAACAAGGCATCTGCCAGCTTTTTTGGTGTAACCGGTTTTTATACCTGTGCAACCATCTAATCCATTTAATAATTTATTCTTGTTTATTAATAATCTAACCGAATTTCTAGTAGTAAATGGGATTTTTATTGATTTAGTGCCTACTATTTCTCTAAAAATATTGTTTTTCATTGCGTAACAAGAAATTAACGCTAAATCGTATGCAGTTGTATAATGATTATCATCGTGTAATCCGTGCGGATTTACAAAATTACTATCGTTTGCACCAATTTTTCTAGCAGTATTATTCATTAAACAAGCAAAATCTTTAATATTGCCACTCACGTGAACCGCCAAAGTTTCAGCACAATCGTTCCCAGATCTTAACATTAAACCATATAATAAGTCCTTAACAGAAAGCTTTTCGCCTTCTTCGAGATAAATGCTAGATCCTTCAATTCCTGTTGTTTTCTTTTTAATTTCTACAATTTCATTTATGTCGCAATTTTCTATAACTGTAATTGCCGTTAAAATCTTGGTTGTGCTTGCCATATATTTTTTATTTTTTTCATTTAAGGCATGTACTACTCTATTTGTGTTTACTTCCATTACTATTTCAGCTGTCGAATTTGCGAAAACATTGATTATGTTAGGCATAATTAGTATGGAAATCATTATAGAAATACTAATGATGATAGTTATTGTTAATATTGTGATATTTTTTATTTTATTTTTATAATTAATCATTATTGATACTCATCTTCTCTACAAAATCAATGGTTTTATCAATTAATTTTTCGTAAGAATTATGCGCAACATTGATAATTTTGTATTCTCCATTTACATTAATTAAAAAACCACATGGTTTAATTGATATTACAGCGCCATTGCCAGCAGAATAAGGTAAATCGTTATCCTTTTTAAATATACTAACCTTTCCGTATTCTCCACCACCTACAAGTAAACCTAGGGTAACTTTTGATATTGGAACAATAATTTCGCCTGTTTTAGACTCGATAGGCTTTCCTATTACGGTATTTACGTCAATTATATCGCTTAAATTTTTCAAGGTAGATTCTATTGTTTTATTCACTTTGTTGTCGTGTGTTTTTGATTGCATATATTATTTTCTCCATTAATATTTTAATTGCGCTAATTATAACTATTAATAAGTTAAAAATTAATGTGATTCTTACTTTTATCCCAAAAATATCTTTACTTTCACTTATTTTAATATTTGTTTTCATTTCTACGTATGGCTTAAACGTGTTTACTATACATTTAATTATACTAGAAATTAGCAAGTAGGAAAAAGATATTATTCCAGATGCATCAAGTATATCTTCAGCACCCATTTCTATATCTGTTATAAATTGCACTAAATGAAAATCTTTTATTGGTTCAAACTTCTTTCTTAAGTCAATTAGTTCTGAATATTTTATTAAAATTGCTTTACTTTTAGTTAAATGAATTATAATACCATCTTCTAAAAGTTCTACGTTACCGCCAAATATCTTAAAAATGCTAAATAAATTAATTTTGTAACGCAAAACGTTTGAATCATCAAATACAATTTTTACATTTAAAAATATAGGGAAAATAATTATAATTAAAGTTGCAATAATAATAGTTAACACTATTTTAATATTTGCAATAAAAGATAATATATTCATAAAACAAAAAGCTAAGACAATAAGTCCTAGCTTTTTGTTTTATGTCATGACAAATTTTATAAGTATTAATATTTTTCAACTTCTTCCCCAATTAAAAAATCAGGAATTTCTTCATCTTCAATATCAGGTAACTCAAAATCATTTTGTGAAGATTGGTCTACATCGCTAGCAGCAACTTCTTCCACGTAAACATCCTTTGAATATAGGTAGTCGTCTTCATGCTTATCACCACGAATAACGTTGATTTTATTAATCAATTCTTCGTAGTCAGGTAGTTCATCAAGCGATGAAATTTGGAAGCGCTTCAAGAACTTATCTGTTGTACCAAAAAGTACGGGCTTACCAACTGCATCTTTTCTGCCAACAGGTTCGATAACACCTAGTTCAAGTAGTTTTTGAACAGCATATTCACTATTACCTCTAATTTCTTCTAGGTCAATACGTGTAACAGGTTGCTTATATGCAATAATTGCAGCAACTTCTAACATACTCTTTGAAAGTTCTTTTTCCTTAATTGGGTTAAGAACAGCTGACACGCAATCTGCATTTTCAGGATTAGAGCAAAATTGTAGTTTTTTATTAAAGGTTAAAAGTTGAATACCACTATCTTTAGAGTATTTTTCCTTTAATACTTCAGCAGCCTTTAACACTTCCTTATCCGTTACTTCAAGCTTTTCAGCAATGTCAGCAATAGCAACTTGCGTTCCTGAAATAAATAATATAGACTCAATTATACTCGTCAATTTCTCCAAGTTCATCATTTCTATCATCCCTCAATGTTATTGTTATATCATCAAAAATTCCGTTTTGTTCAACGGTAATGTATTGTAATTTTAGTAGTTCAAGCATGGCTTGAAATGTTGTAATAAGTTCATTTTTAGTGTAATAAGAAGAAAACATTTCAAAAAAACTTGCTTCTTTCCTATCAAGCAAAATGTTTCTAATATGGTCAACTTTATCCTTAACAGTAAATACTTCTTTAGGAATTTCTTTAAGCACGTTTTCTTGGCGTTTTTTATCATCTACACGCATTAAAAGTTTAGAAAAGGCATTGATTAAACCATCTAAATTGAAGTCGTTATAAACAATTCTAACGTCCCCAACCGATTTATCTGGTTCTTTATAAAATCTAGATACGTTTTCTTGGTCTTTAAGTTTTGAGCTAGCTTCCTTAAATAATTTATATTCTTCTAGTTGTCTAATAAGCAGTGTTTCTTGGTCTTCAATATTGTCTAAATATTCATCAATCTTTGGCAAGATTGATTTAGACTTGATTTCAAGAAGTGTTGCCGCCATATTAAGATAATCACTTGCTTTATCAACGTCAAGCTGATCAACCCCGTTTATATATAGCAAAAATTGTTCAGTAACTTGTGAAACGAAAACGTCCTTAATTTCAATCTTTGCTTCCTTTATTAAGTGTAGTAACAAATCTAACGGACCCTCAAAGTTATCCAGTTTAGTTGAATAATCTACAACAGATTCAAATTCAGCCATTATAAAACCAATCCTCCAATTAACATCCAAAACATTGTAATAGGAAAAGCTATAATATTAGTTAAAAAATCTAATATAGTACCTAGAACGTTTAGTCCCGGAAGTGATAAAGCATTTGATAAAATTCCCAAAAAGAAAAGCCCGTATAAAACATACATTCCTTTTTCCCTTAAAAACCAATATACTTTGCCCCTTTTTTTGCTTAAGCTATCGTAAAGCCTAAATCCATCAAGTGGGTATATTGGTAATAAATTAAAAACAATAAACGTTAAACTAAATGAATGTATATACCCTAATGTCAACATTAAAACTTCGGTAAAATACCCAAACGTTGGTAAATACATACTTAAATAGTGCAAAGGATATGTTGTAAATGCTAAAATAAAATTTGCTAAAACGCCAGCAATGGCAACCCAAATACTGCCCTTTTTATAATTGTTAAAATTTCTAGGATTCACGGGTACAGGTTTCGCCCAGCCAAAACCAACTAGCGCAAAACAACATAGCCCCACTAAATCAAAGTGTGCCAAAGGGTTTAACGTGTATCTACCCATTAGTTTAGGCGTATAGTCCCCGTTTTTTACAGCAGCATATGCATGCGCAAATTCATGAAATGATAAAACAACCATAAGCGCAAGGAAAATTGAGATGTATTTAATTATCATGAATTCCATAAACAACCTTCCTTTTGCAAAATTTATTATATTATATAATAAAAAACAAAATAAATCAACAAGAAATTAAAAAAATGCCTACATTTTAGTAAGCATTTTATATAATTAACTATTAAACATCATTTCTTAATAAATCATCAATAGTTTGTGGTTTTACAACATACCTTGATTGGCCGTTTTTAACCATAACTACTGGTGGGATTAGGTTTCTGTTGTAGTTGCTTGACATTGAGAAGTTATAAGCACCTGTTGATAAAACGGCAATTAAATCGCCCTTTTTTGTTTCAGGTAGCATTACGTCTTCTGCAATGATATCCCCACTTTCGCAACATTTACCTGCAATAGTGTATTTAACGTTTTTATCTGCACGCATATTATCAGCGCTAACAACTGTATACTTTGCTTGGTATAATGCAAATCTTGGGTTATCGCACATACCCCCGTCAATAGCAATGTAGTTTTTAATATCTTTAATTGTTTTTACGTTGCCAGCAGTGTATAAAGTAATACCTGCTTCGCCAACGATAGAACGGCCTGGTTCTAAAATTAAATATGGTTTTTTTATACCTTTTTCATTTACTGCTAAAAGTAGTGATTTTGAAATGGTTTTAATATATTCAGCATATTCGTTATAAGATTTTTTAGCATCGCCATCAGTATAGAAAATGCCAAAGCCACCACCCATATTTAATACGTCAAAGTCAATAGCGTATTTATCTTTTAAGAACTTATAGAAATCGGTCATTTTTTCAACTGCAAGTTCAAATGATTTGCTTTCGAAAATTTGTGAACCAATATGGCAATGCAAACCTTTTAAGACAATATTTTTCTTTTCTGCAACGTATGTTACAATTTGTTCAGCTTCGCCACTTTGGATAGAAAAACCAAATTTTGAATCAATTTTTGCCGTTTGAATAAAGTGGTGAGTATGCGCTTCAACACCTGGGTTGATTCTTATTAAAACGTTTTGTTTAACACCTTTTTTAGCACATAATTCATCAATTTCATTTGCTTCCGTGTAAGAATCAATAACAATATAACCTACGCCGTTATCAATGGCAAACTCTAATTCTGCTAAAGACTTATTATTGCCGTGGAAACAAATTTTTTGCATAGGAAAATTTGCTTTCTTTGCTGTATATAGTTCGCCAATTGAAACAGAGTCAGCACCTATTCCCATATTGTTGATAATTCTATATATTTCAAGGCAACTAAATGCTTTTGATGCATAACAAATTAATCCATCACCATATTCTTCAGTTAAGGTTTTAGAATATATTTTACACATGTTTTCAATATATTCTTGGTCCATAACATATAGAGGTGTACCATATTGCTCTCTCAAAAGCGAACAATCTACCCCACCAATTTCTAAATGGTTATTATCATTAATTTTTAGAGTTTGTCTTTCATTCATAAACACACCATAATCTTTCATTTGTTTTATAAATTTTATCAATTTTACGCGCAAATGTCAATTATAATGGTATATTTTATACTTATTTATATACTAAATAATTCTTATAATGCCATTTTACACAACTTGCCAGTTTATACTAATATCTTCAATAATGTCAAAATAAGTTTTTTTCAATATCGTTTCATTTGCAATAATGTTAGTACATTCAATTTCTTTTGAATTTTCAAAAATTCTTAAAACGCCAACAATATCTCCTATGTTTACAGGTGCTTTTATATCATTATTGAGTTCAACTGAAAACTCAACGCTTCTTTTTTGATTTTTAGCACATAGTAAGCAAATAGATTTTTCAGACACAACTTGTAAATTTTCTTTTTTTCCACCCTTAACCAAAACTTCAAGTGATAAAGGTTTTTCTTTATCAATAATTACCTTTTTTACATAATTATTAAACCCAAAATTAAACATATCTGAAACGTCTTTAAACCTTTCTTTACTGTTAGGTGCGCAAATAACAACAGAAATTAATCTCATATCGTTTCTTACAGCGCTTGCGCATAAACAATGCCCAGCTTCACTAGTATAACCCGTTTTTCCACTATCACAGCCTTGATAAAATCTTATCAGTTTATTAGTGTTGCTAATTTCAGTTTTTCTATCGTGTGGATGACTAACAGTGTCTGTCCAAATTTTAGAAAATTTATAGTACTCTTTATGATTCAATAATTGTCCAAACATTTTAGCAACGTCTTTTGCACAAGAAAACTGACCTGCTGAAGGTAAACCCGTACAATTAGTAAAAACTGTATTATCCATACCTAATTTTTCAGCACGTTCATTCATTCTTTGAACAAAATTTTCTTCGCTACCCGTTAAAAGTTCAGCCATGGCAACGCAAGCATCATTAGCCGATGCAACAGTAATACTTTTGACTAGTTCGCTTACTGAATATTCTCCATCAGTTTCTAAAAAAACTTGTGAGCCACCCATACTTGATGCATTTTCACTAACTTTTACCATTTGATTAAGGCTAATTTGACCATTATCAACTGCTTCAAAAGTAAGTAGCAGTGTCATAATCTTACACATACTTGCAATAGGTAGTCTTTGCAAAGCATTTTTTTCATAAATAACAGTTTTTGTATCATAATCAACAAGATATGCCGATTTACTTACTGCACTTATGCTATCTTTAATCATATTATCATGCTTTTTTACATCGGCAAAAACATAATTATAATTAAAACTATTAAGACAAGTTATTGATAACAAAAAAGCAAATAAAATAAAAATTACAGAAAATTTTCTTTTCATAACAACCTCCACGTTATAAAAATATTTTCTGTAATCTTATAAATTTTATTCATAATGTTAAACATAATCATACAATAAATTGCTAGTATTTCACTAATTATTTATCATATTTTTAACATCTATGCCAAAACCCCTAGTTGGGTCATTTATAAACACGTGAGTTATTGCCCCTACTAGTTTATCATTTTGAATTATTGGGCTACCACTCATGCCTTGTACAATGCCACCCGTTTTTTCTAAAAGCTCTTTGTCGTTAATTTTTACAACAAAATTTTTGGTTTCAAATGTTTCATCAATTTTTATTATTGAAATTCTATACATTTTAGGCGAAGAATTGTCAATGCTAGTATAAATATAAGCATCGCCCATTGTTACAGAGCCTATTGAAACTTTGGTTAAACAATTTTTATCAAAATTTTGGTTAAGTTTTCCATAAACACCAGTAATATGGTTTTTATCAATTATTCCTACAGACTTTATTTTTTCAAATGTTCCCCTTAATTCGCCAGCCTTACCCCTTTCACCTTTTACACAAGAAGTAAGCGTACAGTTATATAGTTCGCCACCGCAAATTTCAACTGAATTTCCGTTAGTATCTACTACTGGGTGGCCTAAAGAAGCAAATCTATCACCTTTAATAAAAGTAATCGTGCCTATACCACTAACGTTATCTTTAACTAGAACACCAAGTTTATAATTACCGTTTATATCTTTTGCGGGAATAATTGTTTTAATCATATTTTGTCCTTCACGTTTATATTGCAGAACAACTTCACCGCCATCTAAATTTATTTTTATATCATCTGCATTGTTTATATCATTTTGATTGATTTTAAGTAAAATATCACCTTCTTTTAGCCCTATTTCTTTTGCTGGTGACACTAATCCTTTTTCGGTTATAACGTCGCATACACTGACAATTTCAGCGCCACGCGTAAAAAGTGAAAATCCTGCTGGCATACCACCAAGATACACTATTTCATCAGCATAAACTACTTTTGTGTTAAAAGAGAATGATAATAAAAGCACTAATAAAATGCTTAAAAATTTAATTTTTCTTTTCATTTTTACACCGTTAAAGATATAGTTTGCAATTTGTTAAAGATTATTCAAGCAAAAATAAAAACGCCCTTATTTACAATAAGAGCGCCTTTTTTAATTTAAATTATAAAGACTTTTTAAATGAATTTGCCCAATTAATAACTTCGTTTGCATGGCTAACTGCAATTTCACTATCGCTATTTCCACCAACTAAACGAACGATTTCTTGTACCTTGTCATTTTTATCTAAAACTTTTACAGAAGTTGTTGTTTTTATATCGGTTTCATGTTTTTCAATCAAAAGATTATTGTCTGCCATGGCTGAAATTTGTGGTAAGTGAGTAATTGCAATAATTTGAGTGTTAACGGCAATCTTTGCAAACTTTTCAGCAACAATTTTTGCAACGTTACCACTAATGCCTGCATCAATTTCATCGAAAATAAAGGTAGAAATTTCATCGTGTTTTGAAGTTTGTGCTTTAATTGAAAGCATAAACCTACTCATTTCACCACCACTAATAACCATAGATAATGGTTTTAACGGTTCACCAAGGTTGGCTGAAAACATAAATTCAACACTATCAAAACCATTAGAGCTGTCAAATTTGCATTGTTCAAAGGTAGGTATATTCTCAAATGAAATAACAAACTTTGCTTTTGGCATTCCAAGACTATGTAATTCTTGCACAACGTTGTTTTCAAAGTTTGAAGCAACTTGTTTTCTAATATCGCTGATTTTATTGTATAAATCAAATAAAAGCTTTTTAGACTTTTCTTTTTGGTTTTCAAGCATTGCAATTTTTTCGGAAAAATTTTCAAGTTTATCCTTTTCTTCAATTGCATTATCTAAAAAGATATTAATTTGTTCAAAAGATCCGCCATATTTGCTTTTTAGGTTCTTAATAACTTCTAACCTATCTTCAATTTGATATGGATTATATTCAGAAACTTCAAAATCATCAATTAGACTGCTAGAAGTTGATTGAATATCATTAATTTCTGAAAAAACGTTTTCTAAATTATTATAAAGCTCTGAATATTGACTATCAAATTCGCTAATTGTTGAAAGTGTTCTTAAAATATTGCCTAAAACGTCTTCAACACCACCTTCACTACCTATGCCTTGATTAACGCATTGTAGTGCAGTCATGATTTTTTCTTGATTATTTAGTTTTTCTTTTATCAAAAGAAGATTTTCTTCTTCATCTTCTTGAAGATTTGCGCTGGTAATTTCATTAATTTGGTAATTTAAAACGTCAAGTCTAATAAGTCTTTGGCTTTCATCGCCACCAAAATTATCTAATTGTTCCAAAATAGCTTTATAATTAGAATATTCGTTTTTTAAGGCCTTTTTTAGCTCTAGTAAATTATCGGTGCCAAATTTATCTAATAAAGCTAATTGGTTTGAAACTTTTAATAAATTAAAGTGTTCACTTTGACCGTGCACGTCAACTAAAGCGCTTGTAAACTTTCTTAACATGCTAACAGTTGCTGTGTTTCCATTAATTTTAATAGAACTTTTACCATCAATTGTAAATTTTCTAGAGATAATCAAAATGTCTTCATTTTCAAAATCTAATTCTTGATAAACGGCATTTATAGTTTGATTATCACAAACATCAAACTCAGCAACGACAGAACATTCAGTTTGACCCGTTCTTATAAGAGTTTTATCAGCCTTTGCGCCAAGCACAAAATTGAGCGAATCGATGATAACAGACTTACCTGCACCCGTTTCGCCCGATAAAACGTTTAATCCTTTAGAAAAAGGAATTTCAACACTATCAATTAGCGCTATGTTTTTTATAGTAAGTTTTTGTAACATTATAAAGACCTTAAACCTTTAATTACAATTTCAGCATCAGCAGTACTTTTTGTAACGATAAGCACGGTATCATCACCTGCAATAGTTCCTAAAATTTGTGAAAAATGCATTTGGTCAATCGCCATACCAGCAGCACTTGCATTACCTGATAAGGTTTTAACAACGATAAGATTGTTTGCAAACTCAATAGAAGTTGTGATTTGTTTAAATAAATTGATAATTTGTGGTGATAAGTCTGATGAGCCAACTTCAACCTTAACGTACTTAAATTTCTTATTTACACCTTCAACCTTGATAAGGTTTAATTCTTTAATATCTCTAGAAACCGTTGCTTGAGAAACGTCAAAACCCATATTAACAAGTTCGGCTGTCAATTCTTCTTGTGTAGCAACGTCATTTTTTGTTATTAAATCAATAATGGCGTCATGTCTTAACTTTTTGCTCATTAATCCTTGCCCCCTGCGTTTTTATACATTTTATATGATAATCTCTTAAAGAAGTTAAAGTCTTTCTTTCTTAAGAATACGATTTTTTCGCCCATACTAGTTATGTTAACAAATTGGCCCGGTGTTAAATATTCAACTATTTTTCCATCAGCAAAAACACCCACCTTGCCTTTACCCGTAAAAGTTACTTTACAAGTTGAACTTGAAGAATAAACAATTGGTCTTTGATTAAATGAATGTGGCGCAATCGGTGTCATTGTAAACACTTCTGATTGTGGCGACAAAATTGGTGCGCCTAAAGAAAATGCGTAGGCAGTTGAACCGGTTGGTGTGCTTATAATAACACCATCGCCCCTATACTTTGAAATAAATTCATTATCAATATCAATTTGAATACCTGCAATAGTGTTGCCAAGTGCTGGATCGTATATTCTTTGAATATAAATTTCATTTAGTGCATTGTATGTTTTGCCATTACATTCAAGCGAAACCATACTTCTTTTATCTTGAATATATTTACCGCTTTTGAAAAGATTAACAGCATCTTCAACGTTATCTTTTTCAAATTCACATAAAAAGCCAAGTTTTCCAGCATTAATACCAATGATTGGGATATTGTTGTTGTTTGCAAATTCAGCAAGGCACAAAATGGTGCCATCACCACCGATAGCAAAAAGAAGGTCTGCAGTTATTGAAGACTTTAACATACTATCATCTAATAATTGATATTCTATTTGATTATTGATTAAGCAGCTAACAAGTTTATCTCTTGTAGCACCACCAAAATCTTTTTCTTTATTACAATAAACTAATACCTTCATACTAATTACCCCATTATATTAAGGATATCATACTTTTTGAATAAAAACAAGCAATATTCATCTTTTATTCAAAATTAATTTTAGAAAAAAAGTCATTTTTAAGCCTTAATTCGCCATTTTTTTGTAACAAAATTAAATATTCAATATTTTTATCTTGATATACAGGCGCAGTTGTTATGGCTTGTGGAAATAATTTTTTAGAAATTAACAAATTGTATACGTTTTCGCATACTTGTTTTTGTATCTTCTTGTCTCTTATGATACCATTTTTGAATTTTTGTCTTTTTCCCGTTTCAAATTGTGGTTTTATTAAAATTATAGCTCTGCTACCATCATCAAGTAAATTATAAAACACGTCAACTACTTGGCTAATAGATATAAAACTTAAATCAGCAACAATAAGGTCAAGTTTTTCCTTGAAATCATTAGTATTTAGGTCTTTTGCGTTCTTTACAAGCATCGAAACTCTATTATCTGCTAATAATCTGCTATGTAATAAATCATCTCTTAAATCAACTGAAAAGACCTTTTTTGCGCCTTTTTGAAGCAAGCAATCGGTGAAACCACCCGTGCTTGAGCCAATATCAGCAACGACTAAATTTTCCACACAAAAAGAAAAATCCGACAGTGCTTTTTCCAGCTTAAAACCACCGAGTGAAACGTATTCGGTTTTAAACTTTCTTTCTATCACTACATCGGATAAAATTTCTAATGATGATTTTGTAATAATTTGTCCGTTAACTAAAATTTCACCCCTTTCAATGGCCTGTTTTGCCTTTGTTCTAGAATCGAAATATCCATTAACGGTTAAGTAATTATCTAAACGCATAATTATTTTGTTCTTTCATACATTTTTTTGCAAAATTGCATTAAAAAATCACAATTCTCAATATTTTTTAACTGCTTTAGGCATTCTAAATAATGGTATTCGCGCATTTGTTTTGCACCGTCAAGACCAAACACTTTAATAGAAGTTAATTTATCTTCTTCAAGGTCTTTATTTGGCGTTTTTCCTATGCTTTCAATAGTTCCCTCAACATCCATGATGTCATCGGAAATTTGGAACATAATGCCTAAATTATAGCCTAATTTTTCAAAATTATCATAATTCTTGTTATCAGCAATTATTGATGCAATAAGCATGGGTGCAGTTAATAATTTTGCTGTTTTATTATGATAGATTGTATAGAGAGTTTGTTTGTTAATATCATTGCTCTTTTCATTTTGCAGGTCATAAACTTGTCCAGCAATCATACCAAAAGTGCCGGCATAATTAGCAAGCAGTTTTAATGCTTTTGCATCGTTTGATGAGAAGTTTTGTTTAGATAAACAGTATTCAAAGGCAAAGTTTAAGAGTGAATCGCCTGCCAAAATACCATAAGCTTCCCCAAACTTTTTATGAGTAGAAAGCTTACCCCTACGATAATCATCATTATCCATTGCAGGAAGATCATCATGTACCAAGGAATAAGAGTGAATACACTCAATAGCAACAGCAAAATGGTCAACAAGTGATAAATCCACACCAAGAATGTCAGCCGTTGCGTAAAGCAATACCGGCCTTACTCTTTTACCACCATCCGTAATAGCGTAAGCCATTGCTTCTTTTAATAAATCGGGTGCGCTATCTAAACTTTTAATAGCTAAATCTAGCTGATTATTAAAGCGATTTAAGTATTTATCGTATTGGCAAGAAAAGTCTATCACTATTGTTCTCTCCTACAAGCGCAAATATATGTATTTTCCAATAACATTGCTATAGTCATTGGGCCAACACCGCCAGGAACTGGTGAAATGTATGACGCTATATCTTTTACGGCATCAAAATCAACGTCGCCAACTAAACCATTTTCGGTTCTATTAATACCAACGTCAACTACAACTGCGCCTTCTTTGACCATATCTTTAGTAACAAATTTAGGTTTGCCAATAGCGGCAACCAAAATATCAGCATTTTTGCAAATTGATGCAAGGTTTTGTGTCTTGCTGTGGCAAATTGTAACTGTGCAATTTTCTTTTAATAAAAGCATTGCCATAGGTTTGCCAACAATATTACTTCTACCTAGAACAACGGCATTTTTTCCTGATAGTTCAATGTTTTCACTTTGAAGCATTTTTAATACACCAAATGGTGTACATGCAACAGTTGTTGGCAATCCTAACATTAAATTACCAACGTTTTCTGCTAAAAATCCATCAACGTCTTTTTGTGCGGGTATTAATGATAAAATTTTATTTTCATCTAAATGTTTTGGAAGTGGTAATTGAACCAAAATACCATCAACAGAATTGTCGTTTGCTAAAGATAAAATAGTTTGTTCAACGTCTTGCTCTGTAGCGTTTTCTGGTAAATAAAATGAAAGTGATTTCATACCAACGTATTCAGTAGCAGTAATCTTATTTTTAACGTAAACTTGAGAAGCTGGATTTTCGCCAACTAAAACAACGGCAAGCGTAATCTTTCTGCCGTATTTTTCTTCAAAGTCTTTAACCTTAATTTTAAGCTGATCCTTAACAGATTGAGAAATCTTTTTTCCATCTAAAATATTAGCCATTAGCCTTCTCCTTAACATATTCAGCAAGAATACCATTAACAAAGTTGGTACTGTTTTCTGTAGAATATTTAGCAACCAAATTTACGTATTCATCAACGATAACGGCAACAGGAGTTTGTGGGCAACAATCAAATTCAGCCATTGCGATAACAAGCGCGCATTTATCAACGCGGTAAATTCTACCAATATCATAGCCATTGCTTAATTGTTGTAATTTGTCTAAATAACTTTGTTCATTAGTAAGAATGGTTTGCATTAAGTCAGATGCAAACTTTTTATCATCATCTTTTAAGTCTTTGCATAAAACAGCAAAAAGCCCTTCATCACTTGGATTGAAGAGCCTAGCAAACATATACTTAAATACAGCTTCTCTAGCACTAGTTCTCATTGGTTTAGCCTTCCTTTACGTCTTCTGTAACTGCAGTTTGTTGATTATTTTCATTTGCAACAGGTTGAACTGGCTCATCAAAAGTTACACCCAAGATTTGAACGTTAACACCTGAAACACGATATTCAGTCATTGCTTCAATATTGTGGCGAATTGATTCTTGAATCTTAAATGCAATTTCAGAAATGCTTTGTGAATAGTGTACTTTAACCAAAACTTCAACGTGCACCTCATGATTATCTATTTTAACGGAAATTGCACTGTTACGAGCTAAACTATTATTTTCTTTAGAACAAAGTTCTACGTAAGGAATTTCGCTAACTGCTAGTAATACAATACCATCAATAATTCCATCAAAATATACTATCTTACCTTCGTTAACTTGTGTGAATTTTTTGAATTTAGCCATAAATATCCCCTGATAAATAAATTTATACTATTATTGTATCACAAAATATTTATTTTGCATAGTATTTTTTACGAAATAGGTATAATTTTTACATTTTCAGGGCTAACATTTGCTTCTTCTGACACAATTGAATAGATTAAGATGGCGTCATCAGTTGTAAGTTCTTGTGATTTTGCAATAACGTTAACGTTTTCTGAATCCAAACCGATTACTACAACTGCATCTTCGAAGCCGTAAGCTTTAATTAAAGTTTCTAACAACAACTCTTTTTCTGTCATTTCAGTTAGTTCAATTTTCATTGCTAAAGCTTGGTTCTTTTCTGCAGTATCAACGTCAGCAGATTCAATGATTGCATCAAGTTGTAAAAGTTCTTCGTTTCTTGTTGTAATTCGTTCGTTTCTATATTGTGCAAAATAATTAGCTGAATTTACAACCAAAGAATCATCGTTTAGTGTCTGGCTGTTTGTTAATACAAAATTAAAAACAGCTGTTACGGCAAGCAGTGCTATCATACAAGTTAATACAATAATTTTTCTTTTTTTACTCATTTTTTCTCCTTAATTCATTGATAAAATTTGTATTTGATTTATATCTATATCAAGTAGCGACATAGTTGCTTGTTGCAATCGATTCATAACTGATAAATTTTTAGCACCTTCCGCAACTATTAACACCCCTGTTATTTTTGGATACATTTCTTTCACAATTACCGTTTTGCCATTTATTACTATTGGCGTAGTTTGCGTTTCAATACCCGATGTAGTTTCTTTAGTGATTGTGTCCATAGCAAGCACTGTTTCCATGCCTGATTCTACTGAAATTACAACTGAAACCTCCCCTGCGTCTTTTACTTTACTTAAACAGGTTGAAAGTTTATTTTCAAGTTCTAAAACGTATTCACTTGCAATATCTTTTTCAATTGTACTTGTTTGTGTTTTTTTGCCAAAATCAAACACAAACAACATTACCATAACAACTAAAATACCAGCAATTAATATGTACTGAATTTTTTTGTTTTTACGTATTTTTTCTAATATATTAGAAAAACTTTTGTTTTGTGCATTTAATTCACTCATAAACTATAACCTTTTCTTTGCTAATGTTAAATTGATTTGCCAAATTAAATTTTATTTCTTTGATAATATCTATATGCTCTTTATTTGTGTTCATGACTGCGTTTTGTAAATTTATAATAATTTTTTCAAGCACAAAAACCTTATTTTCATCTATAAAATATTTGATGTCTACACTAGCGTTTTCTACGCCTATTTGTCTTAAAGATTTTATGCAGTCAGTAGCTAAATTTTGGTATTTTTTATAATAAACATAATCTAAATAATCTGTTTGAACTTCAATATTTGCGCTACTAGCCGTTATACTTTGCAAATTAAAGTCGTTATTATTAATGCTAAATATTGGCTTTATAATAACAAAAATCAATAAAAAAGCAAAAATTCCTTTAATATAACTACCTATTTTACCTTCAGGAACAATATAGCTTGATATAGACACTATAAAAACAACAGCAACAACACTTACAATCCACTCTTTCATATACTTAAATAAACGCGTTTGCAGAAAACATCATTAATAAAATTGTTATAAACAACATAAAACTAACCGAAATTATAGCAACTAATAAATATGAAATGCATTTAGACATTCCCAAACAAAATGAAGTGATTTTATTATCCGTAATTGGCTCTATTATTGCGCAAATCAACTTTAATAAAATTGAAAAAGTTGCCAAATATAAAATTGGAGATAATATCATATAAAATAATATTATTACACAGGTAATTCCTATGGCATTTTTAATTAAAATACTGCCAGCAATAACCAAGTCAAATCCATCTTTAATAAAACCACCAACAATAGGAATTGAGTTTGATAATGCATATTTCGTTGCCTTTATGGAAATCCCATCAAAAGTAGCACTTGTTATACCTTGTATGCTTAAAAATATTCCAAATAATGCGCACGCTAAACCAATAACCCATTTAATAATACTAGCTGATAATTCGCTAAACTTTTCTAGTTTTATTGATGAGGTGAAATTAGACAGAACGTTAAAAATAATCATTATACTTATTAATGGCATAACAACGCTCAAAACTATGTTTATAACACCATTAGACAAAAATACAACTGTAGGCTTATACACGCTTGCAGATACAGTAGCCCCTGAACCAATCATTAAAACCAATATTATGGGTGACATAATTTGTATTAAATTCGCTATATTTTGTATAGTATTTTCAGTGTTTTTATATAGTGCAATTATTTGTATTGACAAAATTAAAATTATACTAATTAAGCCAATAAAACTTACAATATCACCTGTACTAGAATTGCCCAGCAATCCATTATTTTTCCCTAAAATACCACATAAAATTGAAATTACAACTATTGAAATAAAGCCTGGCAATATTAATTTTACGTTTTGAAGAAAAATATTAAAAACGTAAGAAGATAAATCTTCAAACTCTACTTGATATTCTCCCCTTAATAATTTAGTGATATATGTAAAAAAGCTTGTACCATTTTCAATCACTGAATTATAATATTCCTCAAGTGATTTTAGATCTAGATTATTAAGTTGTTCACTTATATTATCGCTTAATGTTTGCGCGCTTACAATTTTGTACTCAAAATTCATAACGTAACATGTTAAAACGAAGATAATCAGTACTAAAATTGTCTTTTTCATAACATCATACTCGTCAATAAATTAAAAAGAGAATAAATAATCGGCAATGCTAGGCTTAAAATTATAAGTTTTCCTACAAATATAAGTTTATCTGCCAAACTAACCATACCAAAATCCCTAATAATTCCTGCCCCAAATTCAACAAGATATCCAATTGCAAGAATTTTGTATAAAATTATAAAAAAATCATTATCTAAACTTGTATATTCTATTATTTTACTTATAAAATCATATGTTTCAACAATAAATTCTAACGAAAAAAATATTATAATTATCCCTGATGCAATAGTTGCAAGTAAAGCAAGTTCACTATTAATACTTTTTAAATAAACGATAATTATTGCTGAAACAAGTGCAATCGCTACGATTTTTACCATTAAAATAAGTTAAATATATTCTTTATGTTTTCAAAGAGTTCGCTTATCATGTTTATTACTAACGTTAAAACAATAATTAATCCAGCTAGTGAAACAAGTGTAGCAATATCATCTCTATCACTTTTTTTAAGAATTTGTGTTATTACGGTAATCAATATGCCTATCGCTGCAATTTTAAAAATAATTTCTACACTCATATCGCCCACATCACTACAACACTAAAATTAGTAGTATTAACCCCACTAAAAAACCCATTTTTATATACAATTTTTTATATATCTTTTCATTTTCGCTTGCTTTAGTATATTCATTTGAAACATTTTGCTCAATATCGTTTAAATAATCAAGTTGTGTTTTTCCATCGCTTTTTCCTATCTTTTCTACAAAATCTAAATAAACCTTTTTGTCATCGTTATTTAAATAAGGATACGGTATAGATTTATTATTGCTATTAAAATAATTTTTTATCAGCAAACAAAAATCGCCAATATTGGTATCTTTAACAATTTCTATTATTGTTGCTTGTCCAAAAGAAACTTCTTGCTTAAGCTTTTTAACAAATGATAAAAAATCATTGTAAAATGTTTTTCTGTCAATGAATTTACCTGCCATGCAATAACCTATCAACGTACAGCACAGTAACAAAATTAGCCCTAAAATTAATCTCATAATTCAACAAACTGCTTATCGTAAACTTTTTCAATTACCCCAAACTTGCCATTTTTTAAAAATATATACCTATCAAAGATGCCGTTTATAAAATCTATTCTACTTTTCAAATGAAAAAGGCTATCACTATGAGTGCTTGCAATTATTTTAACACCTGAACTAACGGCTTTTAGTGCACATTTCCAGTCATTTTCATTAGACAACTCATCGGTAATAACTATTGATGGTGAAAGAGATCTTATTGCAACATCAAAAGCAAATTGCTTGTTTGAATAGCAAACCTTATCAATATTTTGACCTGTAATGCAAGCAAATTCACCCCGTTCATCAATTATTAAAATTGAACCAATATTCCTTTGGTCAAGTTTTTTTGCCAAATCTTTTAATATTGTTGTTTTACCTAAAAAGGGTGGCGAAACAATTAGCGTGCTATTACAAGTTTTATCCTTAAACACATAATCGAAGAGTTCTTTAGAACAATTATCTATTTGATGTGGAATTCTTATATTAAGTGAAGAAAAATTTTTTATTGTATGAATTTTTCCATCAACAAACACACATTCCCCGGATAAACCTATTCTTATTCCGCTACGTGTAGTAACATAGCCGTCCTTTATCTTATCATTATATGCATAGATAGAGTTTTCGGTAACCTTGTTTATTACAAACTGAATATCATCGTTTAAGCATGAAATTGTGTTATCATCAGTTAATGCTAGTCCATCATGTGTTAAATAATAATTTTTATTTTTATAATTAACTTTAATTGGATATCCACTTCTTAATCTTATTTCATAAATATAATTACAGTCTAAATTTAATAGCGCACTAACAATGTTACCTGGTAAAAAATCAAAATTCATTTTGTATAAAATATGTAGATAAAAATTTATTTATGCCTAAATTTTAAAATAAAAAAACAGCAGACACAAAATCTACTGTTTTTAATTTTAATTAGATGTTTAACATTTCAGCAATTGAAGCACCGCTGTTGTCTTCGTCTTTCCATTCACGAAGTTCAACTTCTTCAGCTACTTCTTCTTTAGCTTTACGTTTTTTGCCTTTAGCAGGTTTTTCATCGTCTTGAGCTGGCTTTTCAACTTCTGGAAGTAATGCTTTGATAGATAAAGTCATCTTTTCTTTTTCAGTGTCGATATCCATAATTTTAGCATCAACTTCTTGGCCAACTTGAAGTGCAGCGATTGGATTTTCTAACCATTCGTTTGAAATTTGAGAAACGTGAACTAAACCATCAACGCCTTTTTCAACTTCAACAAATGCACCAAAGTTGACAAGTCTAACAACCTTACCCTTAACAACGTCACCAACGTTATACTTTTCAGCAACGCAATCCCATGGTCTTGGTAATAATTGCTTATAACCAACTGATACTCTCTTTGTTTCAGCATCAACCTTTAAGATGATGAATTCATAATTCTTACCGATTTCAAGAACGTCTGCACAGTTTTTGCAACCTGTCCAAGAAAGGTCAGAAATGTGTGCTAAACAATCAAAGCCGTTAACGTCGATAAATGCACCGAAAGCAGCAAATCTAACTGGTGTACCTAAAACAACGTCGCCTTCTTGAATACTACCAAAGAATTCAGCTTCTTTTTGAGCCTTAATAGCATCACGTTCAGCCTTTTCAGCTTCTAAAATTACTTTTTGTGAACCTACAATTTGTCTACGACCTGGTTTAGATTCAACTTTTTCAGCCTTAAGTCTTAATGTTTTGCCAATATATTTTTCTAAATCTTTAACAAAACCTAATTTGATTTGTGAAGATGGAACGAAAATTTGGTATGAACCATACTTACCGATTAAACCACCTTGGTTTACAGCTGTGATTGTAGCTTCAAAAATCTTACCATTTTTGATTTCTTCAATTTCAGCTTCTTCTTTTAATACGCTTTCCATAGCCTTTTCAGAGAAAACGATAGGGTTTTTAGCGATAACCATAACACGAATCTTTTGACCAACTTTTTCTTGGTAAGCGTCTTTGCTGTAGTCGCCTATAATTTGGTCCTTTGGTAAAGATAAATCGTCTCTTTTTGCGTTCTTAATAGATAAAGTTAAGCCTTCATCTTTTGCAGAAGTGATAACTGCGGAAACAATTTGTCCGATCTTTAAGTCTTTGCCTGGCTTAATGTTATCAAAAGCTTTTTCCATTTCTGACTTAGCTGGCTTAACTGCAGGCTGAGCGTCTTGTTGTGCGTCGTTTGCAACGACTTCCGTAGTCATGATTTCTTCTGTTGTAATGTTCTCCATGTGTGAGATAACCTCCTGAAATTGTTGATTCGGCGTTGATGCCCCCATAACAATTCCTATATTTTTATAACTTTTTATTTTTTCATAACAAAATTCTGCTGGGTTAATAACCCTAAAAACGTTTTGACAATTATTTTGACAAATATCAAAAAGTTCTTGAGTATTACTGCTGTTTGCCCCGCCTAAAACCAAAACTGCTTGGCATTTAGAAGACAAAATTTCAGCTTCTTTTTGTCGCTTTGTTGTAGTATAGCAAATTGTTTTGAAAATATCAACTGTTTTTGCCTTATTAGAATCAAAATTTTTGATTATTTTATTAAATTTCTCTTCAGAATAGGTGGTTTGTACTACAATGCACAATTTTTCGGCGCAAACCTTTTGAATATCATCAATACTATCAACAATAACGGCACTTTGGTTACACCAACCATTAACACCTATAATTTCAGGGTGACCGGCCTTTCCTATGATAACAATTTGATATCCTTCATCGTAGTGCTTTTTAACAATGTTTTGAATTTCCTTAACAAACGGACAGGTACAATCAATGACGTTTAGACCAAATTTCTTGGCTTTAAAAAAAGTTTCTTCAGGTTCGCCATGAGAACGTATAACCAAGGTTTCTCCACCCTTAAAATCAACGTCGTCAAGACTTTTAATGGTCTTTATGCCACGTTCAGAAAGTTCTTTTACCACACACTCATTATGTATGATTTCACCAAGAACGTAATTGTCTTGACCGGTTAATGACAGTGCGCTTTCAACAGCCCTTTTAACACCAAAACAAAAGCCACCGTGTTTACTTTTTAGAACCTTCATTTTTAACCTTCTTTTTAGACGTTAATTCAATTAATTGTTCTTGAGTTTGTATCATCTTTTCTTTTACAATGTTAGCCATTGCTAAAATGTTCTCTTCAGCAAGTTTTTTGCCGTAATATTCAGTAAGTTCAAAAGGTTTACCGATATTAATTTTGGTTGTTCTAAAAATTCTTGCTTTATTAAGCATCATGATAGGAACAATTGGGCATCTTGCCTTAACTGAAAACACTACCGTTCCACCCTTGATTTCTTGCAATTTATTTGTGCCTGAAACATTTCTTGTTCCTTCTGGAAAAATTAAAAGTTTGTTTCCTGCCTTAATTGTCTTTACAGCTTCAAGCAATGATTTAATATCAGGATTTTCTCTATCAATAGGAATACCACCATACGACTTTACAATTTTAGCAAAAAGTTTATTGTTAAAAATTTCCTTCTTTGCTAAATATTTAGTGTTTTTGCTACTTATTCTAGCAATAAACCCACAATCAATAGCACGGAAGTGGTTTGAAACAAATACAGCACCACCTTCAGGAATATTTTCTTTACCATAAACTTTCATTGGATATAAAAGCGAAAAGAAAAAGATTGGTATTTTTTGAAAAAAATTCATATTTTTAATTACTTTCCTTCGATATATGATAATACTTTGCTTATTACTTGTTCCACTGTCATGAATGAAGTATCAATTTCGATAGCATCATCTGCTTTTCTTAATGGAGCAAAATCCCTGTTTTTATCATTGTAGTCGCGCTGTTCAATTTCCTTTTTAAGTTCTTCAAAATCTACAACGTGACCTTTTAATGCCAATTCCTTAAAACGTCTATCTGCCCTAACATCAACACTAGCAGTAATGTAAAACTTAAAGTCAGCATTAGGGAGTACGTATGAGCCAATATCTCTACCATCAAGAACGCAAGACATTTGACCTGCAATCTTTCTTTGCATTTCTACCATTTTTAGTCTTACAACTTTTAAGCTTGAAATGTTAGATGCAGCCATTGAAACGTGTGGCTCACGAATTCTTTCAGAAACGTCTTCTCCATCTAAATAAGTATGTTGCGTACCATCAACATATTTAATTACTAAATCAATGTCATCAATAAAAGTTTTTACACCTTGTTCATCAAAGGTATCAATGTTTAATGAAAGAGCTTTTAATGCAGTTGCCCTATACATAGCACCAGTATCTAAATATAGAATATTTAATTTGCTTGATAATTTTTTTGCAATAGTGCTTTTACCACTACCAGAAGGTCCATCGAGTGCAATTCTAATAATTTTATCCATCGTATCCACCTCGTAAATTAATTCAACTTTTTTATTATAACAAATTTTTAATAAAATTCATAAAGAATTAGCTATCTTTTTTATAAAAATATAGATAATTAACTATTTAAACCAGCAACCCAACCTGTTGCAAAGGCAATCTGAAGGTTAAAACCACCTGTAAATGCGTCAACATCCAAAACTTCACCTGCAAAATAAAGACCATGAATCTTTTTACTTTCCATAGTTTTTGGATTTATATCCTTAACGCTTACTCCGCCTGCAGTAATAATGCTTTCTTCAATTGGACGAAGTTTTTTAACATCAAAAGTTAAACCTTTTAAGGCTTTAACTAATTTTTGTCTTTCTTGAACAGTTATTTCACTGCAGTTTTTGTTTGGGTTAACCTTTGCTTGCCTCAAAACTACATTAATTAGAGCTTTTGGTAAGAGAGCTCTAATTGTTACAGCAAGATTTTTAGTATTATTTTCCTTAAATTCTCTAATAAGCCTAGCTTCTAAAACTTGTTCAGTTAATGCAGGTTTTAAGTCGATAACTAATGAAATTTGGTTAAGGTCTTGCCTATTGATTTTTGATGAGCATGAAAGTACGATAGGTCCAGAGACACCAAAATGAGTAAACAACATTTCACCAAAGTCTGTATATATTGTTTTTGCACCTAATTTTGCGCTAATTTGTACGTTTTTAAGTGAAACACCTTGTAGTTCGGCAAAATCAGAGCCTTTTAATTCAATACCAACTAACCCAGGTCTTAAATCAACGATTTGATGACCAAACTGCTTTGCAAATTTATAACCATCACCCGTGCTTCCTGTTAACGGATATGAAATTCCGCCCGTGCAAATAATGGCACTATCACACTCAATTTCACCCCTGTCGGTTACAACTTTTACAATTTTATTATCATCATGCACAAGGCCTAACACAGTTGTGTTAAGTCTAATATCAACACCTTCATTAATTAAGACTTTTTCTAACGTTTTAGTTACGTCACTAGCTTTGTCGCTTTGCGGAAAAACTCTATTACCACGTTCTTCCTTTAGAGATAAACCGTTTTCTTCAAAAAATGCCATTAGTTTGTATGGTGAAAGGGTATTTATTGCGCTAAATAAAAATTTTGGATTACTTACAACGTTTGCAAAAAAATCATTATTATCTACACATGCTGTAAGATTACATCTTCCTTTTCCGGTTATGTAAATTTTTTTGCCAAGTTTTTCATTCTTTTCAACTAATATTACGTTATTACCTTTTTTTGCTGATGTTATTGCAGCCATCATTCCGGCTGCGCCACCACCGATTACAACAACATTACTCATATATACACTTCTTATGTTTTTTATAAATTTATTTTAATTAAAACACCATTATGTCACACATTATTATGTGAAAAATGATTAGTTATTTTCTATCTTTTTTCTTTTTTCTAAATATTGCGTTTTCTATTGCATCGCCCTTTTTATAAAGAATCAACATTGTAATAAATGCAAAGGTAAAAAATAGAATCCAAATAAGTATTCCCCACCAAGTATTATAAGGAATTATACTATTATTCATTGAATAAGATGACGCAAAAATTGATATTACCCTTGTCACCACTATCATCAACAAAAAGAAAGATTTACTCATCGTAGTTATTCCTGCAACAAAGCATAATATGTCATCAGGAAAAAACGGAAATAAAAACATAAATGTTAATATAAGCTTATCTTTACCTTTTATAGTTTCTAAACCTTTCTTAAGATTATCTTCCCCCACAAGCCATTTTGCCACTTTAAAGCCGAATATTCTACCTATAAAGAATGCAACGAGCGATCCGGTAATTATACCTATCGAACTATATAACGCGCCCCAAAACGGCCCAAAAAGCAGTACACCGGCACCTACCGTTATAAAAGCAGGTATTGGCAACACCACAACTTGTAAAAATTGAATTAATATAAATAAAAATACAGCGCCATTCCCAAACGAATGTATATATAAGCGAAATTTTTCAACGCTATCAAACTTATCAAGTAATCCAGTAGATTTTAATAAGTAAAGGGAAATGATAAATAAAAATATTAAAACAACAAATAATGATAAAATTTTATAGACTATTTCCTTTTTATATCTTAAAAAAGTGATAGATAGCACTGTTAGAATAGAAATAATACTAACCGAAATAGCAGTTATGACAGTTGAATACAAGTAACAAAAACCACTTTCAAAAGTATTAAGATATAAAACTGTAAAAACAACGCTAGTACAACCTATTAAAGCTAAAATTATAGACGTTAAAAGCTGTTTAATTAGTAAATATTTCTTACTTTTACTCATAATAATATTATATTCCTAGAGTAAAAAGTTATCCTAAAATTACTAAATATTGCTTTCTTGTATTTTTTTGTATTCAGAAACAGCAATCTTGTCACATCTATTATTAAATTCGTTATCTGAATGGCCTTTAACCTTGATAAAAGTAACTTTATGATTACCATAAAGTTCTAATAGTTTTAACCATAAATCAGGGTTTTTAACGGCTTTTTTGCCCGCAGTTTTCCAACCGTTTTGTTGCCAAGAAAACACCCAGTTTTGCAAAAACGCATCAACTACGTATTGAGAGTCGCTATAAACGTTAACAACACACGTTTCCTTTAACGCTTCTAGCCCTTTAATTACGGCAAGCAACTCCATTCTGTTATTTGTGGTTTCAAGTTCGTAGCCACTAACCACCTTTTCTGCGCCATTGTACATTAAAATTGCACAATAACCACCTACACCAGGGTTACCACTACACGCACCATCAGTATAAATATCAACTGTTTTCATTATAAATTTTCCAATTCTGATGCTCTTTTTATACAAGCATCAATCGCCTTATCAGTAATTTCACTTAAATTGCTTTGATTGTATATATTTACAGCTTCAATAGTTGTACCACCTTTGCTACAAACAGCATTGATTAAGTCATCTAAAGACTTGCTTTCATTAATTAAAACCATTTTACCAGCCCCAATCATAGTGTTTGTTGCAAGAAGCCTTGCATCTTCATAACTTAAGCCTTGTTTTACACCAGCATCAATAATTCCTTTTAAGAACAAATAGAAATATGCTGGGGCGCTACCACTAACACCTGTTACTGCATTAAGTTTATCTTCATCAACACATACAACCTTAGCAAGTGAAGACAATAAAGTAACAACAAATTCCCTATCTTGGTCAATAAATTCGCTAACGTCCAACCCTATGGCGCCACAACCTATTGCACAAGGCGTGTTTGGCATACATCTTGCTATTTTAGCATCAGGAAAAGTATTTCTAATCCTTCCTTTTTTAACCCCTGCCATAATTGATATGATTTTTTTTACATCAACACCTTTAATTTCAGCCAAAACTTCATTTAAACTTTGTGGCTTAACTGCAAATAATACAAAATCAGAGTTAGATACAAGAACAGTATTGTCCATTGTTGTATTTACGCCGTTTTGTGCCATTTTAGAAAGAGAAGATTGATTAACGTCACTAACTATAATTTCATCGGCAGTTAATATTTTAGAATTTATTGCACCATTAATTATTGCTGATGCCATAAAGCCACAACCAATAACGCCTAATTTAAATTTCTTTTTCATTTTTTCACCTTTTCTGCTTAAATTTATTTGACTAAAATCACAATTTAGTATATAATCAATATGTTTTTAGGGGAGTGGCTCAACGGTAGAGTAGCGGTCTCCAAAACCGTAGGTTGCGTGTTCGAATCGCGTCTCCCCTGCCAAAATCTCAACCACAAAACTGGTTGGGATTTTTTATTTTAATAAAATAATCACGCAACACTACGGTTGCTGACTGCTCCATTACATTACGCAGGGCTTCGCCCGAATCAAGCTCCCCTGCTATTAAATAGTTCTTGTGTTTTTACAAGGACTATTTTATTTTTAAATATGCGCAACACTACAGTTGCTTACTGCTATATTTTTAGAAAATGGTTTATTTGCACAACGCAAAGCAACACTTATACATTATAGCACTTATTTTAAAAGTTTTCCAGTGTTTTTTAAAACAAACAAAAGAACATACAAAAAATTGCATGTTCTTTTATGCTTTTAAGTATATTAACATTGGAATTTATCATCAAATAAACCGAGTTTTACAAAAGAATAATTATCTCTTTCCATATAACTTTTACCATATTTTAACACTGATAATAGCCTTTGTCAACCCTATTTTAAAATTTAACAAGTTAAAACAAAAAAGTCTAAACCAATTTTGGTTTAGACTTATATTGGCGGAGGGCGAGGGATTCGAACCCCCGTGGGCTTGCACCCAAACGGTTTTCAAGACCGCCTCGTTATGACCACTTCGATAGCCCTCCACAAGATATACAATATATTTATGCCGTTTCATACAGCATGATATATTGTATATGATTTTTTAAAATTATGCAAGCATTTTAACGTGCTTTTTTATAAGATTTTTTAAAATTTAAAATTATTTTAAATCTTCGTATCTAATCAGTTCTACGTTAGATTGAGCAAAAAGTTGTAAAGCAAATTCATCAGGGTAACCATTTTTATAAATTACTCTCTTTACGCCAGAGTTTAAAATCATTCTTGTACAAATTACACATGGTTGATGAGTAACGTATATTGTAGCACCTTCAAGGCTGATACCAAGCTTTGCTGCTTGAATGATAGCATTTTGTTCTGCATGAACAGCATAGCAAACTTCTTGCATAGTTCCACTAGCAATATTTTTAACTCTTCTTAAGCATTCGCCACGTTCAGCACAGCTTTCAATGCCACTTGAAGCACCGTTATAACCTGTTGTTAAAATTCTCTTATCCTTAACGATAACAGCACCAACGTGTCTATTTTCTTGATAACAGCTTGACCAACCCGCAACAGTTTCCGCAAGCTGCATAAATCTTTCATCCCATTTGTTCATAAAAGCAATCCCCTTTAGTATTAATTTTTATCTTTTTTAACCATTTTTTCAAGTTCTTTAATGAAAGACGTTGTATCAGTAAATGAACGATAAACTGATGCAAATCTAACGTAAGCAACTTCATCAATAGTTTTTAAGCCTTCACAAACCATTTCGCCAAGCTCTTTACTAGAAACTTCTTGAGCTAAAGAATTGTAAATTTTCTTTTGAATTTCATCAACAAGCTTATCAATAGTTGCTGGTGAAACAGGTCTTTTTTCACAAGCTTTAATAATACCGTTTTTGATTTTATTTGGGTCAAAAGCTTGTCTTGCCCCGTTGGTTTTTACAACGAAGATAGGCGTACTTTCAACAGTTTCGTAAGTAGTAAAACGCTTTCCGCAGTTAATACACTCTCTTCTTCTTCTAATAATTGTACCATCTTCGCCAGAACGAGAGTCTATAACCTTACTATCCAAGCAACCACAATACATACATTTCATACTATTCACCTTCTATAAATTTTTAAAAAAGGGCTTTTCGATTATAAAAATCTTATTTTTCGCCCAAAATACTAACGAGAAATAATTATGCCTACATTATTTTATGTTATTACAATAACCTATATCATCGCAATAAATCTATACGGGATTCTACTATTACGCTTTCAAAAGAAGGCGCGTGAAGCCGGTGATGAAGAAAATATCGGCATTAGCGACACCAAACTTTTATTAGCAGGACTTCTTGGTGGAGCAACCGGTATATTCGTTTTTATGTTTATTTTTAAGTATAGGCTGAAAAGCCTTTTTATGATGGTTTTTATGCCTGTGTTAATTTCACTTAACGTTTACATTATTATATTAACGTTTACAAACGGATTTGGAATGTACATCTAATTACAAGCTATTAATTGCTTTTGGTAAGTAATTTATCAAATTAGTTGCAGTAATGGTATATTCATTGGCATCATTTTGCGCCAACTCACCTGCTAATCCAAACACGTAAGTCGAAGTAGCAACAGCTTCAACAACATCATCAGCTCTTGCTACAAGACCTGCCATAAAGCCCGAAAGCACATCACCACTGCCAGCCTTTGCCATACCAGAACAACCTGTTGTGTTAATAAAGGTCTGTTCGCCATCAGTAATGATTGTTACAGCACTTTTTACGACCAAAATAACGCCGTATTCCTTTGCAAAGTTTTGCGCCAACTCAATAACGTTATTTTTTATAACTTGCTTTTCAACCCCTAAAAGTCTTGAAAATTCAGCAACGTGTGGCGTTAAAATAACGCTACATTTTTTGTTTTTAAGAATATCTTTACCAAATTCGCTTAAAGAATTTATTGCATCAGCATCAATAATAAGTTTACCATCATAATTGTTAAGCAAATATTCTAGCGTTTGATAAGTATTTATATTACAAGTCATGCCCATACCAATAGCAATGGCATCAACTTTCACTAAATTATTTAGTTTTTCTTTATCTAAAATGATAGAGTTACCATCATCATCTAGTGGTGTTAAAATACACTCTGGATTTAAGCCAATATACCCACCAAAAACTGTTTTTGGAACGGCCAAATATGAATAACCAGCACCTGCTTTTAACGAACACAAAGCATTAA